>ERZ826396.2762-NODE-2762-length-13358-cov-2.974292_pt1 | contig 13358 bp, 12 predicted proteins | sample MGYA00519926_ERZ826396 | MGnify/ENA primary metagenome ERZ826396 (study PRJEB31778, sample SAMEA3449230) | human gut metagenome | biome: human gut; feature: human-associated habitat; material: faeces | place: United Kingdom | collected 2010/2012 ... | reverse complement strand
TTCAACCGATTGCGTGAAAATTATGGATTACTACCAATTAAGAAAAGATAACTTAACCCATTGTGCTAGTTAATATAAAAAACTTCAACAAAATATGTTATCCTATAGCTGTACACCACTACATGCTATGAAAGGAGGCACACATAATGTTGAAGTTCAAAGATGATTATACCACTCTCACAGCAACTTTTGAAGATTTTATTTTGCTTGTTTATACAGTTATTGATGATTTGTATCAACGGTCTGTCCCTGTATGCGTTTCCCAAAGGCGGAATGTGCATACTGCAAAGATGTCTGATTCTGAAATAATTACGCTAAGCATTTGTGGTGAACTCATTGGTATAGATTCTGAAAAGGCATGGTATTCTTTCGTGAAACGTAATTATCGACACCTTTTTCCGCATCTATGCTGCCGCACGCGATTTAACCGAACCAGAAGAGCTCTTTTACAAGTAACGGAACTGCTCCGGCAGAAACTGGCTCAATCCTTCCCAATACCTGACAGCCGTTATTTTGTAATTGACAGCTTCCCTCTTCCAGTCTGCAAATTTGGGCATGCGCGTTACTGCCGTTCCTTCCGCGAGGATGGCGCAAATTATGGAAAATGTCCATCCAAAAAGGAAACTTATTTCGGGTTCAAAGTACATGCCCTTATTACCATAGAAGGTTATGTAACTGCTTTTGAGATTACGCCCGCATCTGTGGATGACCGGGAAGGACTGCGCGACCTTGCAGAAAACCATCTGCGGGTTACAATATTTGGAGATAAAGGCTATACTGGGGAAAACCTTTTGCAGGATATGCGTGAAAAAGGTATCTGCCTGATGTCTCTCAAACCATCTAATCATAAGAACAACTGGCCAAAAGAAATACGGCAGCTGATCTTCCGCTTCCGTCGTAGGGTGGAAACTGTATTTTCGCAGCTTAGCGAACAGTTAAATGCGGAAAAAGTTCTCGCAAAAAGCTTTCATGGATTATGTACCCGATTACAGAATAAAATTCTGGGGCACAACCTGTGCATGGCATTCAACAGTGTATTTGGAGAACAATGTGATATTGGACAGATAAAACATCTCATCTTCTAAAAAAGTGCTTTCAATTATATAGGGGTAATCTGGGCAATTTTGAGTCGATAAGCAGTCGTATTTTAAGTAGCACAATGAGTTAAATTACGATACCATTATAGTGGAGGAATAGGAAACAATTAAGGAGCCCCCCTTTTTATGGCTCGTCAGGAGCAGAGCGAAATTTTTGTTGTTAAATTTCTTCAAAAGTATATTTCCTTATAAATTCCTTATAATTGTCTTTTATCCTGTAGGTACAATAAGAACAACGGGTAACGTCAGACCGAAAATTCCCGGGATTCTTAAACATATCTTACTTACAGGAGGGAAAAGATGAGTCAGAATATCATTGAGATCAAAAATCTTCAAAAGTCTTTCAAAAAACAGCAGGTTTTAAAAAACATTTCTCTGTCTATACCGGAAAACTGTGTATATGGGCTTCTCGGGCCGAACGGAGCAGGAAAATCCACTTTGTTAAAAATGATAACAGGGCTTTTGAGGCCGGATTCCGGGCAGATTATTTTTCAGGGGCATCCCTGGAGCAGAAAGGATCTGAAGGATATCGGAGGCCTGATTGAAACTCCGCCTGTTTACGAAAATCTTTCTGCCTGGGAAAACCTGAAGGTACGGGCTTTGATCCTGGGGGAAACAGAAGCGCGAATGAGGGAAGTGCTGGAGATTGCAGATCTGACTGACACAGGAAAAAAGCCCGCCGGGAAATTTTCTCTGGGAATGAAGCAGAGGCTGGGAATTGCCATTGCTCTTCTGGGACATCCAAAGCTTCTGGTTCTGGATGAACCGGTAAACGGTCTGGATCCTCTGGGTATCCAGGAACTGCGCCATCTGATCCGGAGCTTTCCCGATCAGGGGATCACGGTTCTGGTATCCAGCCATATTTTAAGTGAGATTCAGCAGACTGCAGATTATATAGGAATTATAGCAAATGGAAAACTGGGATATGAGGGAATTGTGGATGAAAGTCAGGATCTGGAACAGCTTTTTATGAAAATTGTGGCAGTAGAGAGAGGGGTGAGATAAATGAATACATATCTTAAAGCAGAAAAAATGAAATACCGTCATACGTTTCTTTGGTGGCTGATGATATTGATGCCTGCGGTAAGCGCTTTTCTGTCTGCCCAGCTGACTCATAATTATTTTGCCATGGACGGATATAACTGGTGGTACATGTTGATGATGCCGGGATTTCTGGCAGTGGCCTGCTCTCAGATTGGAGGAAAGGATCATAAAAAGCAAAACCGTACAATCTGGGTGCTTCCGGCAGATATGAGAAGGATCTGGGATGCAAAGGTGCTGTTATCGGTTATGGTAAGCGGACTTGCTACTTTGTTTCTGACGGTTTTTGTTCTTGCAGGTTCTGTCATTATGGAAAGAGGACTTCATATGACCTTTTTTAATGCCCCGTCCGTACCGGCTCAGATTCTTGCGGCAATACTGATCTGGCTGACTTCTTTGTGGCAGCTTCCCTTCTGTCTGTTTCTGGTGCAGAAAACAGGAGTGCTGGTTATGGTGATCATAAGTGTGGGACTAAGCCAGGTAGCCGGTCCTCTTATGGCTCTGGAAAAATTATTTTTCCTTATTCCTTATGGGATCACTCCAAGAGTGATGTGTCCTGTTTTAAAGACTCTGCCTAACGGCTTGCCGGCACAGCCGGGACAGATGACATATACGCCTCAGCTTATGAGCATACCGGCTGCTGCGGTTGGAGTTGTGGTCTCTCTTTTGTGGTTTGCTGCGCTCTGGTATTTTACACGAAAATGGTTTCAAAGGCAGGTGGAAAAATAATGAGACAGCTAAAAGCAGAGTTTTATAAAATGCGCCACACCTTTTTGTTTCCCCTTCATGTGATTGTTCCTGTGGCTGCCGGCGTTCTTTTTCTGGCATGGACAAGAATCAGCGCACAGCTTCAGTTTTCCGTTTTTGTGCAGGCAGTGGGAGTTGTTTTTCCGGTACTGGCATCTGTGATCTGCGCCGGAAACATAGAGCTGGAGTTATCCGGTCATCTGCAGGGATTTCTTATGACTACGGGAAAAAGAGAAAGCATTTTTCTGGCAAAATGGATGAGCCTTGAAATTCTGGCTTTCCTGGCAGTAATGGGCTCTGTGATACTCTATGGAGTGGGAAACAGAACGATATTGGGTGATATGGAGATCCCGTTTTCTATTTTTTTGAAAGCAGGAGTGTTTCTCTGGCTTGGAAGTCTGCCTCTTTATCTGGAGCATCTGTTTCTGAATCTCTGTTTTTCAAAAACAGTGTCTATTGCTGTTTCCATAGGGCAGCTTCTGATCTCCGCTTTGTTTCTGACAGGACTTGGACAGGGAAAATGGCAGTATTTCCCCTGTTCCTGGAGTTCCCGGGGAACTTCTTTGTATCTTGCGGAAAAATTTAATAGAAGAGCGGCTCTGGGAGCTGCCAATACAGATCTGAGAGATATTCTGACCTGTATCTTGCTGGGAACGGTTCTTTGTGTCATAATCTTTATATGGTTTCATTTTTATGAGGGAAGAGAGGTTTCCGAATAGGAGGAGGAAAAAATGACGCGGATTCTGGTAGTTGATGATGACAGAGGGATTTTGAACGTGATACGTAAAGCCCTGGAAAAAGAAGGATATCAGACAGATACTCTGGACGATCCGGAAAAACTGGATTTTCGGCGCCTGAATGATTATCAGTTGATTCTTCTGGATGTGATGATGCCGGGGACAGACGGTTTCAGTTTGTGCCGGAGAATCCGTGACCAGGTAGATTGTCCTATCCTTTTTGTGACAGCAAAAACAGACGAGGCCGATCTTATGACCGGTCTTGGAATCGGCGGAGATGATTATATTACAAAGCCTTTTGGCCTGGGAGAGCTGAGAGCAAGGGTTGCCGCCCACCTAAGGAGAGAAAACAGAGAAAGAAAGCATGTGATAACTCTGGGAGAGCTGTCTTTTTCCCTGAATTCCAGACAGGTGTTTTTTCAGGGAGCGGAGATTCCTTTTACAAAAAGCGAGTATGCCATCTGTGAATATCTTGCTCTGAATCGGGGACAGGTCTTTTCCAAGGAAAGGATTTACGAGCATGTATTTGGGTACGACGGAGAGGGGGACAGCTCTGCCATTACCGAGCATATAAAAAATATCCGGGCAAAGCTTCAGAAGTATGGGGTATCGCCGGTAGAGACTGTGTGGGGGATCGGATATAAATGGAAATAAGAAAAAAGAAGATTTCGCTTGCAGGACTGTTTGGCCGTTATATTTTTATGTTTGTGACAGGAACTTTTTTTGCGGCGCTGATCTCCGGCGCGGTAATGTTTTTTTTGATCCTGATTCCGTCCGGTCCTTTTCTTCCGGCAAATTACGCGGAGCAGCAGCTGATAAATACAAAGGAAACGCTTCAGGAAGCGGATATTACAGAAGAGGAAATGATTCCTTCGGGCAGTCTTTACGGTGTGTTTGACCGGGAGGGCAGCTTTCTTTACGGAACCTTTGATGAAGAGGTGCAGAAGGACGCCTGGATAAAACAGATACTATATACCCTCAGGGAAAAGGATATTATTTTTTTGTGGAAAAAAATAACGGTGAAATCTGTATTATCAAGTATTTTGTTGCCATGCGCTATGCAAAAGAAAAACTGAATGAGATTCTTCCTTCGCCGGAAACCTTTAATATGATTCTGACGCTGGGAGTTTTTATTACTCTTACTGTGTTAAACGGATGTTACCTGTCCGGGAAATTTGGCAGAAAGCTGAAAAAACAGCTTGCCTGCCTTACTGAGGCAACAGCGCGTATTTCTGAAAATGATCTGGAATTTGCTGCTGAGACCTCTGAGATCCGGGAGGTGGACGAGGTTATGGCTTCCCTGGAAAAAATGAAAGAGGCTCTGAAGGTCTCTCTGAAAACCCAGTGGGATACTGAACAGTTGAAAAAACAGCAGCTTTCTGCCCTTACCCATGATATCAAAACACCTCTGACCGTAGTTCGGGGGAATGCGGAGCTTCTTGTGGAGGCAGAACTGCAGGAGGATGACCGGGAATGTGCTGAGGAAATCCTTAAAAATGCAGGATTTATCGCAGATTATCTGGATTCCATGAGACAGGTACTGAAGGGGCAAAAGGAACAAAAGAGCTGGCAGGAAGTTTCAGTAGAAGAATTGTCAGGGGAAATTTGCGATTTTGTAAGGCAGCTTGCAGCAGTTCGAAAAATACCGCTATCCTTTGAGGTGAGGACTGAAAAACAGCTGCAGAAAAAAGAAGCAAAAAAAGATTCCGGGAAAAACGTAAATCAGGATATCTTCCCCTTAGAGGGAAGCCCTGAAGAAGCGAAAAGTATTCTGTGCTGTAAGGAGGAGATTCTCAGAGCCTGGGGGAATCTGGTAGACAATGCCATAGAGCATACAGACCCGGAGAAAGGAATCTGTGTGACCATTGAAAGAGAAATTTTACAGGCAGAGATTATGGGTGAAGAAGATTCTGCAGGGAAAACAGATTTTATCAGAATATCAGACAGTGGACAGGATCACAGGGAATATCTGAGAGTTTCTGTGAGGGATTATGGATCGGGATTTAGTCAAAAGGCCCTTCTTCATGGAAAAGAAGCATTTTTTAGTGGAGATGAAAGCCGCCATGACAGAACTCATCAGGGGCTGGGGCTTTCGATTGCAGCAGATTTTATGAAACGGCAGGGGGGATTTGTAGAATACCATAATGTGGATAAGTCACAGGGAGCCGAGGCTTCACTGTGGATCTGTATGAAGAGATAATAGGATTTCCTGAGTCTGTCTTGCTTCATGGAAGATATCATGATATCCTAAAAACAAAGTGATTCTTTCAGGATCAAAGGTGCTGTTTGAGGGCAGCAGGACTCAGGAGGTCGGGACATAAATGCTTATATTTTTAATTGAGGATGATGAGGCTCTGGCAGAGGGGATTTCCTTCATGCTTGAAAAAGAAGGGTATGAGACAGAACGGTTTTCTGCCTGCAGCGACAGCCGCAGGGCTCTTGAACAAACTCAGCCGGATCTGATACTGCTGGACTGGAATCTGCCGGATGGTGACGGGCTTATGCTTTGCCGTGAAATATCAGAAAAGTGGAAGATCCCCATACTGATGATCACTGCCCGTGACATGGAGATCGATCAGGTCATGTGTCTGGAAAGCGGAGCGGACGATTATATTGCGAAACCATTTTCACTGGCAGTTTTAAAGGCAAGGATTGTGGCGCTCCTTCGCAGGCAGGGAGGACAGTCGGAAAAAGCCGGGCAGCTTATCTCAGGGCAGATCCGTGTGGATAATAAAGAAATGAGAGCATGGAAAGAGGATGAGGAACTGGACTTAAGCCTGACGGAATATCGTATTCTGAAGTATTTTCTGGAAAACAAAAACCAGGTGCTTTTAAAAGAGCAGATTTTGTCCCATGTGTGGGATAATGGAGGAAAATTTGTAGAGGAAAATACTTTAATGGTCAATATCCGGCGGCTTCGTACAAAAGTAGAAAAAGACGCTTCTCATCCGGAATATATAAAAACTGTTCATGGAATGGGATATCTGTGGGAGGAGCGGAAATGACGCAGAAATTACTGACAGGGGGTCTGGTGCTGGCTCTTGCGGCAGTATTTCTTCTTGGTCTTTATTATCTGAAATGTTTAAAGCGTATGCAGAAGCTGCTGCGGGATTATCAGGAAACAGGCACAGCCGGTTTTTCTACTATGAAAGAGACACAGGAGTCAAAACTGGAAAACACTTTGCAGAGACTTCTGAATCAGGCTGAGAAAAAAGAGGTTCAGGCAAAAAAAGAAAGAGATGAGGTTGCATCGCTTCTTTCAGATCTTACCCATCAGCTGAAAACGCCTATGGCAAATGTGATCATGTATACGGAGCTTCTGGAGGATGAATCTCTTAAAGCAGAGGAACGAGAGAGATTCACACATCTGGCCGGAACTCAGGCAAAAAAGATGCAGTGGCTTCTTGAAAATATGCTGAAAGCGTCCCAGCTGGAAAAGGGAATCATCTCCTTTTCTGCGGAATATACAGGTATTCGTGAAACCATCGGACAGGCAGTAAGCGGCGTTTATGCTCAGGCAGAGGATAAAAATATTACGATTATGGTAGAAGCATTTGAGGACAGAAAGCTGTATCACAATCCTAAATGGACAGCAGAGGCGCTTGAAAATATTCTAGATAATGCGGTAAAATATTCTCCTTCAGGAAGTACAGTTACGGTTCGGGTATATCCGATGGAACTGTATACCCAGATAGAAATCACAGATCAGGGAATCGGAATTCCCAGGGGAGAATATAATAAAATTTTCCAACGTTTTTACCGAAGCGGCAATGCGGCGCAGACGCAGGGCAGCGGTCTGGGACTGTATCTGGCTCAATTAATTTTAAATAATGAAAAAGGATATGTTACGGCAGTTTCCCGACCGGGCGAAGGCAGCAGCTTCCGTATTTTCCTTCTGAATGAAGTTCTGACAGTTTTGTAAGAACTTTTTTCTTTTTTGTCAGGAGTGTGTCAGAAACCGGTGATATGATAAAAGCAGAAAAGAAGGAGGCGAAGATCATGGAAATTTTACAGTAGATCTGAAAAAATATTATGGATCAGGTGAGAATCAGGTAAAGGCTCTGGATGGGGTGAATCTTTCTGTGGAGGAAGGAGAGTTTGTATCAGTGGTTGGAACAAGCGGTTCCGGAAAAAGTACGCTTCTTCACATGTTAGGCGGACTGGACTATGCCACATCAGGAAGTGTAGTTGTATCAGGAAAAGAAATTTTTAAGCTGAATGAAGCAGAGCTGACAATTTTCCGAAGGAGAAATATTGGATTTATTTTTCAGAATTATAATCTTGTGCCTATACTGAATGTTTACGAAAACATTGTACTTCCTATTCAGCTTGACGGGGAAAAGCCGGATCGCAGGTTTACTCAGGAGATTATGGAGATGCTTGGCATTCAGAATAAAAAGAACAGTATGCCCAACCAGCTTTCAGGAGGACAGCAGCAAAGAGTTGCCATTGCAAGGGCTCTGGCAAGCAAACCTGCGATCATCCTGGCTGATGAGCCAACAGGAAATCTTGACTCCAGGACAAGTCAGGAGGTTCTGGGACTTCTGAAGCTGACCGGAGAGCGGTTTCAGCAGACTATTGTGATGATCACTCATAATGAGGCTATGGCTCAGCTTTCAGACAGGGTGATCCGTATTGAGGACGGAAAGATCGTAGGAGGGGAGCAGGATGAAAAATAATAATCAGGAAGTAATGCGGCGCCTTTCCATGCGAAGTCTGAAAAACAACAGAATGCGAAATACCTTTGCCATTGCGGCAATTGCGCTTACCTGTATGCTGTTTACTACACTGGCAGCTATGGGAACCGGAATTTCCGATGCCATGCAGGAGTCTACCATGCGTGAGGTCGGGGGAAGATTTCATGCAGGTCTGAAGGCTGCAACAGCGGAGCAGATGGAAAAAACAGTATCAGACAGTCGGGTAAAAGATTATACATGGAATATTTTTATTAGCGTAGCTGAAAATCTGAATAAACGTCAGTATGAGATCAGGATGCCACAGGGAGAAGAGGAGTTGGAAAATTCTTTTATCAAACTGGAACAAGGCACTATGCCACAGAAAGAGGAGGATATTATTGTTGACACGTATGTTTTAGATGAATTGAGACTTCCTCATAAGCTGGGAGGGGAGATACCTCTGGAATTTACGTTTCATGGGAAAAAGATCACAAGGACTTTCCGGGTGTGCGGCTGGTATGAGGGAAACAGGCTGGGACATGCCTCGGAGCTTTATGTATCAGAAGCCTTCTGGAACCAGCTGAAGGGAAACCTTACAGACAGGGATTTTAAGAAATGGGCAAAGGAAAATCCACAGGATACAGGTGTTGGTCTGTATTCGGTTGGCCTGTATTTTGAAAGTCCAAAAAACAGTGAGGAAACCGTTCGTTCTGTGATCCGGGAAGCAGGCTATTATCCAAATGGAGAGGATGAGGGATACAGCTGGGAAGAATCTCTTGATTATGGTGTAAACTGGGCGTATATGCAGAACCGGGCAGAAAATTCAGATCCTCTGACAATTGTGGTTTTATGTTCTGCGTTTGTTATTATTCTGCTGGCTGGATATCTGATCATTTATAATATTTTTTATATTTCTGTATTTCAGGATATCCGTTTTTATGGATTGCTAAAAACAGTGGGAACGACAAAGAAACAGATCAGAAGTATGATACGCAGGCAGGCTCTGATTTTGTCGGCAGTGGGAATTCCCATTGGACTTGCATCAGGATATGCGGTGTCAAATCTTATTTTTCCTTTTGTAATGGAAATGACAGCCTATACAGATCTGGATCTTAAAATAAAATTCCGGCTGTCAGTGGCAGTATTTGGAATTTTGTTTGCCCTGATCACAGTATTTATCAGCTGTCGCAAACCGGGAAAAATTGCAGGAAGTGTTTCTCCTATCGAAGCTATTCGTTATACAGAGGGAAACAGAAGCCGTAAAAAGAACAAAAAATCAGAAACCGGCGCTCAGATTCACCGTATGGCTCTTTCCAATCTGGGACGCAGCAGAAAAAAGACAGCTTTGGTTCTGGTTTCTCTATCCATGAGCACGATACTTCTCTGTATGGTTCTCACAGGGGTGGGAAGCTTTCGTGTGGATGCCTATCTGGAACAAAGGCTTCTGGGAGATGTTCTGCTGGCATCAACGAATATTGTGGGAAACGGGGCAGTAAGAGTTGGTGATTATGAATTGGACAAAGACTATGTAAAGCTGGCAGATTCACAGCCGGGAGTGATTTCCAAAAATGAATTATGGCAGGTCTATGGAATCGCAGATATTTTTATGGATGAGAAAGCCCTGAACCGTTATCGGAAATATCAGGAGGAAGGAAAGCTTCGTCAGGATGAATGGGGTATGGAGGTTATTCATAATGCAAAAGAAAAACAGCAGCTTGATACAAGGATCTATGCCTATGATGAAGCTGTACTGCCAAAGTTGAAGGTACTGAAGGGAGAACTGGATCTGCAGAAATTTGCCCAGGGAGGTTACGTTCTTCTCACTGATATTATAGGAGATTATACAGCCGGCGCTTCTGTGTATGAACCAGGAGAAAAACTGAAAGTTCTTGAGGCCTCAGAGGATTCAGATTTTATAGAAACAAAGGATGAAAATGGAAATTCCACAGGTGGGTACTGGGAAAACCTGAAGGAAACAGAATATGAGGTAATGGCAATCGTGGAAATTCCGGCAAGCATGACAGATCAGTCTTATCCGGTCAATGGTGTACAGGTGGTGCTTCCAAAGCAGGATGTACAGAACAGCCTTGATAGCTGGTGCTTCGGTATTTCTTATGAGGTAGAAAAGGAATATCTGGAACAGTTTACACAGGCAGTTAAGGATTATTCAGAGAATGTAAATAAAAATATGGGATATTTGACAAAGAGCAGTCTGGAAGAGGGATTCCAGACCATGATCGGCTCAATCCGTATGATAGGTATTGCACTCAGCGCCGTGATCGCCTTTATTGGTATTTTGAATTTTATTAATTCTATTATTACCGGAATTCTTGCCAGAAAGCATGAATTTGCAGTTTTGTGCAGCATAGGAATGACCGAGCAGCAGTTGAAGCGGATGATTTTGGAGGAAAGCCTGTATTATGTTCTGATCTCAGGAATCATCAGCGTGGCTCTGGGCACTGCTCTTTCCAGAATAATTCTTTTGGCTCTGAATAACGTGATCATGTTTTTTGCTTATCGTCCGAATTTCCTGGCATTTGTGATCATGCTTCCGCTGTTTCTTGTTCTGGCAGCTCTGGTGCCTTATCTGGCTTATAACCGGATGAAAAAAGAAAGTATTGTGGAACGGCTCCGTAATACTGAGGAGTAAAAGAGAATATGAAATTTTTACACATTGACATCTCTCTCCAAAAGACTAAAATGAAATAAAAACCACAGAAAGCAGATATGCTATCTGATCCGGAGGGAGGCGCACACTATGCAGATCACTGATCTTAGAATCCGCAACTTTAAATCCATTAAAAATCTCCATATTGCCGACATTGAGAATGCTTTGATCTTGGTAGGCCAGAATAACACGGGAAAAACAGCAGTGCTGGATGCTGTCAGAGCAGTCAGTGGCGATTATCAGATTCAGCAGGAGGATTTTCTGGAAGATTACCCTAATATAGAGATTATGGTAAAACTGAGGATTACCCAGGAAGATCTTACAAGACTGCAGAAAAAGCGTATGATCAGTCCCTACCGGAATTACGCTTCCTGGTATCAGGATTTTTGCCGGAAGCTGCCCTCCTATCAGGATGGGATTCTGACCTTTGAGTTTGTGGCAAACAGGCAGGGAAGAATCCGGTACAGTGACGGTTATCAGAAAAACAATATCAGCATTCCAAAGCTTTTTCCAAGAGTTTATTATATAGACGCCCAGAGAAAGCTGGATTTTCTGCAGGAAAACCTTCTGCTTTTGCAGGAGGATGAGCTGCTGAAGCAGATGCGTTCTGACTGCTGTATGTTTGACCGGGCCAAAACCTGTACCCACTGTTTTTCCTGTATTGGCTATCTGAAGCAGAAAACAGTTCAGGAGCTGAACGCTTTTGAGACGGCAAGACTTCTGGATTATAAGCTTTATCAGCTGAATCTGAATGATTTTTCCAGACGGGTGAATGAGAGGTTTCGGAAAAACGGAGGGAAAGAGCAGATTTTTTATTCCATGAACCGGGATATTGAAAAGATGCTTTCTGTTACCGCAGAGGTTTATGATGAAAAGCAGAAAAAATATAAGTCCATTAATTCTCTTGGAAAGGGAATGAGAAGCATTTATATGCTGTCTCTTCTGGAAACCTGTGAGGAAACAATGGATGATGCGACGGATCTGATCATTGTGGAGAATCCGGAAATTTTTCTTCATCCAAAGCTCCAGAATGAATCCGGGGATATCCTGTATCGTCTTTCCAAAAAAAGCCAGGTGATTTTTTCTACTCATGCGGCAAATCTTCTGTCAAATTTTAACAGCAGACAGATCCGGCAGATGGTTCAGGGAGAGGACGGGTATGCCAGAATCAGTGAAAAAACAGATATCAGTGAAGTTCTGGATAATCTGGGGTATTCCGCAGGAGATCTGATGAATGTAAATTTTGTGTTTATTGTAGAAGGAAGGCAGGATAAATCAAGACTTCCTCTACTTTTGAAAAAATATTATTCAGAGATGTATGATGAAAATGGAAATCTTCAGAGGATTGCGATCATTACTACAAACAGCTGTACCAATATCAAAACCTATGCCAATCTGAAATATATGAATCAGATTTATCTGAAGGACAACTTCCTCATGATACGGGACGGGGACGGCAGAGACAGAGAAATGCTGAAGCATCAGCTCTGTAAATATTATGAGGAACGGAATCAGGAGGATGTGGACCGTCTGCCGCGGGTAATGCCGAAAAATGTACTGATCCTGAAATATTATTCTTTTGAGAATTATTTCCTGAATCCAACCGTGATGGCTCAGCTTGGAATCGTGGAGTCTGAGCAGGAATTTTATGAGACATTTCTGGCAAAATGGAAAGAGTATCTTCACCGGATCAGCAGTGGGAAAAAGCTTACAGAGGTTCTTGGAAAGAACCTGGAAACAACAGAGGATGTGAAAGCTCATATGGAGGAGATCAGAATCTATATGAGAGGCCATAATCTTTATGATATTTTTTACGGCAGGTACAAAAAACAGGAGGCACAGATTCTGACCCAATATATTGAGCTGGCGCCAAGGGAGGATTTTGCAGATATCCTGGATTCCATTGAACGTTTTATTTATTTTGAAAGCCGGAAAAACTGAGAGAAATATTTTTGGAGAGGCAACGCAGAGCTGTGGTGATCTTTTGCATGGAGATTATCTGTAAGTTTACATTCCGTAAAAACTTTTAAGTATATTTAACATGGGCATGCGTGTACATTTGACTTTGCACTGATAAGATATGTTCCTGTAAGGAGGCAAATGGCTTCCATAACTGTAATCTCAATAAAATGAAAGAAACAGGAAAAGGAGAGCAAAATTCTATGAATGCAAAAAAAATCAGTGCGTTACTGCTGGCAGCAGCCATGATGATCCCATGTGCGGCACCGGCACAGGTATATGCGGCAGAGACAGCTCAGGAAGAAACGGCAGCACAGGATACAGAGGTAAAGGCACCGAAATATATTTTCCTTTTTATTGGTGACGGAATGAGTTATCCTCAGATTCAGACAACAAACTATTACCTCAATGCCATAGAGGATGACGGAGATGA
>ERZ826396.2761-NODE-2761-length-13370-cov-3.541269_pt1 | contig 13370 bp, 13 predicted proteins | sample MGYA00519926_ERZ826396 | MGnify/ENA primary metagenome ERZ826396 (study PRJEB31778, sample SAMEA3449230) | human gut metagenome | biome: human gut; feature: human-associated habitat; material: faeces | place: United Kingdom | collected 2010/2012 ... | reverse complement strand
GGAGCAGTCTGGTAGCTCGTCGGGCTCATAACCCGAAGGTCGTTGGTTCAAATCCAGCCCCCGCGACCATAAAACACCAGGTCAGAGGCTAAATCCTCTGGCCTTTTTTATTGCCCAAATCAGGCTGTTTTTGGGCTAATTTGGGCTAAAATGCCCTCCTTTGGCCCTTGCCCGAACCTCTACGTCGGCACTTTTTTCCGCCGTCGAAGCGCCCTTCGAGATGAGGTTATGGGCTAATTTTGGGCTAAAATACAATGAAACAATCTGCAACCTGGGGAAACCCCATGAAACGCCAGGGCCATTAGCCCAAAAACGGGCCGATCGGCGATCCAGCGATTCCACATTGCGAACACAAAGTTTCACGTCCTCCTTCTTTCGCGGAGAAATTCTCCCGTGCCCCTCCGATGGGGCGAATAGAACCGAATAGAACTGAAAAACGCCCCTCTCGTTTGCCGCTCACCTGCCCATTCCCAATAATCTAGCCAGGCATCGATTAGGAGATGTCTCTTTTCGGAAAGCACGAAGACAGAGAAATGAGCAGGCATGGAGACAAGAAAGACCGGCAGCACCAACGATCGGCAGGACCTTCTTGCCGAGATGCTCGGCGTCATGACGCGACTCCGGGCCGCCGAGGAGCCGTCCCCCGCCGATGCCGAGCCGCGCCGCGATGCGGGTTCCAAGGGGCCCGCGGGCGAGGAGTGGCTCTCTGTGCAGACCGCGTGCGACTACGTGCACGTCTCGTGCACAACCATGTACAGGCTCGTCAGGGAGGGCAAGCTACCGTCCCGCCGCGAGCTCGGCCCGAACTCCAATACCGTGAACATGCGGGTCGCCAAGCGGCGGCGCGAGCTGTCGGGCGAGCCCGACCCGAAGGCTGGCGGCGCCGAGCTGCGCGAGGCGCGCAAGCGCATCCGCGAGCCCGAGGCGGAGAACGCCCTCCCGGAAAAAGCCGCCGCCTTCTTCGCCGAAGACCAGGCGCGACCGCGCGCTGCCGCCTGATGGCGGCGGAGAAGGCGGATTTCCCCGCGAAGACGATGGCGCGCCTGCTCGGCGTGAGCCGGTCGGGCTTCTACGACTGGCTGCGGCGGGAGCCGCCCGGCGACCCGTGGGCGGAGGAGAGGTCGGCCGTCGAGCGCTGCCGGCCCGGGTCCGACCGGCGTTTCGGCGCGCCGGCGCCGACCACCATGCCCGGCGGCGACGTCACGTACCTGCGCACGGGCCGGGGCTGGCTCTACCTGGCCGCCGTCATCGACCTGTGCACGCGCATGGTGGTCGGCTACATCGAGGGCTTCCACAACCGGGCCCGCCCGCACTCGACGATCGGCTACCAGACGCCGGCCGGCAAGACGGAGGCGTTCATGGAGCGGTGCGACGCGGCCTTCGCCGAGCCCGCCGCGGGCTCCGACGGCATGCCGCTCGCCGCATGATCCCTGCCGATTCCGTGTCCGAAATCTTGAAACAGATCAATCCCTAGGCGGCTGCGGCCGCAGCGGCGGGGTCGAAGCCCGTTGCCTTGGCGGCGACCTTCATGCAGGGGCCGAGCGTGAGCAAGATGGCCAGGAAGCCGAAGCCGAGCGCGCCAGGCCAGATCATGGCGAAGAATCCCGTGACGGCACCCATGCCGCCGGGCGTTGCGATGTTGTTGACGAACGACATCGTGAAGGCGATGCAGGTAATGAGCAGCACGGCCGTCACGACGCACTGGATAAGGTAGGCGACCGGGCCGCTCGCGCCCATCCGCACCGCCAGGGTGCCGCCCCAGGCGACGGCGGGCACGAGATCGCCGAAGAGATAGGCTATGCAGAAGCTCAGCACGAAGCTCTGGACGAAGCCTATGGGGTTGAGCAGCCCCTGGGCGCCGGTGGCTCCCTCGATGATGAGGGGGATGGCGATGCTGAGCACGGCGCACATGATCGCGCACATCAGGATGTTCATCATCCTTCCGAATCCTTGGGGTCCTTTGAACATGGTTCCCTCCTTTGTCACGCGGGGGACGAGGCAGTCGCGTCGTCCCCCGCCTCGGCTTGCCCGTCCCCGAGCGTCTCTCGCCTGACTCCCAGCGGCTCGCCGGGCACGAGGGAGAGGCCGCAGGCCGGGCAGGCGGCGGCGCCGGCCTCGACCGGGCCGCCGCAGGCTGGGCAGCGAAAGGGAGGCAGGATTCGGTCGGGCTTCTTGCCGCACCTCCCGCATCCTATGCAGGCATAGCCGCACATTCTCGCCTCCCTTCCCCGTCTGCTAGTTGGGCATCCAGAGGACCTGGCGCGGCTTGGTCTTGAAGTCCTCCACCAGATCGTCGATGCGGCCGAACTTCATGACCTGAGCAAGGCAGTGGTGCACGCACGCAGGCTCCTGGCCCTTCGTCACGCGCTCGGCGCACAGGTCGCAGCGATCAGACGGAACCGGGATGTAGTTCCAGTTCCATTTCTCGTCGTCGCCCTCTCCGTACTGCCACGGACCGTCCTCGAACACGCGGATGCCGCGCGCTTGGGGCGGGAAGTCGTGGGCTTCCTCGCATGCCACCTCGCAAGAGTGGCAGTTGGTGCAGTATTCGTAATCAATGAGAAGTCCGTACTGGTTCATTTCGAATCACCTTCCTAGCGAGCAGCGGGGTCGAGCTCGGGGTTGTCGATGCGGAAGAAGTTGTCGGCGTGCTCGATGGGCTTCCCGTCTTCTCCTTCAAGGCCGATGCGGTCGGCTTCCGCCAGGTCGCTTTCCTGGGCCTTGGAAATCTTCACCAACGTGGTTCTGAACGGAGCGCCGAACCCGAGCTTGCCCTGGCGGGAATGCGGGATCAGCGTGTTGATGTTGCTCTTCCACACGCCGTAGAGGTGAGGTGCCTCGGCGTCTTCCTCGGGGAACCACCAGCCATGCTGAGCCTGGATGTAGCCGGGCTTGAGGATCGGCGTGATCTTGGCTTTCTCGAAGCACACGCCCCACGGGTTCTCGATGCGAACCCAGTCTCCCGCTTTGATGCCGTATTTCTCGGCGTCGGCGGGATTGATCTCGACCAGCGGATCGGGGCACAGATCGCGCAGCTTCTCGATCTGACGGCCTTCGGAGTGGAAGTAGCCGATCTCACGAGCGCCCGTCATCATCGTGAACGGATACTCTTTGGCGAGCTCAGGCGTGGAGACGGGCGTGGTGGGAGCCTCGAAGTAGTACGGCAGCGGATCCTCGCCGACCATCTCGAACATGGGGCTGTAGAGCTGGACGCGGCCCGTGGCGGTGTTGAAACCGGGCTTGCCGTCGGGGCGCAGCTTGCCGGTCTCGTATTTGCGGTACTCCACCTCGCTCTGGATGACGACCTTCTTCTGCAGCTCGTCGTAGTCGAACGGATAGGCGCGCATCATCGCGGTGTCGTAGAACTCCTTGAAGTCCTTCTCGCGGTTCTCCCACATTTCGGGGTTGAGTGCAAGGCCGAGGATGCGGTAGAGCTCCCATTCCGGAACAGCCTCGCCGCATTTGACGCACTTGTTCAGAGCGCCGACGTAGTTGGGCGATCCGCCGTAATGCGTCGGGACGATGGTCTCCATCTCGAGCGAGGAAGCAAGAGGCAGCACGACGTCGCAGCAGCCCTGGATGGTCGGGGTCATCCACGTGTCGGTTGCGAAGTTGAAGTCGACCTTGCGCAGAGCGTCGTACCAGCGCTTCGGCTGGGCCGAGCAGGTGGGCGCGATGAGGTTGGTCTCGCCGATCCAGGTGAAGTGGATGGGATAGGGCTTGCCGGTTTCCAGGGCGTCGAGCTGGCGGTCGGCCTGCGACATCTTGAGGCCGCCGGTGTAGAACGGGTATTCCTCGTGGCCGATGATGGCTTCCTTGAGCTCCTGCTTCATCTCCGGCCAGCCCACCGAGTCGATGTCCTCCTGCTTGCCGCCGTCGCCGCCGCTGACGGAGACGAGCACCTGGCCGCCGGGCACGTCTATGTTGCCGGTGATGGACATGAGGGCCAGGATCGCCTGACCGGCCTGAGAGCCGTTCGGGCTCTGGTCGATGGACACGCCCCAGGCGATGGCAGCCGGCTTGGAGGTCGCGTACAGCCGCGCAAGCTTGTAGATCTGCTCCGCCGGGATCTCGCAGATCTCGGCCGCTTTCTCGGGAGGCATCGTCTTCACGCGCTTGGCAAGGTCGTCGAAGCCGAAGCACCACAGGTCGACGAACTCGTGGTCGTACAGATCCTCCTCGATGATGACGTCGAGCATGGCCATGGCCAGCGCAGCGTCAGTGCCGGGACGCAGCTGCACGTTCATGACGGCGCGGGAGCCGGTCCACGTGATGCGGGGGTTGATGTTGACGAGCTTGGTTCCGCGCCTCATCAAGTCGATGATGGCGTGGCCGAACAGACCGTCGGGGCTCGAGTAGATGGGCTCCTTGCCCCACTGGATGATGAGCTGGGGAATGGTGTAGGCCGGATCGTCGTAGCTGCCCGGCAGGCCGCCTGCGTAGTCGATCTCGGGGTAAGACGACCCGATCACGTCCATGGTGATGCAAACGCGCGGGCCGTAGCAAGAAAAGCCGCTCAACGGATAGCAGCCGTTGGGCGTCCCGAGGACGCGGTGGGCGCCGGTGGCTCCGATGTTGCCCTGGCGGCCGGTGCCCATGAACGCCACCATGGACTCGACGCCATAGTTCTCCTTCACCTCGTCGTAGTTCTTCTTAATGATGGCGATGGCCTCATCCCAGCTGCAGCGCTCCCACTTGTCCTTGCCGCGGTTGGCGCGGTCGCGCTTCATGGGATAGATGATGCGGTCGGGATGGTACAGGAAGTCCTTCATGGCCAGGCAGCGCACGCACAGGCGGCCCTTGGTCACCGGGTGGTTCTCATCGCCCTCCACCTTGACGACCTCGCCGTCCTTGACGTAGACCTTCAGGCCGCAGCCCACCGGATGGCAGCCCGGGGCCGACCACACGCAGGTGCGGGTCACCGTGCAGCCGTCCTCCTCGTAGCGCCAGGGCTTTCCCACGTCGTCGCGCATCTCCACGGCAGCATCATTGAATTCCATGGTCTCCTCCTGTCTCAGATGATGCCTTTCCTGCCGATCCGCAGGGCCCGGCGTACGCTGGGGCGAACCCGGCGGATCTCTTGGGGCCCATTATTCAGGGCAGGTGAGGGGACAGAAAGACTGCAGAACCCGCGCTCTGCTCCATGTTTGGAGCAGAGCGCGGGTTCTGTTCCATGGAGGCAGGGCTAGTAGCCCGCGACGAGGGTGGAGAGGGGGAAGGCGATGGAGGCGTCCGAGGGCTTGTCTTCGATGTCGAGGGCCTCGAAGAGGTCTTTCGGCACGGCGGAGAGGAAGGCGTCGATGTACTCCTCTGACTGGTCGGGGTGCGGATCGGACTGCCATTCCTTTATGCACTCGATGCTCATCTTGGCGAAGGCCTTGATCTGAAACTCCACGCGTCCGTCAGGCTCGCGGCCGGTGGCTGCGGCGTACTGCTCGCAATAGTGCTCCACGAAGTTCTGCTCGACGGTCTTCTCCATGAGGGTCTTGCCGAGGGCGCTCGATCCGTTCATCTGGAAGAGGCGCTTGATGAAGCGGCGGTTGCCCGCCACGAAGGAGAACAGGCGGCGATGGCCCGTCTTCCATCCGCAGGTCACGCCTATCTGGCGCACCGAGTGCCAGGCGCCCTCCTCCATGAACCAGATGGCAGCCTGGTACTTATCGCTGAAGTTGCGGTAGAAAGTCTGGCGGGACACGCCGGCGTGGGCGCAGATGTCGACGGTGCGTATCTCCTCGAGCGAGCGCTCCGCCATGAGCTCATCCATGGCTCTGATGATGGCGATTTTGTTCTCCAACGATCCCATGTTGGCCCCCTTGCTGCCGCCGTGCGTCGGAAAACCCTCCTCCATGTGAATTCTAGCAGTTTCTTCGGCGAATGCGCGCAGGGTCTGCGGGGCAGTTGTCGCAGGAGGAGGGGCATCGCCCTCCGACAACTGCCCCGCGCGGGCGCTATAGGGCGGCAGGTACCTTCACCACCGCGCCGCCGTCCAAGGCGACGGAATCGAGGGGATAGGCGTGGATGGCCGGGTCCTCATAGGTGTTGTAGTAACATCATGGGTGTCAGGATTTTTTGACGGGCTTTTGACCTGCGAAAATAGGGAAAATGAAACAATCTGGTCACTAATAGGGTGTTCTGGCAGCCCAGCGACCGTACGGTTCTGTCGGGATGGATAACGCAATGTTTCCCCAGTTCGCATGCTTGGCGCGACCATATTGAGAAACTTCGCCCCTTTGCATTTGGGCGAATTTTGGGCAAATAATTGGAAAACCGCCGAAGACAAGGGCATCCGCATGATGCTTTTCGGGCGGTAGAGAAGTAGCGCTAAGGCGAGCTCTGGCGCCGGGTTCCGTTCTGCTTCGGTCGCGAGTACCTGCTGCACCGCTCGGGGGACCCGGCCCTTCCCGGCTATAACGCGTTCACCCACTACTGCCGCAGGCGCGGCATCATAGAACTCATCGAGACCGCCACCGTGGACGAGTACGAGGACGCGAAGGCGCTTTTCGTCGCGCTGCGGGGCATGGGCATCCACACGGCCATCGATGACTTCGGGGCGGGGTATTCGGTGCTGAACTCCATCCTGGACATTCCCGTGGACACCATGAAGCTCGACCGCGCGTTCATCGCCAACTGCACGACGAGCGAAAAGAAGGTCTACTTCCTGCAAAGCCTTATCAGGATGATCCATGGGCTGGGTTACCGCGTCGTCTGCGAGGGCGTGGAGACCCGGGGGGCAGGCCGACTTCCTGCGCGAGGCCGGCTGCGAAGAGGCGCAAGGCTTCTACTTCGCCCGCCCGCTGCCTTTGGAAGAGTACGAAGCGTTGGTGTACCCGGAGGGGTAGGGGCCGCCGGCTGCAGGGGGCGGCAGAAAGATTCCCAGACAGCAAACCGCCGTCCTGCGCGGTCTTCGGTCAGGACGGCGGAAAATGCGGAATGGCGCCTAGGCGTCGGCGGCTTTTCGGGCACTTTCGTTCCGACGAAGCGCCAGGCCACGTTTCGTGAAGGAGATGGCGTCGTGCGGGCACGCGTCGGCGCAGCGGCCGCAGCGCGTGCACTCGGAAAGAGGACGGCGTCCGAGGTCTGCCACCGGGTCGATGTGCTCCGGGCACACGGAAGCACACGCTGTGCACGGCTCGCTTTCCGCCCGCAGGCAGCGGTCGTGGTCGACGCGCGGGCGCGTCATTTTGCTGCCGAACGACGAGATGAGCGAAAGCAGAGCTCCCACCGGGCAAAAGCGGTGGCACCATTTCCGCAGCACCACGAGCTCGAGCACGATGACGGCGGGGAACACGACCAGGCTGAGGGTGAGCTCGTTGAACCCGACGAAGCGGTACAGGGCTATCACCGAGGCGATGGTAAGGCCGATGGGGCACACCAGGCAGAACACGGGAAACCCGCACGCCGCCGCCGAAACGAGCGAGCCGGCGAGCACCAGATGGCGCGAATCCAGGCGGAAGCGCCGTTTGCCCGCGAGGGTTTTCTCGACGTCGGTTTCCTGGCCGTCCTTCTCCTCGGGCGCCACGGCGGCGTCCTTGGCGCAGGCCAAGGCGTTTTCGCCGTCCGCAGCCTGCGCGCCGTCGGCGCTGGAGCAGTGGCTGCTGCAAGCGCCGCACGAGCTGCGCGCGTGCCAGCGCTCGAGCGACTCCGCCGCCGCCTGATGCCGCTCGTCGACGTCCTTGCGGCGGCTTTTCTTCGTGCGCAGGAAGCGGTCGAGCGGGGGAACGGGGCAGGCCCACGAACAGAACGCCTTTCCGAACGCCACGCCGAGCACCACTACGACGGCAAGCACGATGAGCGCGCGCGGCGCCGCGGCCCACGAGCCGAAGAGCGCCTCGAGCGAGCCCAGAGGGCAGATGGCCGCGATGGCGTCCACACCGAAGCTGCAGTAGCTTCCCGCGCCGCCGAAGGCCAGCACGCCCACGACGCAGGCGACGAACGCCGCCGCCACGACGACGCGCCGTGCGATCGTCATCTTCGAGCGTTTCTTCACCGGTTTCGTCATCGTCCGTCGCCGCCTTTCCAGGGCTTGATGTTCACGCCGCGTTTGCCGGAGGCCGCGTAGCCGCCGTACGAGCCGGCGACGCACACGTTCTCGCACGCGCCGCAGCCGTTGCAGCGTTCTTCGTCCACGACCAGGCGCCCTTGCTCGTCAATGCGCAGAGCGCCCCATTCGCACGCGTCCACGCACGGGGCGCTGCAGTGGCCGGACACGCCGAAAAGCTCGCATTCGCCCTCGTCGACGACGGCGACGCCAATCTTGTCGGCCTCGGGGTCGAAAGGCGCGAGCGCGCCGGTCGGGCAGGCGGCAATGCAGCGGGGGTCGCCGCCGCACATGTCGCACCAGCCGATGCGGAAACGCATGACGGGCTGGCGCACGTTGAGCACGCCGTCCTCGGCGGTGGCGTAGCCGATGGCGCGCGTCGGGCAGGCGCCGACGCAGCGGTTGCAGCGGACGCAGTTGCCGAAGAAGCGGGCGTCGTCCTGGCCGCCGGGGGGACGCAGCAGCTCCGCGTCGCCCGCCAAAGCGCGCGCCCCGCCGCCCAGCGCGGCGAGCAGCATGATGCCGGCGCCGCCTTCCAGCAGCGTTCTGCGGGTGATTCCTTCCATTAGCACGACGCCGCCTTCCACGCTTCGTCGCCCGCGCGGCCGGCCTCGTCGTCGCGCGGGGGCGTTTCCAGCCACTCCATGTCGAGCGCGACGTCCTCGGCGCGCAGGCCGGTCTCATCCTCGACGGCCGCGATGGCGTCGTCCAGCAGGTCGGCGTCCAGCGCGAAGAAATCCTGCGCGAACTCGAGCGCGCCGTGGTAGAAGCGCTCTTTCGAAAGGGAAAGCGCCAGCTGCGCGAAGCGCGGATACCAGCTTGCGATGTGGCGGGCGAGGAAGGAGCGCTGCGTGGTCAGCAGGCGCAGCGCCTCGGCGTCGTCGCCTTCCGCCAGGCGCTCCTTCGTGCGCTCGGCCAGGACGGCCATGAAGTCGCACTCGAAGCTCAGATGGTCTTCCGGAAGGTTCAGGCTCTGGCCAAGGCGCAGTGCGTGCTTCTTGAACACGTTGTAGACGCGGGCGCGGGCTTTGCCCATGAGCATCTGCTCGCCGCCTTCCTCGTCGTGCGCCGACTCGTAGGGCAGGGCAGCGCGCCCGCCGGTCGTCCGCATGCCGTAGAACGTCCCCGTGTAGTCCACGGCGAGCGCCTGGCGTGTGTCGGCATCGTGCTTGCGCAGGAACTTTCCCATGACGGCAAGGCCGTGGGAGACGTCCTCTCGCTCGGAAAGCCCCGCGTCGCCCAGCCGGTCGATCTGCTCCTGGGTCAAGGGAGCCGCGAAAAGCAGCGATACCAGCGAGTACAGCGAACGCCGCTCTTCCATGGCCGTTTGAAGTTCTGTCGCGTGATTCATCGAAGGCTCCGTTCTACGGACAAAAAGGTGGAAAATGCGCCGGGCACGCGAAGGCGCGCCCGGCAAGAGAGGAGGGGAAAATAGTGGAGAGGGCTAGCAGTTGAGCACGACGCGCGCGGCCTCGAAGAGCTCCATGAAGCCTTCGGAGAAGAGCCACATGAGCATGCGGACCGCCAGGCCGCCTGCCAGCGCGCCGACGAAGCCGACCGCCGCGAGCACGGTCAAAGTCTGGCGGTTGCCGCCCGCGGCGCAGCGCAGGATGGCGATGGAGCATCCGATGGCGACCACGATGCCGCAGGCAACGGCCAAACCTGTTACGAGCGCCTGGGAGGCGACGTCGAAGCCTGCCGACTGCAGGTAGGCCAGGTAGGCCACGATGGTCACCGCGCCAACGATGGACGCCGCGACCACGGGCACGCCCCACGGCTTCGCGGAAAACTCCTTGTCGGCGGCCAGGCTGACCAGCAGGAACAGCAGGGCGCCGGCGGCAAGCGAGGTGCCCAGGTACGCGATGGGCAGGATCTCGGTGAACCAGGCGGCCTTCGCGCTGATGACGTAGCCATGGCCCGTCACGAACGCCAGCAGGAGGCCCAGCACGATGCCGGCGACAGCAAAGCCCTTGCGCGCGCCGTCGACGCCGCTGCGCTTGGAAAGCACCAGGTAGACCACGCCGACCACGACGAGCAGGCCCAACACCATGAGCTCGACGGAAACGCCCGAGAACGAGAACACATGGCGCACGGCGGCCATGACGTGCTGCGGGGAGGCAAGGTGCAGTACCGAGAACAGGCCGCCGACCACGACGAGCACGAGCGAGACGATGCCCACGGCGAACCGGGCGCGCTTCGTGCCGCCGACGAACTCAGAGGCGCCTGCGAACGCGAACGCGCAGCCGCCGGCGCCGGCGAGCAAGGAGAACAGGACCAAAGGCCATTGGATGATCTCTTCCATTACAGGTTCTCCTTCCAGGAGGCGTACTTCGGCGAGAGGATATAGCGCGTGAGCGGCGCCTCGCCGTCGGGAGCGGGCAGCTGGTGGATGCACTCGTCGTCGTACTTCGCGAGCTCCTTGGAGACGTCGGACTCCGGGTCTTCCAGATCGCCGTAGAAGCGCGCGCCTCCCGGGCAGTTGTGGACGCAGGCCGGCTTGGAGTAGCCGTCGGCGGTCAGCTGGCTGCACAGGGTGCACTTGCCGACCACGCCCGCCTCCTTGTCGAACGAGCGCACGCCGTACGGGCAGGCGTACATGCAGTAGCGGCAGCCGATGCAGTCGTCGCGGTTCACCAACACCACGCCCGTCTCGGTGTCGCGGTAGCTCGCGCCGGTGGGGCACACCTCGATGCAGCGGGCGTGCTCGCACTGCTGGCACTGGACCGGCAGGTTGTAGCGCTCGATGTCGGGGTAGGTGCCCGTGGGGCCCACCGCCAGCACGCGGTTGTAGTACACGCCGAGCGGCAGCGAGTTCTCGAACTTGCAGCTGACGATGCAGCTGTCGCACCCAGTGCAGCGGTCAAGGTTGATGACCAGGCATTTCTTAGGCACGGTGGAACACCTCCTCGGTATTGGGCTCGCTTTGGAGCGTGGGCATGAAGGGCTGGAACTCTTCCGGCTCCACCCAGATGCCCTCAGGCTTCTCGGACTTCTCGATGTTGATGCGGTAGCCGCGCCAGGACGCGGAGGCGAAGTTGGGGTTGACGACGTCGTCGCGCGCCATCAGGTTGACGTTGCACTGGCGCCAGCCGCCCGACGGGTTCTTCTGCGTCTCGTCGAAGCTTTCGGGGAAGTAGAAGCGTTCCATCATGACGACGCCGGGGCGCACGCCCTCGGTCAGGTACGCGCGGCCGCGCGTTTCGCCGCGGCGGGACCACAGGCGCACCCAGTCGCCGTGCTCGATGCCCAGCTTCTCGGCGTCGCGCGGATTGATGCGGCAGTCCGGCACGGGCATGAGCTCTCGGCTGTACGGCGCGTTGCGCAGCGTGGTGTGGTGGTAGTGCGCCACGCGGCCGGTCGTGAGGTAGAACGGGTAGTCCGGGTCGTCGTCCAGCATGTTCTCGCTCTGCTCCTTGTAGGTGCAGACGGCGTCGTACTCGGTGTCGTAGTCGTCTGGGCTGTCCTGCGTGAAGGGGAACATGTAGGGGAAGCCGTAGCGGCCGTTGAGCACCGCCATGGTCACGTACGGCTCGCACTTGCGCGAAAGCGTGGCGAACCCGGCGGGCAGGCCGTCGTCGACAATGTCCAGATACTGGTAGTACTGGTACAGGTCCTCGATAGGCACCGTGACCGTGTGGTCCTCGGAATGCTGCACGGCCTCTTCCCAGTCGTCCACGCCGAAGGCCTTCGCCCACTCAGGGTAGATGTCCTCCTTCGTGCGGTAGGTGCCGTTGAACTGGAAGTCGCGGTCGAGGATCTGGTCGTCGCCACCCAGCTTCTCGCACAGGCGGTCGACCAGCTGCGTGGCCACGATGAACGGGTCGGCGGTCTCGCCCAGGTGCACGACCTGCTTGCGCATGAAGGTCTGGTTGAACTGCGTCACCATCTCAGAGCCGTGCTCGAACTCCAGCCATTCCTGCAGGGGCAGGAACAGGTCCACGTCTTCGAAGGTGGTGGAGGTCATCATGGGGTACTGCTGGATGCAGTAGTCGAGCGTCGCGTAGGCCTGGTTCCATTCCTCGCCATTGCTCATGGTGCAGTACTTGTTGCCCACCTGCTCCCAGCGCACGGAGATCTTGTACGGCTCGCCGGTCAGCAGCGCCTCGCGCACAGGGGCGAGCTCGTTGAGCTGCCACTGGTGGACCGCCTTGTGGCGGTCGGAGCCCAGGCGCGCACGCTGGTAGTCCACGAAGTCCTGGCGCTTCTTCTCGCCGTCGACGCCCTTCGCGTTCCAGGCGTCCACCGCGGCCTGCGAACGGCGCGTGTTTTCTTCGAGGGTCAGGCCCACGGTCCAGCCGACTCCGAAGGTCTCCTGGTAGGGGCGGGTGCACCAGAACTGGGTGGGACGGTGCGTCCAGCGCGACTCGGGCTTCTGTTCGGTCAGCACCACGCCGGGCTTGTCCACCTTGCCGCACAGCATGTCAAGCGCCATGGTGCCGAAGATGAAGTTGGAGGAAAGCTCGCTCATGTCGGCGAACTGGCCGGTGCCGATGCCGCTTTTCGTGGTGGCGTACAGCTTCACGGCCTCTTCGATGCGGTCGGCGTCGACCCAGGTGACCTCGGCGGTCTTTTTCAGCGTCCAAGGTTCCGCTTCCTGCCACTGGATCTGGCCGGCGGTGGGGCACTCTACGCCGTTCACCACCGCGGTGGTGAAGACGACCGGGTCGACCGGCGAGTTCTCAGGCAGCGTGAAGGGGAAGGGCTGGATGGAGTTGGTGCGCGCGTCGAAGCACACGAACGCCGGGGTGTCGTAGACGCCGTTGGGGTCGGCCGAGGGGTTCACGTAGTCGGGCCAGACTTCCTCGGCGCGCCAGGGCAGGCGCGTTTCCGGGTTGATGAGGAAGGGGTAGTTGGTCCAGTACTTGCAGAATTCCTCGTCGTAGAGGTTGTTCGAGATGATGTAGTTGAACCAGCCCAGCAGCATGGCGATGTCGGACATGGGACGCACGGGCAGCCAGATGTCGGCCTTCGCCGCCTCTTCGGTGAAGTAGGGGTCGACGACGATGGTCTTGATGCCGCGCTCGCGCATGTCGGCGTTCGCACGGGCGGCGTAGGCGGCGCCGGACGCGGAAGTCTGCGCGCCCCAGAGGACCACGGCCTCCATAGTGGGGTTCCACGCGTTCCACATCTCGCGGGCGTTGTTGCCCTCGTGGCGGTTGTTCGAGCCGCCGCGCATCCACTGGCCCGCGCAGTCGGCGGGCAGGTAGCACTGGCAGCCGCCGGCGGAAATGCATACGGGCGCGCCCAGGGCGTCCTGCGTGACGCGCTGGAACACGTTGCCGTAGGTTCCGCCACCGCCGGCGCCCACCATGATGGAGCAGGGGCCGTACTT
>ERZ826396.2758-NODE-2758-length-13389-cov-4.241488_pt1 | contig 13389 bp, 13 predicted proteins | sample MGYA00519926_ERZ826396 | MGnify/ENA primary metagenome ERZ826396 (study PRJEB31778, sample SAMEA3449230) | human gut metagenome | biome: human gut; feature: human-associated habitat; material: faeces | place: United Kingdom | collected 2010/2012 ... | reverse complement strand
CCCTGCGCGCAGCTGCAGCCTTCTTTCCGGGGGCCGTCTAAAAACGCCAGTACTTGCGGGCCGTCTTTTGGCCCGTTATGTACTGCTGCGTTTTTGGTCGAGCGAGAGCGTGCCCCCGGAAAGAAGGCTGCAGCTGCGCGCAGGGCTTACCGCCAGGACAAAAGGCAGCTTCCCCACATCATGAAAAGCAGCCCGCTAGAATGATACCAATAGGGGCGGTATGAATTTTTCCAATCCATACCGCCCCTTTCCATCGGATGCCTTCCCTTTTCTATATCACATTTTCCACCGTCTTTTCAGCGCTCCAGATGACAGTCTCTACCTTCTGTCCAGACAAATACCCTTTTTTGTGGAGAACCTCATTCATCGCCTCACGAAACTCTTCCATCGAAAAACGTACCTTTTCTTTATTATCAAGAATCAATACGCATTCCTCCCGGAAATCACAATCCTCATCACAGTTAATGCGATACATGTTCTTTCTGTTGATCGCCCCGATATCCTCCAAGGTCTTCACCATCCGATACACTGTTGCAATACCGATCGAAGGATCCTGACGCACGGCCTGGTAATAAATCTCTTTACAGCAAGAACACTCGTCAGAAAGGATGATGTCGATCAGGAGTTTTCTCTGATTCGTAATCCGAAAGCCATTCTTCCTCAATTCTTCAAGAATACGCTCTCTCTTCTTCACGTTTACGCTCCCCCTTCTTCCTTCCATATTATGTATCATTCGCCTGCACCGTCCGTTTCTTTCTTTTACCTGTTGCCTATCCTGTTCGAGCCGTTTATACTTCTGCAGCCTGCGCTATGGCAGGCTCCGCATGCACCGCAATTCCCGCCGCAGGAACTCTTTCCAGAGCGCTTATCGCGTATCATGCTCCGTACAACCAGGCCAACCACCAAAATTAATACCAATCCCGTTAGGATCGTACCCACATTATTTAATAAAAAAGAAAACATACAAACCGCTCCTTTCCATTTTCCATTTTGCCCTTCAACAGAAAATGGCTTCTTTTATGGTTAGTATAGACTAACTATAAATTTTTGTCAACCCCTTTCTCCTACGGAGGATGGGGCAGGATTTCAATGGAATTCCGTAGGAGAACAGCCGGTCACTTTTTTAAACTGCTGATAAAAATAAGCATAGTTTCCGAATCCTGTCAGCTCTGCCACTTCATATACTTTATAACCGCCTTCCTTCAGAAGGCGAATCGCCGCCTGAATTCGAATTTTGTTCATCAGGGTAATGAATGTCTCTCCGGTCTCATTTTTCAAAATTCTGCATACCTGGCTGACCGACAGGTTTACATGCTCTGCAGCATCCTGCAGGGTGATATGTTCCGCATAATGGCTGTTCAGATAATCCAACAGACGCTTAGTTGCAGGAGAATAGCCCTTCGCTTCTATATCCGCAGACAGTTCCACCACCTTCTCCACATATTCGTTCAGCCATTTAAACGCCTCTGTCATATTCTGAAACTGGGCAGTTTCCTTCATAATATCGGACATGCTCTTCAGCCCTATATCCGTCTTTCCTTTGTCCGCAATAACACAATACATCATAATTCCCATATTCATGAAAATATTACGAATATAACTCACATCATATCGGTCCTTCTCAAGTATTGTATCAAAAATTTCCTGAAGGATCTGAGGCAGCCTCTGCGGATCTGTCCTGAGTACATCATGGAACTGTTCTACCTTTTTCATCAGGCTGTAATCATTCACAACACTTCTGCTCTTGATACTTGCATAGTGGATCACGTTCCTGTTTTCTATAAAAAATCGGCTGTTATAAGCAAAGACGGCCTCCTTATAGGCAACAGGAAGCTTATTCATTCCTTGGTATGCATTGCTGATACTGATGCAGATTTCTGCATGGCCTTCCGCCACATTTTTTTCTACAAGGGCACGGGCCAGGCGAATCGCCATAATATTATACTCTCTAGTAATCATAACCTCCCTGAAGAGCACTAAAACGACCATAGCCTCATCCATCCATGCATCTACAGTCTGCAGGCCAAGGCCCTTCTGGACATTGGTAAGTTGCGAGCGCCAGGAAGCAATGTAATGATCAATCCAGTTCTCCTCCTGTTCCTTTTTCAGAACCGGCAACTGAATGATCATAATCTCATAGCCCGAATACCCCCCCCAATTCTCAATAGATTCTCCAGTCTTTCGGCAGCTTCTGCAGAACCATTGATGCCATCCCCCAAAAGCTTCCTTCTCAGTTCCATTCCCATATCTCTCAGCGCTTCTTCATATTGTCCCGTGGTTTTCCGAAAAGTTTCCAATTCATTTTTTTCTTTCCGTTCTAATACAAGCGCCTCCCTCGCGCGTTTCACTACATTCCTGATCGCATCGAAATCAACTGGTTTTAAAAGGAAATCGAATACGCCTTTGCGAATGCCTTCCCGCGCATAGGTAAAATCATTGTATCCTGTTACGATAATTACCTTACAAGCCCGATTTTTTTCATTTAATTTTCCAGCTATTTCCAATCCACTCATTCCCGGCATGCGAATGTCCAGGAACGCCACATCTGGTTCAAGCGCATCTATCTCTTCGTATGCCGTCTTCCCATTGCCGCTCTCACCCACCAGCCTGCAGGACATCTCTTTCCATGGGACTGTATCAATCATCGCTTGCCTGAAAATCTGATTATCATCTGCCAGATATACCGTAATCTCCATATCTTCCTCATTTTCCCGCACCTTCCGGCGCGCTGGAGGTCCGTTGCCATCTCACAGGCACAACCTCCTCTTCATCGCGTCGTATTCTTCCGCAGGGAATGCAGTGTCAACCGCACCACCGTTCCTATCCCTACTTCACTTTCTATATATAAACCATACTCCATCCCATATAGGATCTGAATTCTTCGCAGCACACTGTTCACTCCAATGTGCTTTCTATCATCATGGCCGTCCTGCTTCAGCACGCTCTGGATGGTTTCCTCATCCATTCCGCAGCCGTTATCCGACACTTCCAAGATCAATTTCCCTTCTTCTTCCCGGGCAGCGATCAGAATCATGGCGTTTTCGCTCATGTTCTCCACCCCATGGATCATGGAATTTTCCACGATTGGCTGCAGAATAAGCTTTGGGACCAAACATTCCTCCACTTCGGAAGAAATGTCCATATCCCAGCTAATACGGTCGCCCATAATCAAATTTTGCAATTCCATATACAGCTTCACATAATCCAACTCCTCCCGCAACGGGATCTCCATCCGTTTTCCCGAAATAGAAACCCGCAGCAGGCTTCCCAACTTCTGAATGCAGGATACCACATCGGAATTGCCATGGAGCCTGGCAAGAGAACTGATAGATTCCAGCGTATTGTAGAGAAAATGAGGATTCATCTGGGCTAATAGCGCATTATATTCCGCCTTCTCCTTTTCCAGCACGCTATATGCCGTCTTCTCCGCAGACTGTTTTAAGTCCCGGCTCATCTTCTGAAATTGATCGCACAGGTATGCTGTTTCATCATTGGACGCAGGACGAATGCTTTCCGGTTCCCTACCCGCCTTGATCTCCTCAAAATTTTGAATTAGGGCGTCAATGTTCATGGTCATTCTCACAGACATGCGATAAGCGGCCAGACAAACTAAGATTAAAATGAGCCCCATCAACATCAACATAGCAGCAAACAGTTCATTCATTTCCTGACGCACTACCGCATCGGATGAGAAGCACACAATCGTCCATCCTTTTCCCTTCAATTCAGCGGAAGAAAGGTAATACTCCTGATATCTGTAACTTTCTTCTTCCCTTTTTTCCAACGTACTTTCATAATCTTCCGCCGTCTCCAGAAAATCATCATCACAGGAAAGCACCTTCCCTTCTTCGTCATAGATGACAATACTGCTGGACAGATTTTTTTCAATAGAAGCATACATCTCTTTCAGATAATCCTCTTCTATCGCAATACATAGGATCCCTTTATATTCACTGCTGTCCAATTCCAGCACTGATTTAAGAAGATACAGGCACTCTTTATCCGTGGCAAAACGCATCCATGTTGTCTTTCCACGCGGCTGTGCATACATTTCATAGAAATTCTCCAGATATTCAGCCACTTCCGGATGGCGGAAGGAAGACAACGTCCCAGCATCATGCTTCTCCACATCATAATAAACCGCTTTCCCTTCAGTATCGATCAAACAGAGTTCCCGCACATGGATTCCCGTATTATTCAGCAGGGCAGCTAGCTTTTGAAGGCTTTTCCCTGTAAGCGCCTGTTCCAATTCTCCTGCGTTTTTAGAGTCCACAAGTATTCCGCTGGACATTATCTTATAAACCAGGTTTTCTTCCATCGACTGAAGAGTATAGGAAATGTTGCTCCCCAACTGACCAATCGCCTCTTCCATATAAAGGCGCATATTCCTTTCAATTTTCTCCTGATACAAGCGTCCGACCCCAAAGAGCAAAAAAATACAGAACGTAAGCGTGAGCAAAATGATATAGACACAAAGTTTCAGCTTAATACTGACATATCTTTTCTTTTTCATTGGATTTATTTTACCATAATCGGAATCTATCGGAAAGAAATAAAACGCCGCACAGTCGTCACTGCCCAGCCCGGCCCCGCAGGGAACACAGTACACCTGGAACGCGCTGCCCTCTTTCCCAGGACCAAAGGTACCTTTCCCGCGGGGCTGGGCAGTAACGACCGTGCGGCGTTTCATGCTTTCTTTCCGCTCCTTTTTCAGCCTCTGCCTGTCAAAAAATCTTTTTATCCTGATTACACGCTTTAATCACTTCAATTTCTTCTTCATCATAAGGGGTAAAATCATCATGAAAAATATCATGCATCCAAAGTCTGGTATCAATATCCGGAAGCTTTTTGATGAATTCCCATACATAATTAAACTGGCTTTTTCCATTCACAAAGCCGAAAAAGTAGCTTCCGATTTTTTCCTTTTTCCACAGTGGGAGGTGGGTCTGGATGATGCTTCGATACGGACGGTGCATCCACTCCGTATTGATGAGCGGCCTTCCAAATTCTTTCAGAATCCTGATATATTGTCTGGAATGCTCATAGTCTCCATAAAAATGGAACGTAATGATGTCAGAAAGCGCAAGCGCCTCTCTCTCAACCTGGGCATAAATCCCCGGATTCTTCAGCCATCCATAGGGATGTTCTGCTCCCGCGCCCCATACATCCGCAGTGAGCGGCTGCATCACGTCTTCTTCCCTCAGCCAGCCAAACACCTTTTTCATCATCGGCACCGATTTCTCAAGACGCTGTGAATTCCCCGGCTCGTTCCAGACATTCCATATCAGAATCCGTTCGTCTTTCCCGTATATCCTTGCCAGTTCCCTTACATATGCCTCCGCCACGCTCTCCATCTCGGGTTCATCTATGATATTATACCCTACGATATCGCCGTTCTGCGTATCATCGTCAAACGGGGTGACCGGGCTTCCTCCAAAATATCCAGGGACGGGCTCCGGCTGCGGGCCGAGCACCGGTTCCGCATACTGTGATTTGGACACACAGCAGTCGTTAAAAAGCACCGGCATCAAGGTCATATTATATTTTCCAAGTAAGCTGATGAATTCTTCCAGATTTTTCAAAAAGGAATCGTGCTGCACCCTCCATAAATAAAAGGGCAGAAATACCCGCACGCTATTAAATCCCAGGCTGGCCGCAAGTGCGATTTCCTTGGCTGATTCTTTGAACGCGTGTTCGTGTCCATATTCTTGCAGCATCCATATCACGCCGTCCATCGCCCCGCTGGGGATGAAATTGAATCCCGTAATCCACGGGCGTTGCTTATACCAATTCCAGATCTGCTCTTCGCTCCATCTTTGTTTCATAAGTTTCTGTCTCCTTTGTCCAATAAATATGCTGTCATTATGATTTTACCGCCCCTGCTGTCATTCCTGCTACAATGTACTTCTGCGCGCAGAAATATACCACGACCGCCGGAATCATGGAAAGAATAGACGCCGCAAACGCAAGGCTTACGTTACTGGAATATTCCCCAAAGAAGAAGAACTGCATCAGCGGCAGCGTTTTTACCTCATCTCTCTGGCACATGATCATAGGAAGGAAGAAGTCGTTCCAGGAAGCCAGGAAACACAGCACCACAACTGTCATCGTGATGGGTTTGAGCAGCGGAAAAACGATCCGGATAAATACCTGATACCGATTACAGCCGTCTATCCTGGCCGCTTCTTCCAATGCGACAGGAACGCTCTTAATAAATCCTGCATACAGGAAGATATAGTACCCCATATACACACCCAGTTCTGTAAAGATCAGGCCCCAAAGGGTACTCAGGGCATGCATCGTATATAATTCCTTATACAGCGGGAACATGATGGACTGAAAAGGAACCAGAATAACCATCTGGAAAATATAGAAAATCACGTTATAGAACTTATTGTTCCGCCGGGTAATCATATAAGCGCTCATAGAACAGAAGATTATGATCAGGATGACCACGCCGATTGCTACAATCGCACTGTTTTTCACAGAATTAAAATAGTTCTTCAATTCCAGGGCATCCTTAAAGTTCTGCAGATACAGGGTGGTCGGAAAGGCGAGCTGCGTCTCCGCGAAATCAGCCTTTGACTTGAACGCGTAACAGAAAGCCACATAGAACGGCGCCAGGCAGATCAGTGCGAACAGCCATAGGCAGCCGATCCGCAGGGCAGTATATATTTTATGTTTTAATGAATGTCTCATAATTCAATCTCCCTCTTTCTCAGTGCCCGTGTGACAATGTTGGAAAGGACAATGCAGAAAATCAGGTATACAAAAGCAACCGTCTGGCCATATCCAACTTTATTGAAAGGGAATAGATATTGATAAATATAAAACGCCATGGATTCACTGGCATGGCTCGGTCCGCCGGAAGTGGCAATGTAGGAATAGTCGTACATTCTCAGTCCGTTTGCCAGCCACAAAGGGATACAGTAGGTAAAGGCCGGGGCGATCATGGGAACCGTAATATTCCGGAATTTCTGCCAGAATCCTGCACCGTCTATTGTAGCAGCCTCATAGTAATCAGAAGGTACACCCTTCAATGCCGCCAGATAGATCATCATGGCCAGGCCGGCTTCCTTCCATATGGCCATCACGCACAGGCCGATCAGCACCGTTTTCGTAGAAATCAGCGGGCTTTCCCAGCCGAACAGCCGGAAGAAGTCACTGTACACATACATCCACATATAGGAAACCAGGACAAGGCTGACCACCAGGGGAATGAACACGATACTCTTGATAACATTCACTCCTTTGAATTCCTTTTCCACCATCATAGCAAGCGCCAAGCCCAACACATTCAGCGCGACCGTGGTGACAAGGGTAAAAATCGCCGTATTTCTGATCGGCAGGATCAAATCCTTATCTGTCAGCAGAGTTCTATAATTCTTTAACCCCACAAAATTCATTTCCGGCGTCATTCCGTTCCAATCCGTAAAGGTATATCGGATACCAGAAATCAGCGGTACAATAATAATAATGGTAAATATAATTAAAGAAGGAAGAACGAAGGAAAAATCCATGATTTCATTCTTCGCCTTTCTTTTCTGTTTATCTGTTAATTTTGCCATACATCCACCTTCCCAAATCTATGCTTCATGAGTTAAGCCGCCTTACTTCAGGGAAATGTCCCATGAACCGCCAAAAGGGGCACCGTCTTCCCGATGCCCCTTCTTGCGCTAAAAGCTACTTACGAGCCGTTGCGAATCCATCATCCATCGCCTGAATGAGTTCTTCCGCCGTCATCTCATCATCTAAGGCAAAGTCTCTCAGCACGTTATAATATACGGTGCTATACTGGCCAACAAAGGTGGATAACGAAGCCCATGCAGCATTCTTTTTGGTTGCCACTTCGTTCGCAATATCCTGGGCAGCAGCGGGAAGGTTATCTGTAGGAACGCCTTCCAGAGCGCTCAGCTGAGCAGTAGTTCCGCACCACTCTGCGTTTACATCAGATCTGCTCGCATATTCCAGGAACGCAAGGGCTGCTTCTTCATTGTCCGTGCTCTCGGAAACCATCCAGCAGTCGTCGATGTTTACAGGAATATAAACATCATCTGCATTCTCTTCAGAAGGATAAGTAAATCCGCCGAAGTTCCCTTCAGGATTGAAGTCAAGGATTGCGCCCAGGCCCCAGGTCCCGATGATGATCATACCGGTTTCGCCGGTTGCAAACAGCTGCTCCGCTCTCGCGGTATCGATGGTCTTATAATCATCATTCTGATAATTCACCATGATCTCACGCCACTGCTCTAACGCTTCCGTATATCCTGGATAATCGCCAAAGCTTGCTCCGTCCATCAGTTCCTGTGCATTGTCAGGAGCCTGATTCCACTTGGAACCATAATAAATGGTGTACCAGTTTGCGCCAATGCCGATGTCATCCGTATATCCAGCTGCACATGCTGTGATTCCCGCATCCTCCAGTGCCTGGCAGGTGCTGATGAATTCGCTGTAAGTGGTCGGGATGGAAAGGCCAAGTTCTTCAAAGATGTCCTTGTTGTAGAATACAACGTTACACATCTGATCCAGAGCTACACCATACTGTTTTCCGTCAACCGTTACACACTCCTGGGAGCTGCCGGTCATTCTGCTGACAAAGTCATAACCGCTCAAATCCTTGATCAGTCCGTTTTCTACCAGATCGGAATAGGACTTAGGCTGTCCGAATATGATGTCCGGCGCTTCATCTGTGGAGAAACGCAGCTTAATTACGTCCGTATAGTTATCCATGGACATAGCTTCCACATTGACTGTCACATCCGGATACTCTTCCTGGAATCCTGCCACCAGGTCGTCCAGCGCCTGCAGCTTGGCAGTCTCTGTCAGATAATGGATCAGGTTCAGTTCTCCGCTGGGATTGTACTCGGTGCTTGCGGTGCTTTCCCCTGCCGCCGTTTCCGTAGACGCTTCTGTGGATGCCTCTGTGGCAGCCGCCGCTTCTGTGGATGCGGCTTCCGCTTCGGATGAGGCTGCCTCCTGTACCACCGTAGACTCCGCAGACGCAGAAGTAGAAGTGCTTCCGCTGGAGCCGCAGCCCGCCAATGCGGTTGCAAGCATTGCAGCGCTCAATAATACGCTTACCAATTTCCTTTTCATATCCTTCCTCCTTCCATTTTCTGTACCTTTGTTCAATACAATCATTATTATATCGGAAAGAAGAGAAAGAATAAATTATACAATATTTGCTTTTTCTTTTTGTGCAATATTAGATTATTTTCGCGTTTTATGATGGAATCTGCGCATCAATCTATGATATATATAGGAATATTCGCCTGAAATAAGCTAAGATTCTATCCATATGTGCCAATAAAATTCGTTCCAATATAAATCAGGCCGGATCCCTGTCTTTTTTAACAGCATACAGCCGCCTTCAGGTAGATCCGACCCATGTCCATTCAGTCGAACAGCGAAAGCTGTCCTTTCTTTTCTCTTTTTAGCCGCGGTGCATCCGCCTTCAGAAGCTTTAAGACAGATGCATCATTTTGCAGCCATTCTACAGCAGCATCCTCATCCAAAATCAACGGCATCCTTGGGTGCACGCCGGCGACAGAATCATCCGCCTGCCTGGTCAGAATGACGAAATGCCCTCCTTCCGCAAAGGCCTTATAGAATCCGGCCATAAGCAGAACGCGCCGTTCCTCCGGCAGGGTAAAATAATATTTTTCCTTCTTTTCTGACCATTCGTAGAAACCTGCTGCCGGAATCAGGCAGCGGCGCTTTAGCACGCTTTCCCGGAAACGTTCCTTATCCAGCACTGTTTCACTGCGCGCGTTGAACAAAACCTGCCCTTTCTCAAAACCAGGGAAGCCCCAGGTACAGGATTCCAATCCCGCTTTTTTCTCTTTCACCCGCACAATAGGCGCCACGGAGGCAGGGAAAATATCCCTGCCTCCCTCGATCAGCCTCTTCGGCACTTCCTTGTCTCCTCCGGCATCCACAGACATCCGTATCTGCCTTTCTATCCGGACAAGAAGGCTTTGGAGCCCTTCTTCCATATCGCTGTCAATATAATACCTTCCGCACATCTTTCTTTCCTTTAGGCATCAATTTCTATTTTTCTGTCTCTCTTATTCTCTGCTGCCACGCCGCTTTTCATTCCTGTAATTGACCGGGGTCATGCCGTATGTCTTCTTGAATAACCGGTTAAAATGCTCTGCGCTCTCATAGCCCACGGCCCCCGCGATGCTCTCCACAGTCTGGCCGGTCTCACGCAGGAGATTTGCAGCCTTCCTCAGCCTCGCCTTCTTCACCGCATCCTGGAACGTCATCCCTGTCTTCATGCGAATGTATTTGGACAAATATGGCTTGGACAGATGGAACTCCTCTGCCAGTGCATCCAACGTCACATCCGTATAATGTTTCTGAATATACTTCATGATGTCCACAATCCGCTCTTCCCTGCCCTCAGTAATATTCCGGCTCACCAGCAGCTTATTGACAGCTGAAACCAGGGCAGCGATGGAGCTGCGGATGATATCCTCATCTATCCCGACGCCCCAATACATCTTTCCGTCGCACTGGATTCCCACATACGCTGCCGCCTTGGAAGAGGAACCTCTGGAAATCGCGTGCTCTTCGTAAACAGCCAGCTGATAGCTGATTCCAAAATACAGCTTCACCGCATTGCTCACGGCATCCAGACGTCCATTCCCCTGCGTATCGATCACGCGGCGTTCCCTGCCCTGCTCAATGGTCACTTCCGCGCGGATTCCATTTTCCTGTTTAAAGTGGCACTCAGGGACAGAGAATACGGCCCTGGGCGCAACATAATTTTCCTCGAAAATCTCATATATTGCCTTCGGGGACAGTTCCTGGTGACGCTCATCTGAGATCCCTTTCATCAGATAGCCCACCTCTTCCTTCATTTCATCCGGCAAAGAGATACCGAAATTCTGCTTCAGGATGAACGCAATGCCACCCTTTCCGGACTGGCTGTTGATACGGATCACATCCGATTCGTATTCCCTGCCCACATCCTGCGGATCGATTGGCAGATAAGGAACGTCCCAGCGTTTCCCGCTCTTTCCTTCCTTCCTCCAAGCCATCCCTTTGGAAATAGCATCCTGATGGGAACCGGAGAACGCCGTAAACACGAGATCCCCTGCATAGGGCGTCCGCTCGTAGACACGCATGCCCGTAAGCCGCTCATATGCCTTTCTGACCGCATCGATATGGCTGAAGTCCAGTCCCGGTTCCACCCCATGGCAGACCATATTCAGGGCGAGGGTCACAATATCCACATTTCCGGTACGCTCTCCGTTGCCAAAAAGGGTTCCTTCCACCCGGTCTGCGCCCGCCAGAACGCCGAACTCCGCGTCGCTGATCCCACATCCCCTGTCATTATGCGGATGCACGCTTAAGACAACTGCGTCCCGATATTTCAGATGCTTATGAAGATACTCCACCTGGCAGGCGAATACATGGGGCATCGCCACCTGAACCGTGGTTGGAATATTGATGATCACTTTTCGATCCTGCCGGGGCTGCCAGACATCCAGCACCGCATTGCATACCTCCAGCGCATAATCCACTTCTGTTCCCGGAAAACTCTCCGGGCTGTACTCAAACGTGAAATTTCCATCCGTTTCCTCAGCTAATTGCTTTAAAAGGACGGCTCCGTCCACGGCCAGCTGCTTCACCTCTTCCTTGCTTTTGCGGAAAACTTGTTCTCTCTGTGCCACAGAGGTGGAATTATAAAGATGGATGATCGCATGCGGCGCTCCCTTTACGGACTCAAAGGTCTTCTTAATGATATGTTCCCTGGCCTGGGTGAGCACCTGTATCGTCACATCATCCGGAATCATATTCCGCTCGATCAACTCTCTCACAAAACGGTATTCCGTATCAGAAGCAGCCGGGAACCCCACCTCGATCTCCTTGAATCCGATGTCAACCAGCATTTTAAAGAACTCCAGCTTCTCTTCCAGCCCCATGGGCTCGATCAGCGCCTGGTTCCCATCCCGCAGATCCACGCTGCACCAGATTGGAGGCTTCTCAATGATATCCTTTTTCACCCAATCATAGGTCACTTCCGGCGGCATAAAATAAGATCTTCCATATTTTTCGTTTACATTCGTTCCCATCTTCTCATCCTCTCCTTTTCCTGCAACTAAAAAATCTCTATGGAATCCTCCTCCCAGATTCATCCATAGAGACGCAAATGCCTTCACGCGGTACCACTCTACTTCACAGCGGCACAAACCGCCATGCACTCACCGGACACCAATATGCCCTCTCCCTTTCTACGGCGGAAATTCCGTCCAATCCTACACAGCCTTCCGGCCTTCAGACGGCTGCTCCAAGGTCAGTTCCCCTTCTGCCAACGGCTGCCTCGCACCTTCCGGCAACTCTCTGCTTTCCAGCATCCGGCTACTACTCCTCTTCTTCGCTTTCTGTGTTTTATTTAATTTTTCTTATCCTAACATATTTCCGGATGAGTAGCAAGGTGCATATTTAATCAATTACATTGATCTTTTTTATTCTATTTTTAAATACTTTCTGCATTCCTCTCGGCATTCCGGCTCTACTTTCAGGTAGTCCATTGCCTGGTCGATTCCTATTTTCAGCGTTTCAGCCAAGGCTAACACACTTTCGGCCATCGCCTCCGCACGGCCCTCTAAACGGCCTTCGGCGCGGCCCTCATCTCTGCTTTCCCGGGTTAGATCCTCCAATGCCTTGCACATGTCCACCACTCCTTCTTATCTGAGCGCGCTCTTTATTCATCGTCCCATTCCTCTTCATCATAGTACGGATACTGCTGAATATGCCCTTTAGACTTGACTATACGCGGCTCAAAACTCTTCTCCGCTTCACTGATTTTGGATACCGTAATGGTGAACATCCAATCATCTCCAAAATCATAATGAAGCGAAAATTTCTGTCCTTTATAAAGTCCGATATTATCAAGGACGATCTTCGTTGAAGGTTCATCTCCCTCTGGAATTAACTGATATGTGTTTTCACTATACTTACGACTATCCATACAGAATTCGTACAGATGTTCATCACTGAAATCAAAAGCTTTCAGGATAATTCCACACAATTGATCCAGCGAATGATTCCCACAGATTTCAATATTTCTATAAACATCCCGCCCCATGCCAGCAGGATATACTTTCATTGAATACTGTTTATTCACTACACGCTCTCCCTACAAAAAGTCTTAAAATTTATTCAAAAGCCTTCTGCATTCTTCCCTATACTCAGGCGCTACCTTCAGATAATCCATCGCCTGGTCAATGCCTATTTTCAACGTTTCAGCCAGAGCTAATACACTTTCGGACATCGCCTCCAAACGCCCCTCCGCACGGCCTTCTAAACGGCCTTCAGCGCGACCCTCATCTCTGCTTTCCCGGGTTAGATCCTCCAATGCCTTGCACATGTCCACCA
>ERZ826396.2753-NODE-2753-length-13433-cov-2.888324_pt1 | contig 13433 bp, 9 predicted proteins | sample MGYA00519926_ERZ826396 | MGnify/ENA primary metagenome ERZ826396 (study PRJEB31778, sample SAMEA3449230) | human gut metagenome | biome: human gut; feature: human-associated habitat; material: faeces | place: United Kingdom | collected 2010/2012 ... | reverse complement strand
CGTCGGCCGCACGCAGCTCGAGCTGCCGCTGTTCTACGAGGACTTCACCCTGCTCGGCCGCGACCTGGAGCTGGCCGCGCAGACCGGCCTGCCCGTCGACCTGTCCGCCGCCATCGCCGCCGCCAAGAAGGCCGCACGCCGCGAGGACGACCTTGTGCTGAACGGCAACAAGGCCCTCGGCGTGGACGGCCTGCTCACCGTGAAGGGTTAGGCGAAGGTGAAGAAGGGCGACTGGAAAACCGGCGAGAACGGCTTCTCCGATGTGGCCGCCGCCGTTTCGCAGCTGGCCAAGACCGGCTACCTGGGCCGCTACGCGCTGGTGGTGGCGCCCGATTTGTTCCTGGACCTGCAGCGCCTGCAGCCGAGCACCGGCATGCTGGAGATCGACCGCATCCAGAAGCTCATCGGTGACAACGTGTTCATGACGAGCGCCCTCGCCCCCGGCAAGGCCGTGCTCGTGTGCGCCGAGCCCGAGTACGTGGACCTGGCCGTGGGCCTGGACCTCTCCGTGGGCTACCTGGAGCTCGCCGACTTCAACCACACGTTCCGCATCATGGAGACGGCCGCCCTGCGCGTGAAGGACCCCGCCGCCATCGTCGTGTTCGCGTAACGCGCGATTCGTGTCAAAACCCTACCACATTTGGGAGGGTTTTGACACTCTCGGGACAAGGGAACCGTCCCCTTGTCCCACTCCAAAAACGCATAGGTTGGCGCAGTAAGTCAGCGAGAAGGGCCGTGGTGCCCGAGATTCGCGGGATCGCAAAGGCGAAGCGTACTTCGGTACGCGAGCTTTTGGGATCGCGCGAAGATCGGGTGCCACGGCCCTTCGCAGCGTCGGCAGGTTCCGACGGCCGCCAGGCCGGCGGAACCCCCTCACTCCACCTTCTCGTCGTTGCGTTGCTGATGGCGGGTGAGCAGGACACGCCAGATGACGTAGACGCCCAGCACGAACGCGCCCAGGTATCCCAGGATGCCCAGCAGCGGCACACCGAGCAGCTGGGGCTGCATGGCCGTCTGGGCGATGAGGCTCGACCCCACGAACAGGCCGGCCGAGATGAGCGCCATGGCCACGATGCCGCTCACGGAGTACAGCGCCGCCGTGAAGTCGGCCGGTACATGCAGGTCGGCGCCCACCTTCACCTGGCCGCGGTCGAGCATGTCCAGCGTGTGCGACACCTGCGTCGGCAGGCGCGTGGCCGCCTCGGCGGAGGCCGCCGTGGCGGCGAACAGGCTCTTCGCCTTCGCCTCCAGCGCGTCAACGTTGAACATTTGGCGCTTCACATGGTCGGAGATGATCTCCACCACGCTCGTGTCGGGGGCGATGTCCACCAGCACGCCCTCGATGGTCACCATGCCGCGCGCGAGCATGGTGAGCGACGGCGGCAGCGTGAGGTTCTGCGTGCGCATGACCTCTATGACGTCGAGCAGCGCCGTGCCCACGTTGATGTCGGCCAGGTCGACCGATGCGTACGAGTCCAACAGCGCGCTTATCTGGCCGAGCAGCAGCCCGTGGTCCACCGGGCCGTGGGCCTTCGCCAGCGCCAGCAGCGCGTCCTTGAGCGCGAACGGGTCGTTCTTGGCCACGGCGGCAAACAGCCGGCCCACGATGGCGCGCTCGGAGGCGGAGAGCGTGCCCGTCATGCCCAGGTCGATCCACACGATGTCCTCGCCGCGCACGAGGATGTTGCCCGGGTGCGGATCGGCATGGAAGAAGCCGTTGTCGATGACCTGCGTCACGTAGCTCTCGGCCAGCCGGCGCCCGAGCGCGGCCGGGTCGTCGCCCTGGGCGCGCAGCGCGGAAAGATCGTTGATGTGGGCGCCCTCCACGTACTCCATGACCAGCACCTCGTCGGTGCTGAACGCAGGGTACGGGCGGGGGCTCTCCACGTGGGGCTGGCTTGCCAGCTCGGCGCCGAAGCGCTCCAGGTTTCCCAGCTCCACGGTGAAGTCCAGCTCCTCGGCCGTCGTGCGCGCCAGCTCGTCCACCAAATCGCCCAGCGTGAGCATGATGCCGTCGGTCACGTGCGTGAGGTCGGCCAGCGCCAACGCGTGCCGGATGAGCGTGATGTCCTCGGCCATCTGCTCCACCACGTTCGGGCGCCGCACCTTCACGGCCACGACCGGCCCCTGGGCCGTCGCAGCGCCTTCGCCGTTGCCGCCCGCCGCAGGTCGCTCCTCCTGCGCGCCCGCCGCCACCGGGTCGCCCAGGCCCTGCGCCAGCCGGGCGCGGTGCACCTGTGCCACCGAGGCCGAGCCCAGGGGCTTCTCCTCGATGTCGGCGAACGTCTCGCGCCACGGGTGCCCGAGCGATTCCTCCATCGTCTGTACGACCACCTCGAACGGCACGGGCGCCACGTTGGCGCGCAGCGTCTTGAACGCGTCGGCGTACGCCTTGGGGATGACGTCGCTGCGGTTCGAGGCGATCTGCCCCATCTTCACGAACGTGGGCCCCAAGTCCTCGAGGATGGCCGTGGCCTTTTCGGGCGTCAGGCCGGAGAACGCGTGGTGCTCGCGCAGGATCTTCTCTATCTCGTGCATGCGATGGCCGGACGTGTTGTCCTTGATGGTGATCTCGGCCGCGCGCAGCACTTCGCGGAACGTGGGCATGCTTCTCCTCCTCGTCACGGCAACCGTTCCATCGTAGCACGCGCCGCCTGATCGAGGCCCCCGCTCCCCTCCTTCAACAGCAAGCTGAAACCTAGACGCCGCCGTTTAGGGGCAGCCGTGGTATGATGCAGCGGCAATGGCCCGTATCCTGAAAACACCCGCTCCGCTGCCGCTTTGGACGTACAAGGCTTTCTTGCTGGTGGCTGCCGCCATCTGGGGCCTCGGCACCGTCGTCATCAAGTCGACGGTGGACGCGTTCCCACCTGCGTGGATCGTGGGCGTGCGCTTCACGGCCGCGGGCATCATCCTGGGCGTGGTCATGCTGCCCCGCATCAGGAAGCACCTCGACGCCGAGCACCTGTGCAAGGGCTCCGTTCTGGGCGTGATGGTGTTTCTGGCCTACTGGAGCAACTCCACCGGGCTCACCGACACCACGGCGTCGAACAGCTCGTTCCTCACATCGCTGTACTGCGTTATCATCCCGTTCCTCGGCTGGGCGCTCCGTGGGCCGCGGCCCACGCGCTTCAACCTCGCGGCCGCCATGGTGTGCGTGGCGGGCGTGGAATGCGTGTCTTTCGCCGGCGCGGACGGGTTCTCGCTGCGCTTCGGCGACCTGGTCACGCTGCTGTCCGCCCTGTTCCTGAGCTTCCACGTGGTGTACACGGCGAAGTTCGCGCCCGGGAGCGACATGACGCTGCTCACCGTCATCCAGTTCTTGGTGGCGGGCTTACTGGGCCTCGCGGCCGGCCTGGCGCTCGAGCCAATGCCGAACTTCGCGGCGCTCGGCGCCGACACATGGACGAGCCTGGCCTACCTGGCCGTGTTCGCCTCCTGCGTGGCGCTGCTGCTGCAGAACCTGGCGGTGGCCCACGTGGATCCGGCGCCCGCCTCGCTGTTCCTGGCCACGGAGTCGGTGTTCGGCGTGCTGTTCTCGGTGCTGTTCCTGGGCGAGCTGCTCACCGCCCCGCTGTTCGCCGGCTTCGCCCTCATCTTCGCCGGCATCGTGGTGAGCGAGTACCTGCCCCAGCGCGCCGCACGGAAGGCGGGTGCGGCCGGGTCGGGGTCTGCGCAGGTGGAAGCAGCCGAAGCGCGGCTCGAAGCGCAGGCGGCGCCGACAACCGTTCGGCCCTTGCCGGACGATGCGGACCCCCTGTCCAATTAGCCGGGCATCTCGCAAAAATTCGGAGTCTGTACTCTGCTTTGCATAAAAACCCACAACCAAATGCCATCATGGAAACTGTCGGTCGATGTGATCAACTGAATTTTTCCGATGAACGGCATAATTATTCAGCATTACCGCGCATCTGTACCAGCTTCGCCCCACGCAATGTGGCCGCTTCCGCTACACTTACTCTATCGACGATGGATCTGGTTGGCGTTGGGAAGCGCAGCTGGCTCCATTTCGGCCGCAAATGATCGGAAGGCGCGCGATGGCGGTGGTTTCGAACACGTTGGCGTTCAAATCCCTGCAACAGGACGATGCAGCCTGGAAGCTTCTGAACGCCCAAAACGCGGCGGTCGTGATAGCCATCTTGGACGAGCACTTGGGCGGGGAAACCTCCAAGCGAACGGTGACAGATCTGGTCGGCCTCGTGGACGCGGACCTCGAGGAGCTGCGGGAGCGGGTGCCCGGTATCAGCATGACGCGCTCGGCGAACGAGTACTGCGAACAGTGGCGCCGCGACGGATACCTGATGCGCAAACCAATGACCGGCAGTCGCCAGGAAACCTACGAGCTTTCAGGTGGAGCACTCGCTGCCATTTCCTTCGCCAAGGGGCTGTCCAAACCTCATCGCACAGCAACGAAGTCGCGGCTGTCCACCATCCTCGACCGCATAGCCGATCTCTCGCTAGCCACCGATCCCGACTACGAGCGTCGCCGCTCAGTGCTGTTGTCCGAGAAACAACGCATTGACGAACAGCTCGCGGCTCTCGATCAAGGCGAGCTGGAGGTCATGGATCCCGCCCAGGCGCTCGAGCAGGCGAGGGATATCCTCAACATGGCGCAGGAGATACCGCGCGACTTCGTGAACGTGAGCGCCGACTTCGAGCACATTAACAAGAGCCTGTACGCGCAGATCATCGGCTATGAGGACGGTTATCAGGAAACGCTGGCCGACGTGTTCGCCGGCGTCGACCATATCGCGCAATCGCCTTCGGGACAGTCGTTCCGAGGCTTCTACGATCTGTTGCGGAACCTGGAAGCTTCAGAGAAGCTACAGGACGACATTGACCTCATCCTCGACTGTGATTTCGCCCGCGAGCTGGACCCGGAGGAGCGTCGCTTCCTCAGGCATTTTTTACAAACGCTGCTCGATCAGGGACGCGAGGTCAACGAGACCATGACCGGGTTAGCGCGCGGCTTGCGCAGGCTCGTGCAGAGCCAGAGCTTCCAGCAGGACCGCGTGCTAAAACGGCTGCTCGACCGGGCGCTCGGCACGGCCGGCACGCTCACCGAGCTTTATCGCGGCACGCACGCGCTCCCCCTGGAACTGGAGCTCACCAAGACACCCATCGCGCCGATATCACGTCTGGAACTGCGCAGCCCCGCCGCCGCGACCGCCCCGCCCATCGAAGACGCAGTGGTCGAGGAGGCGCGGCCGATAACGCTCGCCGAGCTGCACGAGCAGGTGCGCGAGGAGGAGATAGACTTCGACGAGCTGACGGGCAACGTGAACGCATGTCTGGAAGCGCGGGGCGAAGGAGCGACCATCGCCGAGGTGCTCGCGGCCCATCCCGCCACCCAGGGCATCGCCAGCGTGGCGGGACTCATGATGCTCGCCGCCGACCAAGGCATGCGCGCCGGCGGAGCGGAAACCGTCTGCTGGCGGTCGAAGAGCGGGCAGATGCGTAAGGCGCGCATCGAAAAGTTCCTGTTCACCAAGGAGGTTCGCTGATGACCGACTTCGCACCCGACCCCTACGGCATCGCCGACGAGGACTCTCCCGACGTCGCCTTCAATCTGGCGGCCGAAGCGCCCCTCGATGACAAGCGCCTGTGGCCCGAGGATACGGGCACGCTCCCCTTCGACGCCCGCTGCGCTCTCCTACAGCTTGTGCGAGGACCCTACCTCCACGAGAAGCGGGACGCACCGCTGTGGCGCGCGCTCCTCAACCACCGCGCGGCGCTGGCCTCGCGTTTGGCCGATCTGTTCCTAGAGCTATGCGTCGACCAGGAGGCGGGCGTCGCGTTCGCACACAACGTCTCGACGGACGAACGCGAGGTGCCGAAAGCGGCGCGCAGCAACGCAATGACGCTGCTCGACACCATCATGGTGCTCACCCTGCGCAAAGAGCTACAGATGGGCGGGGCCAACCGCGTGTTCATCGGTCAGGGTGAGCTGTTCGAGCAGCTGGCCCAGTACCGCAACCTAACCAAGCAGGACCAGTCGGGCTACCAGGACCGGCTGAAGGCATCGTGGAACCGACTGGTCGACTACCGCATCCTCATCAGAAGCGACGCGGAGGACCGCTTCGAGATTTCACCCGTCCTCAAGCTGATATTCGGAACCGAGGAGGCCGAGGCGGTCAACGAGGAGTTCGAGCGCATGCTCGAACTCGCGCAGCCTCTCGCGGAAGGAGGCGATAACAATGCTGAAGCCGAGTGACCTTCCCGACGTGCCTTATCCCGGCCAGTGGCGGCTCGCCCGCGTCGACATGGCGAACTGGGGAACGTTCAGCGGATACCAGAGCCTCCCCGTCGACCGGCGCGGCCTGCTTCTGACCGGCGCGTCGGGCTCGGGAAAGTCCACCATCCTCGACGCGGTGTCAACCGTACTCACGCCACCGAGCCACCTGCATCTAAACGCCGCCGCCAACAGCGGCAACCAGCGCGACAAAGAACGCTCCATCAGCAACTACGTGCGCGGCGTGTGGGGTCGGCGCTCCGGTGCGGCCGGCGAACTGGCCCATGCCTACCTACGTCCGAAACAGGCAACATGGAGCGGCGTCATGCTGCGCTACGAGGACGGCTTCCCCTACGGCGAGCTCGAAGGATCCGAACGGCGACGCCACGAGCCGGTCAACCTGCTAGGCATCTTCTTCCAGAAGTCGAACACCGTGGGCCGCGAGGGGCTCAAGAAGTTCTACGCGGTGGTGCGCGGCGACTGCGCACTGCACGATTTCGCGGCGTACGGCATGAACGAGGCCGATATGTCAAAGTTCAACAAGGACTTCAAGGAGACGGGCCGCGCCTGGAGGGATCATGCCAGTTTCGAGGCGCACCTGTGCGGAGTGCTGCGCATCAGCAGCCCGAAGACGCTCATCCTGCTGCACAAAACGCAGGCGGCCAAAGACATCGGCTCGCTCGACGACCTGTTCCGCAAGTACATGCTCGACACACCCCGCACGCTCGAGCTAGCCGACGCGGCCGTCGAGCAGTTCCAAGAGCTCTCGCAAGCGCACGAGGGTGTGGTGGATCAGCGCAGGCAGATGGAGTGCCTGGAGCCGCTGCTCGTACACGACGAGACGCACGCCCAGGCACTGGCTGCAGAGGTCGAGGCGCGCGGTTTGCTGGACGCGCTCAACCCGTTCGCCGACGAGACAGCCGTCGAGCTTCTGGAGCAGCAGCTCGAGAAGAGGGCGCGCCGAGCGGATGCGCTCGTCCAGGACGTTGCCTCGGCCAAAGCCGAGCAGAGCTTCGCCAAGCAGGCGCACGACAGCGCCATGGCGCTGCTGAGCAAACGGGGCGGCGTCGCGCTCGATACGGCGCACATGCAGGTGGACGAGCGGAACCGCCAGCTGCTCTACGTGCAGAAGAACCGCGATTCACTGAAGCAGGATCTCGCCACGTCGGACGGCGTCGCACTGCCGGCAACGCGCGAGGAGTTCGAGGCCCTGAAGCGCCAGCTGTCGGCGAAAGCGCAGGAAGCCCGCTCGTGGCTGGACGGCAACGAGGACGAGAAGGTGTCCCGTTTCGGACGGGTGGGCGAGCTACGCGAGCGCCGTACCGATATCTCGGAGGAGCTTCGACATCTGCGCAGACAGCGGAGCAACATCCCCTCGAAGCTGCACGCCATCAGGACATCAATCGCCCATCAACTGGGGCTCTCCCTCGCCGACCTGCCGTTCGTCGGCGAACTCATCGACGTGAACCCCAACGAGGCCGCATGGCAGCCAGCCATCGAGCGGCTGTTGGGTGGACGGGCCCGCACGATGCTCGTTGAACGGCGGCACGCGGAGGCCATTAACGAGTTCCTCGAAACCCGGCACCTCGGTGAGCGGTTCGAGTACGACGCGGTGCCCGACCGGGTGTCGGTCCCTGGCGTGGCCCTCCACGAGAAGTCGCTCGTGCGGAAGGTGACCGTGGCGAACGTGCCGAACCACGAATCCTTCGCGCTGTGGGTGAACAAACTTCTGCGCGAGCGCTTCAACTACGTGTGCGTCGATACCCCCGCCGATATGGAGCGACACCCCAAGGCGCTCACGCGCGGCGGGCAGACGAAGTCCGGCGAGCACCATGTGAAGGATGACCGGCGTAACATCGCCGACCGGAGTCGCTGGGTGCTGGGCAGCACGAACGACCAGAAGATCGAGCGGTTCGAGGGCGACCTGGCCGAATGCGAACGCCTTCTCACGGCCGCCCGCGCGGAAACGAACGACATCACGGCGAAGGAGCTGCGTCTGCAAGCGATCTGCCGCCTGGACGAGAGCCTACGGTCGAAGCCCTGGGACGACTACGACGAGGCGCAGGCCAAGGGCGAGTGCGAACGAGCCGAGGCGTTCTACCGAGAACTCGAGCAAAGCGACGAGTTCCGCGAGGCCGAGGCGTTGCGCGCGAAGGCGGAGGCACGCCTCGAGGCGGCGAACGAGGCCGTCCAGAAAGCGCTCGTCGCCCAACAGGCGAACGAGGAGAAGCTGAAGGACATCGAGGACCAAATCCACGACCTCGAGCAGCGCGCCAAACGCGGGCGGGACGAGGGCTCGCCGCTTTCTGCGGAGACAAAAGGGCAGCTCACCAAGCTGTTTGAGGAAACCGAGCAGGGCTTCCGCTCATCGGTGTCCTCGGTGTACCAAACGGCGAACCGTGTGCAGCGCGCCCTGGACGAACGCGCCGGCAAAGCCGTGCGCGCGCAGCAGAACGCGCGGCGGAAGGCCGAGCTGGTGTTGCAGCAGTACAAGATGAAGTGGCCCGCCCAAGCCGCCGACCTCAGCGGCCGGTTCGAGGATCGGATCGCCTACCTTGACCGATACCGGCAGATCAAGGCCAGCGGCCTGCCCGAGTACGAGCACAAGTTCCTCGAGGTGCTCAACAGCTTCAGCCAGGACCAGATCACCGTCATCGCTTCTGAGATCCGCAACGCGTTCCGCGAGGTGAGGGAGCGGCTCGAGCCGGTCAACCGCTCGCTACTGCTGTCCGAGTACCGTTCGGGCGTGCACCTGCAGATCGAGGTCAAGGAGAATCGCGGGCCGCGGGTGGACGAGTTTTTGGCCGACTTGAAGGAGATCACGAAGGGATCGTGGAGCGAGGACGACCTCGCTTCGGCAGAGCGGCGCTACGAGCGCACCGCCGCCGTCATGAAGCGCCTCGGATCGAGCGAGACAGCCGACCGCACCTGGCGCATGGCCTGCTTGAACACGCCCGACCACATGAAGTTCATCGCCCGCGAGGTGACCGAGGATGGCAGCGAGCTGAAGGCCCACGACAGCGACGGCGGCCTCTCAGGCGGCCAAAGGCAGAAGCTCGTCTTCTTCTGTCTCGCCGCCGCACTGCGCTATCAGCTGGCCGACGAGGATCAGCCCATCCCCTCCTACGGCACCATCATCCTCGACGAGGCGTTCAACAATTCGGACCGCTTCTTCGCCGAGGATGCGCTCGCCATCTTCGGGGCGTTCGGCTTCCACATGGTTCTGGCCACGCCTGGCAAACTATTGCAGACGGCGGAGGACCATATCGGATCCATCGTGGTAGTCACCTGCGAAGACGAGAAGAGATCGAGGCTTTCGCCCGTAGTTTTCGAAAACGATGCACTGGCAGCAGAAGGGAGGGAAAGCCGATGAGTGACGTTTGCATGATCACCCCGGATGAGGCGGCGGCAAAGGCTCTGAAGCGCTTCGAGCGCGACTGCCGCGCATGGGCGGCCGCCCTGTTTGCATCTTCCTGTGGAAGTGCGGGAGAACGACCCCAAGCCTATTCGATCCCGCTGCATCCGCCCACCGAGAAACAGGCGATGGCCGACCGCAACGCCGCGCGTGCCTGGGCGAGAACGTGGCACTCAAGCCCGCTGGCAGGCGACGTGCAGTGGACCTCCCGCAACTGGGGGAGCATCGGGCAGCAGACGATCCCCGTACGCTTAACACTGGAGAGTCCAAGCGACATCGCACGCGCGGCCGGCGCCGGCGCGCTGTGGGAGCGGATGAGCGAACGAACGCTCCGCCTTGCAGAGCGGTATAGCGAACGCTGGTCGAAGGCGTGCCCCTCCACCGATCCCGATGCACTCGTAGCGGCAGTGCGCGCTGTCGCCGGCCGCTGCTGCGAGCTCGAAGAGCGCGATTGGGAGATGCTGCTGCTAGCGCTCGACTGGCTCGTGGACAACCAGGACGCGACCTACTTCGTGCGTCAGCTACCCCTCCGAGGCATCGACACAAAATGGATGGAGGGCCATCAGGGCTTGGTCAAGCCGTTGCACCGAGCGCTGACCGGGCGCGACCCGCAATTCGCACGGCAAGCGGGGCAGTTCCGCGTCCACGTGCTCGACGAGCGTCTGGCACCGGGCGATCTGACCGACCTCGCGCTATCGGTTGAGCAGCTGGGCAGGTGGCCTCGCCTGCCCGATTGCGTTCTCATCTGCGAAAATATGGTGAATGTGCTCGCACTTCCCCCGCTTCCGGGAGTCATCGCCATCCACGGCGGAGGATTCGCCGTCGGTGAGCTGGCAAGCGTGCCGTGGCTTTCCCACGTGCCGCTTCTCTACTGGGGCGACCTCGACAGCAACGGCTTCGCCATCCTCAACCAGCTGCGCAGCCATCATGGGCACGTCACCTCGCTGATGATGGATGCGCCCACGCTCGATCGCTATCGCGACCTCTGCGTGGAAGAGCCGACGCCGAGTAAGGCAACCTGTTCGCACCTCACGCCGTCCGAGCAAGAGGCCCTCGCACTCGTCCTCGCCGGGGATGAGTCCTGCAACCTGCGCACCCTGCGCCTCGAGCAAGAGCGCATCGAATGGGCTTGGGCCTGCGAGCAGATCAAGCGAAGGGTCGAATATACGGCACCACGAAACGAACGCCCAGAAGAATAATGAGGCGGAGCAGCGTGGAAGGACGATCCTATGAGCCTCGGGCACGAAACGGAGCAGGTCGAGTTCAAGAAATTCACCTCTGAGCTCAAAGAGGGCGCAGTGTCCGTCGTTGCCATCCTAAACAAACACGGTCGAGGCGAGCTGTACCTCGGCGTGAAGCCGAATGGAGACACGTGCGGTCAAAACGTCGCAGAATCAACACTCAGGCAGATCAGCCAAACCTTGGGCAAACCGGCGGGTTGCGGAAGAGGCCGGTGTGCCCTTGGGCTCGACCACCCAGTATTTCAAGAGCATCGACGAGCTGCGCCGCGAGGGCCTGGCCGAGGTCGCCCGCAGGATAGAATGCGAGTACGACGAGGCGTTCCGCGTCACCGAGCAGGGAATCCAGAACGCGACGGCGCTTGCCGACTTCATCAACGAGTACCTCTCGGACCGCCAGCGGGTGCACGCCGATGCCGCCCTCTACGCAGCGGCCATCGAAGACCCCGAGGTCGAAGATATCACGAGGAGCGCCTTCGAGTCGTTCCTGCGCCGATGCGAGCCCTTCATGGACGAGCAGCGCGCGAAGATCCTCTGCGCGTTCATGGAAGGCGCCATCATCAACTCCTGCTTCATGGGACTCCCCTACGACCGAGAAACCATCCAGAAAGCCGTGAGCCTCATTCTGGAAGAGGATCACACGGCTAGGTAAAGCCCCCGGTCCAGGCAGCACGGAGCGCGGTCGGGCCGGCCTCCCTCGCCCGCCGCGCAGCCATCCCACGCGGCATCGCCCGTTCTCGCCGTGCAGTGCACCGCGCCTGACGTCGACCCCCTTCCACGGCGCCGTGCGCCGCACGCGGCGAAAGCGCGGCTTGCCCCATTTTCGCGCCCTCTTTTCTTGAAGGTTCTCGCTCTTCAGAATAATGACGATTGCGTAAAGGATGCCGAGAAGGCAACGGGTTTATGGCAAGATGGAGCATTGCATAGTCATATGCAGGGACACACGGCAACCAGGGTCGCGCAGGCGCGAACCGTTGATGCACGCACGATGCCCGCCCCGCGCACGATGCGACGCACGGCGCCGCCCCCGCGAGGCAGCCCACCCGGGCCGGGCGCGTGCGATAAAGGAGACGCAATGGGCTTTCTTTCGAGGTTCGAGGGCAAGATGGAGGACACGTTCGAGGGAGCGGCCGACCGCATGGCCAACGCGCCCATCTCGCCCGTGCAGATTGCCAAGAAGGCCGAGAAGCAGATGCGCCGCGAGAAGATGGTAGGCGCCGGCAAGCAGTACGCCCCCACGCTCTACACGGTGCTCGTCAACCCCGACGACGACCAGCGCCTGTTCGGCTACTACCCCACGCTTGCCGGCGAGACGGAGACGTACCTGGCGGCGAAGGCCGCGGACGAGGGCCTGGTCATGGACGGCCAGCCGCTCGTGCGCTTCATCGTGGACGACGGGTTGAAGCACGGCAAGTTCGACGTCATCGCCGAGCCGGTGGCGGCGCCCATCATCGCCCAGCTGCGCGCCGAGGAGATGCAGCGCTACGGCATCGGCGGCGGTCAGGCCCCGGCCGGCTACGGCGCCCCGGCGCCCGCGCCCGGCTACGGCGCCGCGCCCGCGCAGCCCTACGGCTACGGCCAGCCCGCGCCCGCAGCTCCCGCCGGCGGTTACAGCGCCCCGGCGCCCGCCTATCAGCATCCCCAGCCCTACCAGGATATCGACGCCGGCTTCGACGAGTTCGGCGCGCAGAACGCCTACGGCGACTTCGACCCGAACGGCAAGCCGCCGCTGCCCTACGTGCCCGAGGACGAGATCGACTACTCCATCGACTACGGCGAGTACACGTTCGACAGCCAAGACTTCGACGACTACCGCCAGAACGGCCGCTCGCAGGGCGCACCCGTCTCCGGCGCAGCGGCCGCAGCCGCCCCCGTCGCCATGGGAGCGGCCGCGGCCGGCATGGCCGGCGCCGCCGCAGCGGCGGCCCCCTACGGCGCCCAGCCCGGCGCAGCCGTACCCGCCGGTGCCCCCGTCGCCGCCGACACGGTGGTGTTCGCAGGCGGCGCGGCGCAGGCGAGCCCCGTGCCGAACCAGGCCGCCGTGCGCGCCAGCCTCATCGACACCACGAACAACCGCACCTACTCGCTGGCCTCGGCGCGCCTGCTCATGGGCCGCGAGTCGAAGAACGACATCGTCGTCCACGACATCAACGCCAGCCGCACCCACGCCGAGCTGCGCTTCGAGCCCCAGGGCGTCTGGACCATCACCGACCTGGGCTCCACGAACGGCACGCTCGTCAACGGCGCGGAGATCGCCACGCACCCGCTGCGCGAGGGCGACCGCATCACCATCGGCATGACCAACTTCGTGTTCACCCAGGCCCAATGACGCGAAAGGCGCACGCGTGATAGTTGTTAACCGCACAGAGCGAGGGGTGTACTCGTGATCGACGTCGTACTGCTGATCGGACGCCTGCTGTTCGTAGCCTTGCTGTACCTGTTCCTGTTCGCCATCATGAAGACGGGCGTGGGACTGGTGCGCGGCCAGCGCAAGAAGGAACGCACCTGGAGCGTGTCGGTCGAACGCGGGCCGAAAGAGCTGCGGGGC
>ERZ826396.2748-NODE-2748-length-13465-cov-2.664952_pt1 | contig 13465 bp, 9 predicted proteins | sample MGYA00519926_ERZ826396 | MGnify/ENA primary metagenome ERZ826396 (study PRJEB31778, sample SAMEA3449230) | human gut metagenome | biome: human gut; feature: human-associated habitat; material: faeces | place: United Kingdom | collected 2010/2012 ... | reverse complement strand
ACCGCTTCTTCAAGTGAATCCTTTCCATCCAGATAATCCAGGATTTCCTTATATCCAAGTCCCTGCATTGAAACCATTTCCCTTGTGCATCCTCTGGCCTTTAAAGCAGCCACCTCTTCTACCAGTCCCTGCTCCACCATCAGATCCACACGTTGGTCAATTCTTTCATACAAATGACTCCTTACATCATTCAACACAAAATATGCAAACTGATATGGGGATTTTCTCCCGTTCTGTCTCATTATGCTCTGAAATCTGCATTCCTGTCTCATGATAATATTCCAGAGCCCGAATCACCCGTTTTACGTTATTGGCATGAATTGCATCGGCTGATTTCGAATCTACTTCCCGAAGCCGGTCATGAAGTGCCTGCACTCCCTGCTCCTTGGCATATATTTCCAGTTTTCTTCGGTATTCCGTATTTTCTTCCCCTTTTTCAAAATCAATATCATATAAAAGAGCCTGAATATAAAATCCCGTACCGCCAACTACGATTGGAATGTTCCCTCTTTCATAAATCCCTTCCATTGCTTCTTTTGCCATCTTTTGAAAAACAGCCACATTAAATTCCGCTTCAGGCTCCAGGACATCGATCAGATGGTGTTTCACACCATCCATCTCCTCCGGCATGATCTTCGCCGAACCGATATCCATGTGCCGGTATACCTGCATCGAATCTGCCGAGATGATCTCTCCTCCAATTGCTTTTGCAAGACCGATCGACGCAGCCGTTTTCCCAACAGCAGTCGGCCCTGTCAGAATGATCAGCGGCTTTTTCTTTTCTGCTAACTGTGTCATTTTCTTCTCCTAAACAATACGCTTAAATTTCTTTTCTAACTCCCGCTTCGTCATTGCTATAATCGTTGGTCTGCCATGCGGACAATGATATGGGTTGTCAAGGGACAGGAGTTCATTGATCAGCTCATCCATTTCCGCATAGGACAGCTTCATATTTCCTTTGACAGCTGCCTTACAGGACATGGACGCAATCTTTTCGTCAATTGATTCCGGCTCCAGACTGGTGGACAGACCATCTGACAGGGAATCCAGCATTTCAAGAAGCAGTTCCTTTTTCGCAATTCCAAACAGGTTATCAGGAATTGCACGCACCGCATACTCATCACCGCCAAAAGGTTCAATCTCAAACCCGATTTCCGTAAAACGATCTTTAAAAGTCTCCAGCACATTGATTTCCTGCATGGAAAGACTCAGGATGATCGGTGGGCTCAAATATTGCGAAGTATACTCTCTCTTCTTCATTCCTGAAAGAGTCTTTTCATAAAGGACTCTTTCATGTGCGGCATGCTGATCAATAATATAGAGACTGTCGCGATATTGGATCAGCCAGTAGGTTTCAAAGACCTGTCCGATGATCCGGTATTCCTGTCTTGCCTCTTTCTTTAAAATCTGTTCTTCAAACAGGTTTAATTGTTTTGGTTTTTCTGCTTTCAAATCCTCCAGGAACAGATCTGGCTCTGTTTTTTCTGGATCGCGCTCTGTTTTTTCTTCACTTTTATCAGAATACGCTCTGTTTTCTGTTCCTTCATTCCGGATATCTGCAGACGGATTTTCATCTAACGCAGCCATCTTTGACTCTTTGGCATCGATATCCTTCTCTTGTTCTTCTTTTGCTTCTGCAAGATGACCGGCATAAACCCGCTCCCTCATCTTCTGCATAAAATAATCCAGCTTTTTGTCACCGGTTGCGACTGTCTTTTCTGCATTCTTCTGTGTCTGAAGTTCCGCAGGCGGCATCTCTGACCGCGACCAGGATGCCGTCTGCCCTGAGCCCTCCTGGACGGAACTCTTTCCCACCTTAGGTGAAGTTCCACCTGTCCGATATGGATTCCCTGCATCTCTTATAACAGTTTTCTTTTCCTGTCTTTCCTCAGACATTCCCGGTACTTTGATCTCCGACATTTCTACTTCTGGGATCAGCTCCGGCTCATGCAGTCCCTTACTGATTGCCTCATAAAGCAGATTGTAAATCCCCTGCTGGTTGCTGAACCTGAGTTCCATCTTGGATGGATGCACATTTACATCAATTTTTTCCGGATCGATCTCAATCCGGAATGCAACAAACGGATAACGATGCTGCATAGTAAAATCTTTGTATCCATCTTCAATCGCTTTTGCGAGAATGCTGTTCCTTACATAACGCCCGTTGACAAAATAATTTTCAAAATTACGGTTTCCACGGTTAATCACTGGCTTTCCCAGATATCCGGACAACCTTACACCATCTTTTTCAAATTCCAGTGGGATCAGATTGTTCGCAATTTCCCGTCCGTAAATGTGGTAAATGACATCTTTCATTTTCCCGTTCCCGGAAGTATGCAGTTTTACCTGTCCATTGTTGATAAACCGGAAGGAAATATCCGGATGGGAAAGGGCAAGTCTGGTCAGCAGATCACTGATATGGCTTGCCTCTGTCATCGGCGTTTTCAGGAATTTGCGTCTGGCAGGTGTATTGAAAAACAGCTGACGCACCAGAAAAGTCGTTCCATCCGGCGCACCGGTATCCTCCGGCGTTCTTCCTTTTCCGCCCTCTATAATATATTTGGTTCCAAATACATCTTCTCTTGTCTTGGTAATCAGTTCTACCCTTGCAACTGCTGAAATACTTGACAGCGCTTCTCCGCGGAATCCGAGTGATGACAAATGCATCAAATCCTCGGCACTGCGGATTTTACTGGTTGAATGACGCAGGAATGCATTTTCCACGTCCTGCTTTGCAATTCCACAACCATTATCCGTGATCCTCATCAAAGAGATCCCGCCCTCTTCGATTTCCACGGTCACTGCCGTAGAACCTGCGTCAATTGCGTTTTCCACCAGCTCTTTCACAACAGAAGCCGGGCGTTCGATTACTTCCCCGGCTGCTATTTTATCAATTGTAATCTGATCCAGCAATTCTATATGCGGCATTCGATTTTTTCCTTTCTATTCATCAGGCCTGCCATCTGTTACGCAGCTTGTTCTGTAGCTGATACAGTTTATTCATCGCGTCCATCGGCGTCATATGGCTGATATCAAGTTCCTTTAACTCATTTAACACATCATCATCTTTTACGGTATCAAACAGAGAAAACTGTGTCAGATCTACCTCGTCCAGTTTCTTCTGCGGCTTTTTCTTTGTCTCACTGCCCTGTACTGCAATATCCTTGACCTTGCCGGTGATATCCGCCGTTACCAACTCTTCCACAATCTCCTTGGCACGGTTAATGACCGGATCCGGCACGCCTGCAAGCTTTGCGACCTGAATACCATAACTCTTGTCTGCTCCGCCCTTTACGATCTTACGCAGGAATACGATATCATCGCCCTTTTCTTTGACTGCAATACAATAGTTGTTGACATTGCTGATCTTGCCTTCCAGTTCGGTAAGCTCATGATAATGGGTGGCAAATAAAGTCTTTGCTCCCAGAAGCTTGCTGTTGCTGATATACTCGACAACCGCCCATGCGATACTCAGTCCGTCAAAGGTACTGGTTCCTCTTCCGATCTCATCCAGGATCAGAAGACTCTTGTTTGTTGCATTTCGCAAAATATTCGCCACCTCGTTCATCTCTACCATAAAAGTACTCTGCCCGCTCGCCAGGTCATCCGATGCCCCTACACGGGTGAAAATACGGTCTACAAGCCCGATATTTGCCGAAGATGCCGGCACAAAGGATCCCAGCTGTGCCATCAGTACGATCAGCGCCGCCTGACGCATATAGGTGGATTTACCAGCCATGTTTGGACCGGTAATGATGGAAATCCGCTGCTTTTTATCGTCCAGATACGTATCATTGGCGATAAACATATCGTTTGGAATCATCTTTTCCACAACCGGATGGCGCCCATCACGAATGTCGATCACGCCCTTTTCATTGATTTTCGGGCGTACATAATTGTTGCGCTCGGCAACCAGTGCAAGAGAAGCTATCACATCCAGCTTTGCAACCGCCTTTGCTGTTCTCTGTATCCTGGTCAGCTCTGCCGCGATCGTATTTCTCACCTCACAGTAAAGCTCATATTCCAGTGCACACAGTTTGTCCTCTGCTCCTAAAATCGTATCTTCCAGCTCTTTCAGTTCCGGAATGATGTAACGCTCTGCATTGGCAAGGGTCTGCTTTCTTGTATAATAATCCGGAACCAGCTCCTTGAACGAATTGGTAACTTCCAGATAATAACCAAATACTTTATTATAGCGGATCCGCAGGTTTTTAATCCCGGTCTTTTCCCGTTCCCTGGTCTCCAGATCAGCGAGCCAGTTCTTTCCTTCCGATTTTGCTTTTCGAAGACGGTCTACTTCATCATTATAACCATCTTTGATGATTCCGCCTTCTTTCATAGCAAGCGGCGGTTCTTCCTGGATTGCCCGTCCGACCAGATCACAAAGCTCTTCCAGCGGATCCAGTTCTTCATAAATTTCCCTCAAAAGATCACTTTCCATGTCTTTTAATATGTATTTTACTGACGGCAGCATGGAAAGGGAACTCTGAAATGCGATCAGGTCTCTTGGATTTGCGGACTGATAGGTGATTTTCCCAACCAGACGCTCCAGATCGTACACCGGATTCAAATATTCCCGGATTTCTTCTCTGCAAATAGCGTTATCCTTCAGCTCCGCAACTGCATCCAGCCTTTTGACAATGGATTCTTTGTCGATCAACGGCTGTTCTACATATTTTCGAAGGGTTCTCGCTCCCATTGCTGTCTTTGTCTTATCAAGTACCCACAGAAGTGAACCTCTTTTCTGCTTTTCACGTAAAGTCTCAACCAGTTCCAGATTGCGTCTTGTAGCACTGTCCAGAACCATGTAATTTCCGGTTGCATAACGTGTCAGCCGGCTCATGTGGGACAGAGAATTCTTCTGCGTTTCTTCCAGATATTTTAAAAGCGCACCAGATGCGATCATGCCACATTCACAATCCGAAAGTCCAATCCCTTCAAGAGAAGCCACCTTAAAATGCTCCTGCAAAGTTTCCCGGCAGAGTGCATCATCAAAATACCATGCTTCCAGTGAATAAATTGCCATATGCAGGCGGTTTTTCAGATCATCCAGATCCATTCCACTCATGTAAAATGCTTCATTGCAGACAATCTCAGACGGCATAAATTTGTAAAGCTCATCCAACAGTTTTGTCTGGGAATCCAGTTCTGTCACCAGATATTCCCCGGTTGTAACATCCGCAATCGAAAGTCCGTACCGGTCTGCCATATAGACAATACACATAATGTAATTGTTCTTTGTTTCATCCAGTCCCTGAGTATCCAGGTTGGTTCCAGGTGTTACTACACGGATAACTTCCCGTTTTACAATTCCTTTTGCTGTTTTCGGATCTTCTACCTGCTCACAGATTGCTACCTTATAGCCTTTTGATACCAGACGGTTCAGATAACTGTCAACTGCGTGGTACGGGATTCCGCACATCGGTGCCCGTTCTTCCAGTCCGCAGTTCTTTCCGGTCAGAGTGATTTCCAGCTCTTTTGATGCTGTGAGAGCATCGTCAAAGAACATTTCATAAAAATCTCCTAAGCGGTAAAAGAGTATACAATCCTTATATTCCTCTTTTGTCTGCATATATTGCTTCATCATCGGTGTAAGTTCACCAGTCATATCAAAATCTCCTTATTTTACAAGGGTTTCAGCACTTTTTTCTATATTTTCAACCATGTTTTAGCCATGTTTTTTGTGCTTTTCTTATACTATTCCCTTACTGTTTTTAGTCACATATTGCATGACAATTCGTGCAATATTTCGTACTTTTCTTTATTTTTATCTGATAATATGCGAGAAAATTGAATTTTCAATATTCTCTCGCACATTCAGGTAATTTCACTTTTAATCCTAAATCAAATCAATAGTATTGAATTTATAAAAATAATTATTCTAATCCCTAATCCCACATCAGAAATATGAAATTTTTACGAATATTTTCTCTTCTCTTTTATAAATTTCTTTACTTATTTTGTATTTTATCAAACTCTTTTCCATTCAGCTCCTTAGCCATAACGCTCACCTGTCCTTTCTTCAATTGGACAGATGACCACTTGTTACATCTTAACAAATTTTCAAATTCATTTCAAGACAAGCTCAAAAATCACATTCCATCCGATCAAAAAAACATTTCTTATTTCGTATTTATCCTGCAACACATAACTGAATTCCAATTGTTTCTGGTTTATGGCGCAGGATTAAACTTACAAACTTACTTGTACTTGTTAAATTCATTTTTATTCTCTTTTCTTTTGAAAAATTCATATCTTTATATTACCATAACCAGATATACTGCACAATAAATGACTTGACTTATCTATACCAATTTCTGTGTAAATAAATCAGGTCATTCCCTTATCACTCTTAATCAACGCAATATCAATTTATACGCACTTAGGACACTCCTTTATTACAAAATATTGCAAAATGTTATAGAATTAAAAGATCCTTGCCTAACATCTCTGCCTGACAAGGATCTTTTTTCGATACTTTTTATTACTTCTTCTTTAAGAGGACATTTATTTGATTTATTCTCGAGAAACTTCCTACGCTTCTCATTCCCATTCCTTCTGCAAGCTTCTTGCTGAAAGCGAGTACGGCCGCACCAAGGATAGCTACAACCGCACCGATTCCGATAAAGAACGGTACTTCGCTTCCTTCTTTATAGAAGTTAACGAGGATCATGTTAAGAGCAGCTCCTACTGACTGAGACATCGACCATACAGTCATCATCTGTGTTACAAAGGCTTTTGGTGCTGCTACTGCTGTAATGGAGTAACCGATCGGACATGTAAATCCTTCTGCAAACATCAGTACTGCATAGAACAATATGATCCACCATGCATTTACTTTTGCATCGCCTGGGTAGATGACATAAAGGAGTGCAATGATCATTGCGCCAAGTCCCCATAAAATCGTTCCGAATCCCATCTTTGTTGTTCCGAATGGCTGTTTCTTGCCAAGTTTTGTCCAAAGCATGGTAAGAAGACTACCGAAGCAAACTGCAAAGATTGCCGGGATTGTCTGGAATGAAGCTGCCGGAATTTCTACTCCGAAGATCACACGGTTTACTTTTTCTTCATAGAAGATAGCAAGGATTGAAATTGTCTGTGTCCAGATCAAAAGTGTAACGGCGTTACAGATAAATGGCGGAAGCAGGCAAAGTACTTTCTTTTTCTCGTGCTTTTCTGTCTTCTTGCTTGAGTAGATGAAGACAAGATAAGCAAGCGGGATAAAGATAGAAATAGTACTTACTACATTTGCAAAGGAAGATATTTTCAGCTTTCCTGTTGCAAATGAAACTGCTAAAGCTGTTCCTACGATAGCAACAACAATAAGCATTTTTACAACAAAAGAACGTTTCTTATCTGCCGGAAGCGGATCATCCGGTTCCAGACCGATATTTCCGAAGAATTTTTTGTAGGTAGCAATATAAGCAACAGTACCTAAGAATGAGAGAACTGCTGATAATGCGAATGCTGCGTGGTATCCGCATTTCGCTGCGATTACACCTGCAAGAGCCGGAGCCGCTGCACCGATATTGGAAATTACGTAAGAAATTGTGAAGGCACTGTCACGTCTTCCATCGTTCTCATCGTAGAATTTACCGATCAGAGTTTCGATACATCTTCCTGCGAAGAGTGAACCGAATACCATACACCCCATAGCTGCTGCATATCCTACTACCCCAAGTGGAAATGCAAGTAACGTATAACCGATAAATCCGGTAACTCTGGCTACAAGCAATGACCTACGACATCCAAGGATACGGTCGCAGACATAGCTTCCGATGATGGTTGTCATTCCGACTACAGTTGCGTATAAAGAAATCAACTGTGCTGCATCCGCTTTATCGAATCCAAGACCTGCAGGTGCATTTGCATACAGGTAATAGATCATTACGGCACTCATTGCGTAACTTGAGAAAGATGAACAAAGCTGTACAAAACTGAGGGTCCCCACCCCCCTAGGCTGACCTAAAAACGCGGTCTCCTTTTTTAAGGCTTCATCATATTGATTCATTTTTATTTTTCCTCCAAATAACATATACTTCTCATTCAATAAAAAACAGTTTATATTTTCCCCGATTTTTCCTGCTGCCCTCCTTTTCCCATGATTATATTCACTTGTTTTTTATCTTGAACCTTTCTTGTATCTTACTGAATTTTTCTAAAATTGTCAACATTTTACATTTAACAAAATGCATTTATGCTCATTTTTGTAACCATCCACAAAAAAAGATGAAAAGAGTTTGGTTTCCCACGACTCTTTTCATCTTAATTTCGTCATTTTTCACATATAAAAAAATGCTTAAGTCCCTTTTACAACACATGAAACTCCGGCTTTTCCTCCCCATATACGCCCCAGAGCACCACTCCTCCAAACACGATCGCCAGGCATAAAAGTCCCGAAAACATCACCACAAATGGCAGGCAGATCTGACCATACAGCTGGAATGGCTGATCCCGGTAATCCCAGATTCCGATCTTCAGCCATTTATTGCAGATAATCCCCGTCACAAATTCCAGGGATGTCAGGAAAAGCACTGCCCGGATAATCTGAATCCACATCGGCTCAGACCAGTGCATTACCTCGCCCTGAAAACTGCAAAATGTCAATGCAACTCCCCCAAGCACAAACATGGTCCAATGAGAAAATCCACGAAACCAGATCTCGATCAGATAATAGGTGCTTCCCCCTGCTGCTATCAGAAAGACTATCTCACTTACCCTCTTACTCACTCTTTTCACCATAAAAAACGCCCTCACTATGCAAATCTCTTACATAGTGTGAGCGTTTCTTTTGGATTTTATCACAAATCATTGGATTTATTTACAAAGCTCGCCCATATAATAGAAGCCTTTTGCCTCTTTTAAGTAAACCGTCACGATCTTACCGATCATGCTTTCATCTCCCGGGAAATGTACCAGGAGGTTGTTGCTCATTCGTCCTGTCACCAGTGACGAATCATGATCGTTGACACTTTCTACCAGCACATCCTGTATGGTTCCCTGATGTACAGAGCATACTTCCGCTGAAATCCGCTGCACCTCTTTTAAAAGGCGGTCAAAACGGTCTTTTACCACATCGTCAGGAACCTGATCTTCCATTGCTGCCGCAGGGGTTCCTGTTCTCTTGGAATAGATAAAAGTAAAGGCACTGTCATAACGCACCTGTCTTACAATATCCAGAGTATCCTGGAAGTCTTCCTCTGTCTCCCCAGGAAATCCGACGATAATATCCGTTGTAAGGGAAATATCCGGCACTGCTTCGCGAATCTTTCTTACCACCTCAAGATAATGCTCCTTGGTATAATGGCGGTTCATCTTCTGCAGGATCCGGCTGCTTCCTGACTGAACCGGAAGATGCAGATGCTTGCATATCTTCTTGGAATGTGCCATCACATCAATCAGTTCATCCGATAAATCCTTCGGATGGGAAGTCATAAAGCGGATTCTCTCCAGTCCTTCAATCTTCTCAATCTCCTGAAGAAGCTGTGCAAATGTCATCGGCTCTTCCAGATTCTTTCCATAAGAGTTTACGTTCTGCCCAAGGAGCATAACTTCTACCACACCATCTGCCACAAGTCCTTCAATCTCGCGAACGATATCTTTTGGATTACGGCTTCTCTCACGTCCACGCACATACGGTACGATACAGTAGCTGCAGAAATTGTTACATCCGAACATGATATTAACACCGGATTTGAAGGAAAATTTACGTTCGCTCGGAAGATCCTCCACAATCTTATCGGTATCCTTCCAGATATCGATCACCATTCTCTCAGACTCAAATCTTGTCACGATCAGTTCTGCAAATTTATAAATATTGTGAGTTCCAAAGATCAGATCGACAAACCGGTAGCTCTTCTTGATCTTCTCTACAACAGTCGGTTCCTGCATCATACATCCGCAGAGTCCGATGAACATATGCGGATTCTTTTTCTTCTTCGCACCAAGCTGTCCCAGACGTCCGTATACTCGCAGATTTGCATTTTCACGGACGGTACAAGTGTTGTAGATAACAAAATCTGCCTTCTCTTCATCCAGCTCTTCCTTGTATCCGATCAGTTCCAGAACACCGACCAGCTTTTCCGAGTCACGAGCGTTCATCTGACAACCAAAGGTTACGGTAGTCGCGGTTAAAGGGCGTCCTATCTTTTCAGACATTTCCTTTACATATTTGCGTGCTTTCTTAATAAAATAATACTGCCTTTCTGGTTCCTCAATAGGAGCTTCGCCGGTTATATCGACACTTTCTAATATTTTTTCTATTTCCTCTTTATTTTTATATCCAGACATTTTCATTTTTCCTTTCATCGGTAGTAATGCTCTCATATTATACTTTAGTATAACACGTTTTTCAATGAAAACATCTCTATAAACAAAAATCCCCAGTATTTCTACTGGGGAAAGTTTTAATTAACCAGAAAATGCTATAAGATGTTGCGAAACTATCTAAACTGAATCGCCTCAATCTGCAATGCCTGTCCTACAGTTCCGAGTGTTGCTACTCCATCAGCTTTTGTCCAATCAGTCCAACCGGAATTTTTTATGTGCACTCGGTACTCAAAATCTCCGTCAAAGCACAAGCACTCGATACGCTTATTCTGTCCTGTGGTACCGATTACAGTGTCTTTTGTGACCGTGCCATAATCTTTCCAGCCGATACCCTCAATGTGCGCTTTTGCCTTGATTTCGATGTTCAGCGGATTGATTTTAAAAGCTTCCAGTCTGAGATTGTGGCCCGTGATGCCAATGATATTCTCGCAAGCTCTCTCTCCTAACCAGCCTCTGTTCTGGACGTGTGGATTGACAAGGAATTTAGCAGCCATGATCTCAATTGCTTCGATTTGCAATCCTTTTCCTTTTGTTCCGGCCCAGTTTCCGTTAAATGTCCAATCTGTCCATCCGATGTTTTTCTGATGAACTCTGTAGATATATGGCGTATCCTTACCGGTAATCTTGATTGCTTCGATACGTTTGTTCTGACCTGTGGTGCCAAGGGTTGTGTCTTTGGAGATATTCTTGTATTCCTTATCGCCTACATCCTTGATATGCACTACCACGTCTGTTTCTCCGACAGGAATAAGTCGGAACGCTTCGATTCTCCGGTTCTGTCCTGTCGTTCCTGACATACGACCATCAGACTGCCAGCACGCCCAGCCGATGTCACGGATATGTGACTGGTAGGATACCTTACCGTAATGCTGTACGGAATCCTGAGATGTTCCACCAGATGTTACCTTACCGTCAGAATCCTCTTTTGCCGGAGATGCCGTAGCGATGCCGAATGCATTAAGGATACCTCTTGCCAGATCATCCATCTGGCCGTTGAATTTATTCAGATCGCCAGAATTGGTAATGAAGCCATTCTCTAGAAGTCGATAGCTATATCCTCTTGCGGCAGCCCTGTTCGGGTTGGCGAGGTCACTTCTCGGAACGATATTTTTTGCACGCCCCGGGAAGAACGAGCCAATAAAGCTTGCCAATGCCGTGTCATACTGGTCTGCGCTGTAAGCGGAATTGATAATAACATGACCGCCCTTTGCCGAAGCTCCTGCGCTGTCCATGTGCAACTCTAATATCTGCCAGTCTTTAGGGATATTTAAGCTCATAATACCATTATCGGCATACCAGTTTCGGTTTGTATCAGCTACAGTTACATCGTTACCACCTAAAGCGGATAGTCTTGACGCAAGATACCGAACTCGCTCTGCCTCCGTATATCCGTATCCTACTGCTCCGCAATCACCGGCACCATGACCGGCTATAACATATAAATGTGCCATAGTATCTCTCCTTTCAAGAGGACGATTTTACTCGCCCTCAGTTCTTGGTTCTGTTTTGATTTCAATGTTTTTGACGGCATCTTCCGGAAGTTCTTCTGTCATATCTTCGAGGAATTTCTGAATCCATTTCTTTGCGCTTGCCGGAACCGGTAAGCCACATAAGGTCATATTTTTGAGGATGCTGACCGCCTCGTACAGGATGAAAAGCAGACAGAAAAATTCGCAGATACCTAACTTTTCGATGCCGAGAATTTTGATATACGTTTCCGGCACCATGAATAAGATATTAATGTGCATGATCACGTCCGTAGCCATGAGCAGACACACCGAGAAAAGCATAGCTGCCTTACGGATTGCTCCGTCAATACCTACGCATGAGTTGAATTTATGCTCTTTGATCGCTCTCAGGACACCAAGAAGTGTGTCCAAAGTTACTGCGATCAGTAAGATGCGGATAAATGAGTTGCCTGAAATTAATGCAATAATTTGATTCATCATTGTAATCTTCCTTTCTAAATTCCCCTTACAACTAGTAATGTTCCACCACTTAATCCTGACGGTAATCCTGTCAGCTTTCCTCCAGAAACACCAAGTGTGATGTTTGTTGCAGCTGGTGATCCGTAAAGTGCTGATTTATAATAATTTGTGCCATTAAAAGCGTAAACAGTTGTAGTAGTAGAACCACCCCACTGTGATTTTGTGGTCTCATAAGCGTAACCGTATGCTTTAATTGTTCCAGATGTTGTATTAAAAGATACCGTTGGGTTTGTAACATCTACAAGATACGCTTCGCAGTTGTTATTTGATATACCACCAGACATGTCAGCAGTTCCAGTAGCTTTGAGTCCATTTATACTAGTAAAAGTTACACCTTTTTTAACTTCTGATGGGCTTGCATTTCCGAAAAAATTGGCAGGAATATACATGTTACATCGTTGCTGGTCGCCCCTTAATATAATCTGTTCTTGTTTGTCCGAAGGATATATTCTTGGGTTAATATTTATATAATACAATGTGCCGAAATCAGTTTGTTCTTTACTATATTTAACATCTTCTTCTTTTACTGCGCCGGTTAGCCTACTATTAACCGGAATACTACCAGTTATCAACGCCCCTGTTTTATCGTGAGCAGTTGCACCACTTTCCATCATATCCGCAGTTACAGTATCCTCCGTCAAATCAAGTAATACTTTACCGGCATATTCCACTTTATTTACAGCCATACTCAATCACTCCTAACCAATCGTTACTGTAGTTCCACCGGCAGAATTTTCGGATTCTACGTAAGGAATCTTTGCGACTGTAACCTGTGACAGATGCGTATATCCAGCATCCGGCAGAATGGTCTGTTGTGCACTTGACGGGGTGACCGTCTTAGCCTGTGCCTTTACTCCCTCACTGCCGGTCATCGTACCTTTCACTCCGAGGATAGTCACGCCCTCTCGGATATTATTAGCGGTCAGTTTCGCCTTTTCTGCGGCATCGATTCCGACCTTGCCGGAACCATCGTGGTAGCCCTGTGCAATCACATAGCTGTCTGTCAGAGTCTTGATAGAACCCATCGCAGCTCCATTGTTTGGCATCGTTCCAGTCAGCATTGTTCCTCTTGCGTAGGCGGTTTTGCCTTTCAAAATCTCCGCAACTGCGGCAGTGGCATCATTAGAATCTACGTCAAACGTGCACGC
>ERZ826396.2747-NODE-2747-length-13479-cov-14.220277_pt1 | contig 13479 bp, 8 predicted proteins | sample MGYA00519926_ERZ826396 | MGnify/ENA primary metagenome ERZ826396 (study PRJEB31778, sample SAMEA3449230) | human gut metagenome | biome: human gut; feature: human-associated habitat; material: faeces | place: United Kingdom | collected 2010/2012 ... | reverse complement strand
AAACAATTTTAATTTGAAAATATTGTCTAACTTTTTGGGTTCAGTTCATGATACAGAGGATTTCAGCTTTCTTATTTTGACAGAGATTTGGTTGTCTTCTTATGAAAACAGCCTTTGCAATTCCCTTTAAGAAATTGAGGTGAGAAAAACAATGTTTTCTTAAGGGGAAGTTGCTTTTTCACTGTCTTTTTTTATTTAGAGGAGCAAAACATTAAATTCCATATTTCTGGCACAGACGCATGAAGATGGAAGCGATTTCCGCACGAGTGATCTGTGCATCGGGGCGGAAGTTGCCTTCGTTATCGCCGGAAAGCAGACCGGCTTTCTGCATAGCGCCTACGCTTTCTTTGGCATATCCGCTGATGGAAGCAGTATCCTGGAAATCAGGTGTGCCGCTTTCCAGTGCAACACCGGAGAATTTCAGATATCTTGCCAGCATCACTGCTGCCTGTTCTCTTGTGATAGGTGTATTAGGTGCAAAGGAAGTATCGCTGACACCGGATACCAGATTGTTTGCGTATGCCCAGCTGACAGCATTGCCATACCATGCATTGCTGGAAACATCGGCAAAAGGACTGCTGCCTGTATGAGAAGTGCCATTGAAGCGGTAAAGTACGGAAACCAGCATGCCTCTTGTCATGGACTGACTGGGAGCGAACTGTGTTTCGCTGACACCGGAGAACAGACCTCTCTGGGTGACATAGGAAACAGCAGGTGCATACCACTGATTTGCAGGTACGTCACTGAAATTGGTAGAACCTGTGGAAGGCTGCTGTACAGCTGCAAAAATAACTTCTACTACGTCAGTGGATTTCAGATGCAGCAGCTGCTGTACGGGGCCCTGAGAAACGCCGTTGACCAGTACGTCACGGACCTCATAGCCGTCGTGAGGCTGGATGGATACGCTGCCGTCATCGCTTGCGATAATCATACCGTTGGTCTGATCGCCTTTGATAACGGGACGTCCCGTTGTTGTGCTGGAGCTATTGGAACTGGAGCCGCTGGAGCTGCTGCCACTGGAGCTGCCACTGCTGGAGCTGCCACCACCGGAGCTGCCGCCACCATTACTGCCATTATCGCCATTATTGCTGCCATTGCTGCCGCCGCTGTTACTGCCGTTGTCGCCATTATCGCCGCCAGCACCATTGTCGCCACCAGCGCCATTATCGCCGCTGTTATCACTTCCATCATCCTCTAAGGATACCTGTGTATAGGATGTTGCAGCGTCTTTGCTGTTCAATGTGATCAGTTTGGATACGCCTGTAAAGGATACGCCATCAGGCAGTGTCAGGTTACCAAGATAGATCTGGTCATTCTGACTTTCCAGTACAGAAAGAGAGTCTGCGTAAATGGTCAGAACGCCGTCTTTTTCGATATGATGGCTGTATGCCAGATCTTCCGCGCCAAGGAAATGGGCGTTTTCCAGATTCTGTTTAGATTTCAGTGAAATTTCCACACTGGTGGTGTCATCAGAAACGCCTGTCAGATACAGACGAGCATGATTGCTGTCGTTATCCCGTTGGATAATCACGCTGGGACCTGCGGCAAAAGCAGTGGTGGACATCAGTAATGATGCCACCAAAGCGCCTGCCCAAAGTGTATATTTCTTTTTCATGGGTAGGTTCCTCCTTAATTATTGATGTTCCAGAGAGATGGAGGGCATGCTGTCAGCGTCGGGAGAAGAAATCCACATTGTCTGTGCAGTGATGCGGCCATCTGTTTCGGAAATGTTGTCTGTGCGGTACAGAACTGCCTGAATGCGGTCGGGCAGGGAGCTGGGGTGATCGCAGTCCACATGTTCATTCTGCAGATCGCCTTCTGCTTCTTCGTTGATGACATAGATGAACATACCATTGCTGATGAGGCTCACTTCGCCATCGGCAGGAACTTCTGCCAGAAGATAAGTTTCCCCGTTGATAGGTCTTGTTTCTTTTGTTTCTGTACCTGTTGCCAGATCGCGAACGGTAAATTCGCCGTTGACCTGTACGTAGTTATATCTGGGATCGCCTACATAAGTGCCGACGATAACCAGAGAGCCAGCAGGGATGACTTCCTCAGAAGTATCGCCCCACTGATAAGCTTCACGCAGTCTGCCGATGGCAGCGCCGTCCTGCAGGAATGCTACGTCGTCGTTGACTGCACCGATGAGCTGCAGGGATGCACCTTCGGGAACATTCTGCAGTTCCAGTTTGGTGATGTCGTAAGTCCAGATGCGGCTGTCTTCTGCATCTGCACCGGGTTTGGTGAAGTATACTTTGAATGTGCTGCCGTCGTTTGCCATATTCTGTGTCAGTGTCAATGTGGTTTCTTTGGATACGCCATCCACATTTGTGGTCAGAACAGCGGTGATGCTTTCCACATCGGAAACGCCAGTCAGTTTGATACCGCTGACAGACTGTGCTTTATCGTTTTTCATAGTCACAGTTGCAGTTGTACCGGACTGGGAGAGGTCATACAGACCTGCATCCAGTACGTTGTCGTAAGAAATACGTACCTGCTGTGTTTCTGTTGCTTCGGAAATGTTGCCCTGTTTGTCTACAGCACGAACAGAATAGGTCAATACCGTATTGTTTGCTGTACCGATATGTTCGGTGAATGTGCCAGTTGTTGTAAAGGCAATGGATTTGCCGTCTTTCAGGATTTCGTAACCCAGAATGTTTTCTCCGTCAGTGTGGGAGAATGTCAGTGTCACATCCTGACCGTTGGAACCAACGGAATTGGTTGCTGTAACGGAATCCAGTGTCAATGTACCGTTTGCAACGCCTGTGCCTTCCAGACGGTTGCGGCGGGAGTTATCGTTCAGATACCAGATGGCTCTTTTTTCTTCGCCATAGGATTTCAGTTTGCTCTTTGTGCTTTCTGTCAGTTCCATGCCCCAACGAGTGAAGAATTCTGTCAGGTCTTTCTGGGCAACTTCAGATGCAATCAGTGCAACGCGGTTGTCGTAGTCATTGCCGCTATAAGCGCCGGATTTCCACAGTTTAAAGAACTGGTTGTAGAAGTCCATAGGAGCATCTGCGTTGTCATAAGCCAGATGCAGCTGCCAGTACATGCCCAGCTGTACGAATACGTTGTTGGCTGCGCCGGGACGTGCTTCCGCAACTTTCTGGAAGATGGCAGAATATCTGTCTTCGCTTTCCAGACGAGTGGTCAGGGAAGTCATATCGCCGCCGTCGTAGCTCTGTACCATGAGGGAGTACAGGTTGTTGGTGATTTCTGTTCTGCCCAGTTTATCCATGTTATGACCGATTTCGTGAGCGATACCCCAGCCGTACAGACCGTTTGTATCTGCTTCACCGGATAGCATGGAAACGGGAGTGCCTTTTGCCAGATCACCAGCGGAGCCATAACCGATACCGATATGATCGCCGGCTGCATACATGAAGGCGGAACCGAACATGCGCATGTAACGAATGTTCTGACGGCTTTCCATAGGATACTGGCAAGCGTCTTTATCGCCGTCTACAATGCCCTGTGTGGTATTTACTACATAAGAAACGTCTTCCCAAGCAAGGATTGCATTGTAAAGGGATTCTGTTGTCAAGCCGTTTGCAACTTCTTTTACAGGGATGGACAGCAGGAAGCTGGGAGTTGCAATATCTGTATGGTTACGGATGCTTGTCTGACCCAGACGGTTGCTGTTTGCCTGTACATATGCGTTTACTTCTGCCACATAAGCAGAGATTTTTTCTTTTCTTGCGGATTCAGACAGTTCATACCAGTCGGACAGTTCCAGCATAGGTGTTTTTACGCTGGTATTGTTGTTGGTGATGATACGCAGTGCAATTTCGTCTGCATGAGAACCGCTGTATGTCAGATACAGTGCGCCGCCTTTTTCTGAAGATACAGAAGCAATCTGTTCTACGGAAATGACGTTTCTGCCGGACTGCAGCTGGATGCCTTTGCCTTTCCATGCGTTATGATTGCCATAATACTGTGTAGGTACGATGGTAACGGTTTCGCCAGCGGGAATGTCTGCATAGATGACAACATCGCTGCCGGAAGAAGCTACAACGCCCAGAGGCTGCAGTACGCTTGCAGTCTGACCATATGCGCTGTCTGCTGCGGTGCTGCGGGACTGGAAGCCTGTCTGCGCTGCCAGTTTGCTGCCTTCTGCCAGTGCTTTGGCGTCGTTCAGTTCGCGCAGCATCATATCTTTATTCAGATAGAATGCGTTTGTGTTTTCCACTCTGCTGCGGAGTGCCTCTACTTTTTCAAGGGTTTCTTCCTTGCTGTATTTCAGTTCTGTAAATGTACCGTTGGAGAACAGATCCGCGATTTCCGCAGGTGTGTTATCCAAATGATAGAAGGCTGCTTCAGACAGTGTAACCGCTTTTGCACCTTCCCACTGACCAACGTTAACTCTAACTCTGGAAATGTCATTGGATTCAGGCAGTTCCAGTACCAGATAGCCAGTGCCGTCTTTTGTCACTTTGGCAGTGATATTTGCGTTGATGGTTGCAATCTTTTCGTATTTTCCATCAGCTGTTTTGCGGTAAGTGGTTACGCTGTAGTCACGCATGCCTGTGGTATAGCTCAGATCTCCCTGTCTGGGAACATAGATCATGTAGTTCATGCTCTGAGGCTCTGCAAAGTCAAATGTGAAGGACTGATCTTTCCAGTATGCGCCAGACTGCCAGAATGTGGAGTAGTTGCCGTCCAGTACATGCTTGATATTGAAGTTGGGTGTTTCATTCCAGTTTACATTTCCTGCGGCGCCGCTGTCAGAACGAACGGTAATCAGTTCATTGGAGATGCGGTTTTCTGTAGGCAGGGCAGGACCGTTGATGGTCTGGGACCTGGGTGCACCTTCTGCCAATTCGGAGCGAGGGCTGACACCAGCCTGATTGTATGCTTCTACGCAGAATTCGTAAGTAACACCGTTTGTCAGGTTGCCTACGGTGAGGGAGTTGTTATCGCCTACATCAGAGGAAATCCACTGATCTGTGCCTTTTTCACGATAGTAAACCAGATAGCCCATAGCATTTTCGGATTTTGCCCAGCTGAAACGCAGAGCGGAATCCATGGAAGTTACCTGTAAAGTAGTAGGTGCTACAGGTCTGCTGTCAGGGAATGGTGTTGCGGATACCATAGCGGAAGTTGCGCTTTCCCATTCGCCGCTGGTGCCTACCACAACGAAATAATTTTTTTTCAGATTTTCCAGACCGCTGATGGTGATGCGGTTGTTTCCGGTGGTCTGAACCTGTGTCATGCCGTTCTGTGTAGTGCCATAGTAAACTTTATAGCCTGTTACGTTTGCCATGGCATCCCAGGAAAGGGATACACTCTTTGTGCCTGCAGTTGCAGTAACATTCTGGGGTTTTGCTGCTTCTGCTTCAGGCGCTTTTGCCAGTGTGCTTTCTACAAAGGCAACCTGTTTGATGACAGCAGTTTCATTATCTTCTGTTTTGGTAACCTGAATGGTGATTTTCTTTACGACTTTTCTGGAACCCAGATTTACCACCAGTACGTTTTCACCGTCACGAGCAGAACGGGCTGCAACAGTCAGTTTGCCGTAAGGAATGGTTTCTGTTACGACTTTGCCGTCTTCTTCCACTTCCAGAACCAGATTGAAGTATTCGATACCACCATTTGCAGGAGTAGCAATCTGTACTTCGCTCATGGCAACGCCTTCGTTAAAGGCGATGGGGATTTCCAGAGGCGCTTCGGGAGAAATTTCGCCGGAATCTTTTTTGCTGAATGTAATGGCTTCTGTTTCTGTAAACAGGTCAGCAATGTTTTTGTCATCGGCAATCTCTACTTCAGACAGGTCTGTTTTGTCAACGTCGATGTTCTGCACAATGGCGCGGGATACCATAGCGCCATTCTGTGCAACGGCTTTGCCGGTACCCTGTACCATCATGCCGCGGTTTACATAGGAAATATCCACGATGTTGACAGTACCATCTTTATTCAGGTCATAAGCATCGTTATCAGTGCCAAGAGCTGCTTCTACCAACTGCTGGTCTTCCTGATTTACGCTGCCGTCGCCATTCACATCCCCAAGTGTGAATGTGCTTTCTTTGGTACCGATGGTAATGATTTTTGCGTATTCTTCCAGAGAAAGTTCGTTATATGTATAAGTGCGGTAGCCGTCACCTGTCACAGCAATGCGGTATACGCTGTCCGCAGTGCCGGCGGGCAGATCGGAAGCAACGATGTCGATGGCTGCTACCAGATCATCATTGCCGCATTCATTGCCGGTTTCATCCAGATAAGCAATGGAAATGGATGCAGGCACTTCTTCTCTTGTATAAGCATTGGAAACAGACATCTGAATATTCTGTTTTTCCACGGTTTCTTTTGTCAGAGGATAATCCATATGGATACGAACGGAAATGGTGCTGGTGCTGTCCACAGCTGTTAAGGAAAGCACTGTCTTTTCTTCTTCAGTTTCTTCCTCTTTTACTTCTTCTTTTTCTTCCGCTTCCTCCTGTTTTTCTTCCTCGTCTTTTACGTCGTCGGAAGGCACTGTTGTTCCTTCGCCTTCTTCCACGGGAGGAACGACGGGAGTTTCTTCAGGGGTTTCTACAGAAGGTACTTCTGTTGTATCTTCCTTTTCGTGATCTTGATTCTGTTTACCGTCGCCTTCCGGTGTGGAAGGTGCATGGTTTGTATTGTCATCAGATCCTGTGGCATCTGTTTCAGGGGCGTCAGACGGTGTTTCTGTGTCGGCTGCATCTTCTGGACCCTGTGCAGAAACTGTATCGTTTACAGTTTCTTCGGCATAAACACTGGGAACGGAGCTGCTTGCCATGACCGCTGCCAGTACCAGGCAGGGCAGTGCATTTCTCTTCATAAAAAATACCTCTCTTCCTTTTTTGATTTACTCGAAAATTTTTTTTGCATCGTCTGATTCTCACAAAGTGGATGCATTGGTTGACAGCATATCATAGAAAAAACTAAAATACTATAGTTTTTCTAGGATATCTGCAAAACAGGCATTTTGGACAAGTGAAAAAGATTTTAGTGAGTGAAAATATGCAAAGTATGTATAAAGAGCGATACAAAACCAAAATGTGTAGAGAAAACCACTAAATGGCATTTGATACAATCCATGGGGGTTTGGGTAAAAAGTGGAGGGAATGGAAAACAGAAATAGAAATATTTTCCATTTTTTTGTATAAAAATAAAAAATTTTATCATAAGAAAAGGTTATTGATGCATGATATGGGGGTGTTTTGTATGACAAATGAATAAGGTTGATGCTTGAGAAGGAAGAGACTCTGGTAGATGGGCAGCCTTTGCTTATTATATAAGAAGAAACTAGCTTTTTATTTGCCATTTGATGGGTTTTGTCTTAGAATGGAAGAAAAATCGGAAAGAAAAGAGGAATATCTTTGAAAAAAGTCATTTTAGCGGCGCTGAACGCAAAATATATTCATTCTAATCTGGCATTGCGTTATCTGTCCCGTTTTCAGAATAATAACCAGAAACATCATGTGGAGACCATGGAATTTACCATCAATCAACGGCTGGATTTCATTGCGGAGGAACTGTTCCGCAAACAGCCCGATGTGGTGCTGTTTTCCTGTTATATCTGGAATGTGGAGATGCTGCGGCAGCTTTGTCCCATTCTGAAAAAGATTATGCCGGACTGTGTCATTGGTTTTGGCGGCCCGGAAGTCAGCTATGAAAGCGAAACTTTCCTGCGGGAAAATCCGGCGGTGGATTTTGTCATGCGCGGGGAAGGAGAACTTGTTTTCACAAAATATCTGGAACATCTGGACGCAGGAAATCCTGCCACTTTGGGGGAAATCGAAAGTCTGACTTATCGGCAGGGAGATGAAATTTTCTCCACACCCCAAATGCATCCTATGGATTTGGCACTTCTGCCTTTTCCCTATGAAGATGATTTCAGTGATGTGCAGAATCAGATCATATATTATGAATCTTCCAGAGGGTGCCCTTATCATTGCGGATACTGCTTGTCTTCTGTGGAAAATGGTGTGCGGTTTGTGCCGTTGGATAAGGTGCTGCCGGATTTGCAGAAATTTTTGGACAAAAATGTGCCCCAGGTGAAATTCATTGACCGTACATTCAACTGTAAAAAAAGTCACGCCATGGCAATCTGGAAATATCTTCATGAACATGACAATGGCGTGACCAATTTCCACTTTGAAATTACAGCGGATTTGATTGACCAGGAAACCATTGATTTCCTGAAAACTGTGCGGAAAGGGCTGTTCCAGTTTGAAATCGGTGTCCAGTCCACCAATCCACAGACCATCCGTGCCATCAATCGTAATGTGGATTTTGCGGCTTTGTCGGAAATCGTGCAGCAGATCAAAGATATCGGAAATATCCATCAGCATTTGGACTTGATTGCGGGTCTGCCTTATGAGGATTATGATTCTTTTGGACGTTCTTTCAACGATGTTTACGCTCTCCATCCGGAACAGCTGCAATTGGGATTTTTGAAGGTACTGAAAGGCTCTATGCTTCATCAGAAACAGAAAGAGTTTGAAATTGTTTATCACGACACGGCACCTTATGAAGTGCTGACCACCCATGAACTGCCTTACGCTGATACGCTGCGGCTGAAGTATGTGGAAGAAATGGTGGAGACCTATTATAACAGCGGACGTTTCCTGAATACCCTTGCATATCTGGTGCCATTATATGAAAGCCCCTTTGCCTTTTTTGAGGCGTTGTCCCAGTTCTGGGTATCGGAGAATTATCATTATCTGGGGCTGTCCCAAATGGGGCTCTTCGATGTGTTATGGCGGTTCGTGGAACAGAATCCCAAGGTAGATAAACGGAAATTGCAGTGGGAAATGAAGTTTGACATTGCCCTCCATGAAAAGCCTAAAAAACTGCCAGCATGGCTGGCTGTGACCAACGAAGAACAGTGGCATGACAAGGTGTTTGCTTTCTACGGCAATCCTGCTTTGTGGCAGAAATGCCTGCCTCATTACAAGAGCAACAAAGAAGCCATCCGCCAGACACATCTGGAAGTTTTCGATGATGAGAAACAGAAAGCGGTACTTTTTGATTATGGCAAAAGAGATTTGCTGGGAAATGCGGAATACAAAATCATGAAAACGGCGGAAATCCAGGTCTGAATGAAATCTCGCTCGGGATGAATAAAAAAACATGCAAAAAAATGATAAAAAACCATTGACAAAAGAAAAAAACGGAATTACAATAGGAACAACTTTTCAAAAGAGCAAAGACGTGGAAGAGAAGAGTAGTTGGCAGAATACCTTTCAGAGAGTTTCCGATTGGTGGGAAGGAAACAGGGATATGTTGATGAAGATGGTCTTGGAGTCGTATGGTCGAGCCAGTGGGGTTAGATCATAACGGGCGCACCCGTTACAGTGCCAGAGTATAACCCGTTTTTGTCGGGCGTACTTGTTGAGGTCTGCTTCGTGAGGAGCGGATGAATTTAGGTGGTACCACGAAATAATGCTTTCGTCCTAATGTGCATGAATATGCAATAGGACGGAAGCTTTTTTTATTGCCGAAAGGAGAAAATATACATGATAAAGTTGGAGAAGGTAAGCAAAACCTTCCGCACCGGCAGCGGAGAAGTCCATGCCGTAAGGGAGGTAAGTTTGAATATTGAACAGGGTAAGATTTTTGGTATCATCGGGTTTTCCGGTGCCGGAAAATCCACACTGGTACGATGCATCAACCTGTTGGAACGTCCCACAGAAGGTACTGTGACCGTAGACGGCACGGAACTGACAAAGCTGGATGAAAAACGGCTGCGGGAAGTACGCAGAAAGATTGGTATGATCTTCCAGCATTTCAATCTGCTTCGTTCCAGAACCGTATATGACAACATCGCCTTTCCACTGAAGAAAAGCAATTTGTCCAAAGAGGAAAAACACAAGAAAATTTTATCTCTGCTGGAACTGGTTGGGCTGTCTGATAAAAAAGACGCTTATCCTTCTCAGCTTTCCGGTGGTCAGAAACAGAGAGTTGCCATTGCCAGAGCATTGGCAAATGACCCTAAAGTGCTGCTGTGTGACGAAGCTACCAGCGCGCTGGACCCTCAGACCACAAAATCCATTTTGCACCTGCTGAAACAGGTCAATGAAAAACTGGGTATCACCATTGTAATCATCACCCATGAAATGGCAGTGGTCAAAGACATTTGTGACCGGGTAGCCATCATGGAACTGGGACGTGTGGTGGAAGAAGGCGCCACAGAGGATGTATTTGTTCATCCCAAAGAAAAAGTTACCAAAGACTTTATCAGCACCGCCGGCAATGTGGATAAGATTTATGAACTCATCGATGAAGGCAACGACCTGACAAAACTGCAGGAAGGCGAAAAAATGGTAATGTTGACCTATTCCGCTAACAACGCAGGGGAGCCGGTGATTTCTTATCTGGCAGAAGCCTTTGATGTGAAAGCCAACATCATTTACGGCAACATCGACATCCTGAAAGGCAAGACCATCGGGAAACTGGTTGTGACCCTCAGCGGAAAGCCGGAAAATATGGAAAAAGCATTGGCATATATCGAAGAAAGAAAAGTAGAACTGGAGGTCATTAAGGCATGAATATCTTATATCAAATCGCACCGAATCTGGAAGCCCTGGGTTCGGAACTTGTAAAATGTATCGGGCAGACCTTCCAGATGCTCATCATCTCCGGTGTCATTGCCTTTGTATTGGGTCTGTTTTTAGGGGTGCTGCTTATCGTTACCAAAAGCGGCGGCATCATGGCAAACCCGGTATTGTATAAAATTCTGGATAAGATCATCGACGTGATCCGTTCCATCCCCTTTATCATTCTGATGGTGCTGCTGATTCCTGTAAGCCGTGCCATTGTAGGTACAGGTTCCGGTGTTACCGGTTCTTATGTGGCACTGATTGCAGGTACCGTTCCATTCTTTGCCAGACAGATTGAATCCGTACTGGCAGATGTGGACTACGGTCTGGTGGAAGCCAGCGCTTCCATGGGATTTTCTCCACTGGAAATCATTTTCAGTGTATACCTGAAAGAAAGTATCCCCGGTATCACCCGTGTGACCATGATTACTTTTGTCAGCCTTATCGGTATCACAGCTATGGCTGGTGCCATCGGTGCCGGCGGTCTGGGGGACTTTGCCATCCGTTACGGTTACCAGATGGGTTACCGTGATATGATTTGGGTAACTGTTATTATCATTCTGATCATCATCAGTGTGATTCAGGGTGTGGGCAATCTCATCATTCGGAGAACCACACATTGACATTGCTTTGAAATGGGAAACTATTTTAAGGATATAGAACATAAATAACATTTTGCGAAAAAGAAAGGGAGTAGAAAACTATGAAGAAAAATGTGAAAAAATGGATTGCAGCAGCTTTGGCAACAGTAGCAACAGTATCTCTGACCGCTTGCGGCGGCAGTGCAGACACACAGGAAGCAACAGCAGACAGCGGCGAAACCACTGTTGTAAAAGTTGGTGTAGTTGGGGAATACAATGCCCAGTGGGATACCATCAATGAACTGCTGGCAGATGACGGCATTCAGGTGGAACTGGTAAAATTCACAGACTATGCAGCACCTAACCGTGCACTGAACGACGGTGAAATCGACCTGAACGCATTCCAGCACAAAGCATTCCTGGCAAATGATATTGAACAGAAAGGTTATGACATCGTAGACATCGGCGATACCATCATCGCACCTCTGGGTATCTACAACAACAAAGACAAGATTTCTTCCATTGAAGATATCAAAGACGGCGATGTCATCGCGATCCCCAGTGACCTGACAAACGGCGGCCGTGCACTGAAACTGCTGGAAGTAGCTGGTCTGATTGAATGTGACCCTGCAAAAGGCGTTGTTCCTACAAAAGCAGACATTACAAAATACAACAAACAGATTGAAATCATGGAAGCAGAATCCGCAACACTGGCAAACCTGCTGCCTGACTGCGCAGCAGCTGTTATCAACGGCGGCAATGCTTACACAGCAGGTCTGAATCCTGTGACAGACACCATCTTTGTAGAAGATGTAAACCCCGAAACAAACGCAGCAGTATCTGATCTGGTAAATGTCATTGCTGCTCGTACAGAAGATAAAGACAACGAAGTATACAAAAAAATTGTAGAAGCTTACCAGACACCAGAAGTACAGAAAACCATTGAAGACGAATACCAGGGCGCATTTGTATGTGCATGGGAAGGCGCAGAATAATCTCAAAGAACACAAGAGCAGGTCGGAATGCCCGACCTGTTTTCTTTGAAGGGCAGAAAGGATGAAAATTATGGCAGTAAAACCTTATGTATTGGCTGAACAAGCATATTTGACAGATTTGCGGCGGCATTTTCACGCACACCCGGAGGTAAGCCTCAAGGAATATGAAACATGCAAGAAAATCGAAGCGGAATTGGACAGCATGGGGATTCCTCACAAACGCATTGGCGAAACAGGCGTTTACGGCTGGATTGACGGGAAGAAAGCAGGAGACGGCGTAACCGTTGCCCTGCGAGCAGATATTGACGCATTGGCAATGGATGACTTGAAAGAAGTGCCTTATCATTCCCAGAATCAAGGTGTTTGCCATGCCTGCGGACATGATGCCCATACAGCAACATTGTTGACAGCGGCAAAAATTCTGAAAGCAAAAGAAAATGAATTTTCTGGTCAGGTGCGTTTGTTCTTCCAGCAGGCAGAAGAAATCGGCCAGGGTGCCAGACAGTTTGTGCAGGCAGGTCTGCTGGATGGTGTGACCCGTGTATTTGGTGCCCATGTGACAAGTCATCTGGACAGCGGAAAGATTTCTTTGACAGCTGGCCCGCAAAATGCAAGCTGTGACTACTTTAAAATTCAGATTCATGGCAAAGGCGCTCATGTTTCTACACCACAGTTGGGGGTAGACGCGCTGTATATCGCATCTCAGATTGTGGTACAGCTTCAGACCATCGTTTCCAGAAATACAGACCCTCTGGAAACCGTTGTGGTTGGCGTTGGTAAATTAGAGGCAGGTACCCAGTACAATATTGTGGCAGAACATGCCGTTCTGGAAGGCACTACCCGCAGTTTTCTGCCGGAAGTACGGAAATTTACCAATGACCGCGTGGTAAGAATTGCGAAAGAAACAGCTGCATTGTATGGTGCGGAAGCGGAAGTGGAATTTTTGGATTTTGCGGCACCTCTGGTAAATGATGCAAAGGCAGTAGAAGAAGTAACTGCTGTGACAGCAGAATTTTTGCCGAGAGAAGACATCATTTCTGATTTCCAGAAAGCATTGGGTGCTGATGACTTTGCCGATTATCTGGCAGTGACAAGAGGGATGTATGCTTTTGTGGGCACCAGAAGTGCTAAGGACCCGCATACAGCTGTTGCTCATCACCATGGTTTGTTTGACGTGGATGAGGAAGGATTGCTTATTTCCTGCAATGTATATGTAGATTATGCCCTTTGGGTATTAAATGAAAAACCAGAAGCATAAAACAGAGAGAAAAGCCTGAACAGTGAAAGTGAACTGCTCCAATTTGTGCGGACAGTACAAAAAGCGTTCTTACGAGGATA
>ERZ826396.2730-NODE-2730-length-13587-cov-6.795078_pt1 | contig 13587 bp, 10 predicted proteins | sample MGYA00519926_ERZ826396 | MGnify/ENA primary metagenome ERZ826396 (study PRJEB31778, sample SAMEA3449230) | human gut metagenome | biome: human gut; feature: human-associated habitat; material: faeces | place: United Kingdom | collected 2010/2012 ... | reverse complement strand
ACGACCGCGAGCAGGATCCCGCGAAGCAGTGGAAGATCACCGACGAGGACTGGCGCAACCGCGACAAGTATCCCCAGTACAAAGCCGCGGTCGAGGATATCTTCCGCCTGACGAGCACGCCGTTCGCCCCCTGGATCGTCCTCGAGAGCGACGACAAGCGCTACGCGCGCGTCAAGGCGCTTAAAATAATCAACGATGCTCTGGAAGCGCGCTTGCACGAAAACTGAGATCGCGTTACTATGGGCAGCAGTACTCAAAACGACCGTGCGCATGCGCGCGCTTGAACGAAAAAAGGGGTAAAGAGCCATGACTCTGTTCGGAATCACCGTGCCTATGGAGGCCATCTGGGTCATCGTCGCGATCATCGTTCTCGTCATCATCGGCTTCATCGCGAAGGGCTTCATCGACGAGATGAAGAAGTAGCCGCTTTGGCGAACAGCGGTTTCCGATCGTGAAAATTGCGTTTTTGCGAACATCGCGCCCCCGTCAACGGGGGCGTTTGTTTATTATGGTAACGGTCTGGCGAAGACGGAATTCCGTCATCTGACGATCATCCGAAAGGTGAACATGTCCGAGTATCGACAGTATCCCGATCCCGCGTCGAGCGGGCGACATGCGCAGCAGCCGCGCACGCCGAGGGGCGCTGCGCCGCAGGCGCGAGCAGGGGCGCAACCGGGCGCCTACCGTCCGGCTACCGCACAGCACTCCGCCTACCGCCCCGTGCAACCCGCGTCGCGCCGGTCGAACGGCGGCGGGGGCAACCCGTACCAGCAGTACCCGAGTCATCAGCAGCCCGGTTCCGGGCGTCCCAAGAAGAAGGGCGGCCCGTGGCGGGTCGTGTTCTGGATCGCGCTCGTGGTGTTCGTCGTGGCCTTGGCCGCGCTCGGCGCCATCGGCTTCAGCTACTGGCAGGGCCAGCAAACCTACCAAAGCGTCGCGGAGGAGGGCTTCACGCCGCCCAGCGATATTGAGGGAACGTCGCTGGCCGACCTCACGGTGGACTGGGACGCGCTCAAGGCCATCAACCCCGACACGGTGGGCTGGATCTACATCCCCGGCACCGTGGTGAACTACCCCATCGTGCAGACCACCGACGACGTGAAGTACCTCACGCACGACTTCAAGGGCTCGGAGGGGTGGATCGCCACGTTCGGCGCCATCTTCCTGTCGGCCGAGAACGCGAGCGACTTCTCCGACCCGAACAACATCATCTACGGGCACCATCTGAACGACGGCTCGATGTTCGCCTGCCTGGCCGACTTCAGCGACGCCGCCCAGTTCGACGACCATCGCACGGTGTACATCCTCACGCCCGAGGGCAACTACCAGCTGAACACGTTCGCGCTCGTGCACGTGGCGGCCGACGACCCGCTGGCGCAGACGCAGTTCACCGACGAGGCCGAGCGCGTCGCCTACGTGCAGGACAAGATCGACCGCTCGGTGGTGGCCGCCTCCGACATTCCCGAGGCCGCCGACATCGCGCACACCTTCGCGCTGGCAACCTGCGACAACCTGCCTTCCGACGGGCGCTACGTGCTGTACTCCTACGTGGCGGCCAGCACGGTGGGCGAGGACGGCGGCGACGTCGTGGACCCCGAGGCGGCCGCGGCCGTCGATTCGGCGGAACAGGAGATCGCTTCATGAGCACCTCGATCCTGCCGGGCGAGCGTCCCGACCGCCTCGAGGAGGAATGCGCCGTGTTCGGCGTGTTCGCGCCCGGGGAGGACGTGGCGCGCATGACGTGCTTCGGCCTGCAGGCGCTGCAGCATCGCGGGCAGGAGAGCGCCGGCATCGCCGTGGGCGACGGCGAGACCATCATGGTGTCGAAGGACCTGGGCCTCGTGACCCAGGTGTTCGACGAGGCCAGCCTGGCCGCGCTCGACGGCTTCGTGGCGGTGGGCCACGCGCGCTACTCCACGAGCGGCGGCGCCGCATCGTGGGAGGCCGCGCAGCCGCACATCTCGGCCATCGACGACGTGCTGATCGCGCTCGCGCACAACGGCACGCTCATCAACACGAACGCCATGCGCACGCGCCTCATCGACGAGGGCGTGCAGTTCCGCTCGGGCACCGACAGTGAGGTGGCGGCGAAGGTGATCGGCCAGGTCACGCAAGCCACGCACCACCTGCGCAACGGCATCCGCCGCGCCATGGAGGATATCGAGGGGGCCTACGCCATGGTGCTGGCCAGCCCCGATTCGCTGTACGCGTTCCGCGACCCGAACGGCATCCGCCCGCTGTGCATCGGCGCGCTGCCCGACGGCCGCGGCTGGGTCGTGTCGAGCGAGACGTGCGGCCTCGACATCGTGGGCGCGCAGTACGTGCGCGACGTCGAGCCGGGCGAGATCGTGCGCTTCAACCGCGACGGCATGTACGCCGAGCAGGGGGTTCCCGCCCGGGCGTCGGCGGCGTGCATCTTCGAGTACGTGTACTTCGCGCGCCCCGACAGCGTGATCGACGGCCAGAGCGTGTACCAGGCCCGCCGCAGCATGGGCCGCATCCTGGCGCAGGAGGCCCCCGTGGAGGCCGACCTCGTGCTGGGCGTGCCCGACTCGGGCGTGCCGTCGGCCCTGGGCTACGCGTTTGAGAGCGGCATCCCGTACGCCGACGGCATCGTGAAGAACCGCTACGTGGGGCGCACGTTCATCGAGCCCACCCAGGCCATGCGCCAGCTGGGCATCCGCTTGAAGCTGAACCCGCTGCGCTCGGTTATCGAGGGGCAGCGCCTCGTGGTCATCGACGACAGCATCGTGCGTGGCAACACGTCGAAGAAGCTCGTGCAGATGCTGCGCGACGCGGGCGCGGCGGAGGTGCACCTGCGCATCGTGAGCCCCGAGGTGATGTGGCCGTGCTTCTACGGCATCGACACCGACACGCGCGATCAGCTGATCGCCGCGAACATGGACCTCGGCGAGATGAACGCGTGGATCGGTTCGGACTCGCTGGCCTTCATCTCGCTCGAGGGCTTGCGCGCCGCCGTTCCCGACGCCCGCCGCCAGGGGTTCTGCGACGCGTGCTTCACCGGCGACTACCCGGTGGCCATCCCCGACGCGGTGGCCAAGAGGAGCTTCCTGACGAAGAAGGATTTCGACGAGACGTACGGCGAAGACGCGACGGGCTAGGCGCGCCGCGCACGACAGCAGCATGACAGTGGGGGATCGCCCCGACCTGGACGATACGGCACAAGGAGCCAAGATGACTGAGAGAATTACCGTAAGCGCGACGCAGACCGACGACGGCCCGCACATGCCCAGCTGGATGGACGAAGACGCGGTGACCTACGCGCAGGCGGGCGTGGACACGGCCGAGGGCGCGCGCGCCGTCGAAGCCATCAAGGGCGTCGTGCACGACACGTACCGTCCCGAGGTGGTGGGCGACATCGGCGGCTTCGGCGGCCTGTTCTCCATCGCGGCGGCCAAGAACATGATCGACCCGCTTTTGGTGAGCGGCACCGACGGCGTGGGCACGAAGCTCAAGGTGGCGCAGCTGGCCGGCAAGCACGACACGGTGGGCATCGACCTCGTGGCCATGTGCGCGAACGACATCCTCGCCACGGGCGCCGAGCCGCTGTTCTTCCTCGACTACGTGGCCATCGGCAAGCTCAAGGCCGAGAACGTGGCCGAGATCGTGGCGGGCATCGGCGAGGGCTGCAAGCAGGCCGGCTGCGCGCTCATCGGCGGCGAGATGGCCGAGCACCCCGGCGTCATGGACCCCGACGACTACGACCTGTCCGGCTTCTGCGTGGGCGTGGTCGACCGCACGAAGATGCTCGACCCGGCCACCGTGCGCGAAGGCGACGTGCTGATCGGCCTCGCGTCGAGCGGCCTGCATTCCAACGGCTACTCGCTGGCGCGCAAGGTGTGCGTGGAGGGGAAGACCCACTACGAGCTGCGCATCGAGCGCGAGGAGCTGGGCGGCGCGAGCCTCCAGGACGCGCTTCTGGAGCCCACGCGCATCTACGTGAAGCCGGTGCGCGCCGTGCTGGAGGCCTGCGAGGGCGCCGTGCACGCGCTCGCGCACATCACGGGCGGCGGCATCTCCGAGAACCTCGACCGCGCGCTGCCGAAGACCTGCGCCGCCGAGGTGGACCTCGGCACGTGGCCGGTGCCGGCCATCGCGTCGTTCGTGTGCGACGCGGCGCACCTCGACGAAGCCGAGGCGCTCAAGACGTTCAACATGGGCCTCGGCATGGTGCTCATCGTGGACGCGGCGCGCGCCGACGAGGTGGAGGCCGCGCTGACGCAGGCCGGCGAGACCACGTACCGCGTCGGCCGCATCGTGGCGGGCGAGGGCGAGGTCCGCTACGCGAACGACGGCAAGCTGTACGGCTTCGGTGCGGAGGCGTAAGGGCATGACCGAACCGCTGAAAATCGGCGTGCTGCTGAGCGGCAGCGGCACGAATTTGCAAGCCATCATCGATGCGGCGGCCGAGGGGCTGCCCGTGGAGATCGTGCACGTGGTGTCGTCGCGCCCCGATGCGTTCGGCATCGAGCGCGCGCATCGGGCGGGCATCCCGGTCACGGTGCTCAACCGCGACGTGTACGCCGACCCCGTCGAAGCCGACAGGCGCATCGCCGAGACGCTGCGCTACGCGCACGCCGAGTACGTGGTGATGGCAGGGTACATGCGCAAGGTGACGCCCGTGCTGCTGGACGCGTTCCCCGACCGCGTGCTGAACTTGCATCCGGCGCTGCTGCCCTCGTTCAAGGGCGCGCACGCCATCCAAGACGCGTTCGACGCGGGCGTGAAAGTGACGGGCATCACCGTCCACTTCGCGAACGAGGACTACGACAAAGGCCCCATCGTGGCGCAACGCGCCGTGGAGGTGCGCGAGGACGATACCCACGACGACCTCGAAGCCCGCATCCACGAGGTCGAGCACGTCCTGTATCCCGAAGTGCTGCGCCTCGTGGCCGAAGGCCGCGTGACCGTGGGCGAGGACCGTAAGGTCCATATCGCCCCCGCCCGATGAACCCGCGGGGAAACCCGCAGGTCAACCGTCCGTTCCGCGCGTAAGCTTGTCGTCCGCCCAGGCAAATGCCCGCCAGCTCGAACCTCGAAGGAGCCCTCATGAACAAGGAAGCCCTCCAGTCCGTCATCGCCGCCCTCCGCGAGGGCCGCACGCCGTCCTTGAGCGTGGAGGATTTCCCGTGCTTCTCGCACGAGGCGACCGAAGGCAACCAGCACGTGGATCCGACGTATCTCGACGTGGTGGCGAAAAGCCTCACGGCCGACGACGCGCCCACGTTCGAGCGCGCCCTGCGCGCGATGGAGGAGGGCGACCTCGCCTGGCTCGGTTTCAAGATCGTCTACGATGCGGACGCGGCTCAGCGCAACACCGACAACGAGGTGACGAAGAAGTACGGCGACGAGGGCTCGGCCGACGGCGAGCCGCTCGTGTTCTTCTGCAACGACGCGAAGGAGATCGTGGCGTCGCGGCCGTACTCGCCCCGCGACACGTTCCAGATGAAGGACGTCACGCGCGGCCCCTCGATGCACAACGAGCAGTTCGAGGGCCTCACCTGGGCGAGCGTCCCTCTGTTCGACCAGGTGCATGTTTGGCTGCTGGGCGCGTCCGACGCGGCCAGCGAAGTGGCGGCGCTCGCCGACCACGTGGGTTTCGCCGTGACGGTGGTCGACTACGATCCGGCCTACGTGAGCGAAGCGCGCTTCCCTACGGCGAAGCGCATCGTGCTCGAGGGCGGCAACTTCGATGCGCTCGAGCAGTTGGACGCCGCGCCCGAGGACTACGTGTGCGTGCTCACCCGTGGTCACATGTTCGACCCCGAGGGCTGCGTCTGGGCGACGAGGCATCACGTGCATTACGTCGGCATGATGGGCTGCGCCGGCAAGAACGACCGCGTGCGCGAGCTGGTGCTGGCCTCCGGCGCCACCGAGGAGGACTGGGAGCGCGTCAAGCGCCCCATCGGCCTGAAGTTCGGGGCGAAGACGCCCGCCGAGCTGGCCATCGCCATCGTCGCCGAGCTCGTGGACGTGCGCTACCGCCAACGCTACAGCGCCGAAGCGCGCGAACGCCACGAGAAGAGCCTGGGCCGCTGAGGGCGTGCGCCTTGCGGCGGGGCTCGCTGACCTTTTCGTCGTGCGCGTTTGCGGGATATGCGCGCGCTTCCTCGTTGACCTCGCGGTTCGGGTGGTACCATGCGTCGCAGGAGATTGGACGCAAGGGGCCGTTCAGTCGCAGACAAGAGGAAAGGATGTAAGGCCATATGAGCAATCCTAAGGTCAAGCGCGTGCTCGTGTCCGTTACGGACAAGAGCGGCGTTGCGGACTTCGCCCGCGCGCTCGTCGACGAGTTCGGGGCGGAAATCATCTCGACGGGCGGCACCGCCCGCGCGCTCAAGGACGCCGGCGTGCCGGTTACGCCCATCGACGACGTGACGCAGTTCCCCGAGATGATGGACGGTCGCGTGAAGACGCTGCACCCGCGCGTGCACGGCGGTCTGCTGGCCAAGCGCGACAACGAGGCCCACATGGCCCAAGCGGCCGAGCACGGCATCGAGATGATCGACATGGTGGTGGTGAACCTCTACGCCTTCGAGAAGACGGTGGAAAGCGGCGCCGATTTCGGCACCTGCATCGAGAACATCGACATCGGCGGCCCGTCCATGCTGCGCTCCGCGGCCAAGAACTTCGAGAGCGTGGCCGTGGTCACGCGCCCGGCGAGCTACGACGCTATCCTGGCCGAGATGCGCGCCAACGACGGCGCCACCCTGCGCGACACGCGCGCCAAGCTGGCGCTCGACGTGTTCGAGACCACGGCGGCTTACGACGGCGCCATCGCCGCGTGGATGGGCGCCCAGCTCAAGGACGAGGGCGACGTGAAGTTCCCCGCCGACCGCACGCTGCATCTCTCGAAGGTGCAAGACCTGCGCTACGGCGAGAACCCGCACCAGTCCGCCGCGTTCTACCGTCGCGACGACTACGCCGACGCCCCGCACAGCCTGGCCCATGCCAAGCAGCATCAGGGCAAGGAGCTGTCGTACAACAACTACCTCGACCTCGACGCGGCTTGGACGGCCGTTCGCGAGTTCGACGAGCCGGCCTGCGTCATCGTCAAGCACCTCACGCCCTGCGGCGTGTGCCAGAACGACGACCTCGTCGAGGCCTACCAGCGCGCGCACGCGTGCGACCCGGTGAGCGCCTACGGCGGCGTCATGGCGTTCAACCGCCCCGTCACCTCCGACGTGGTGGTGGCCATCTTCGACAACAAGCAGTTCGTCGAGGCCATCATCGCTCCCGAGTTCGCGGGCGACGCGCTTGACATGTACAGCGCGAAGAAGAACGCGCGCCTGCTGTCCACGGGCGGCGTGAACCCGGCCGGCGGGGAAGTGGAGTACCGCTCGGTCGAGGGCGGCCTGCTGGCCCAGGATTCCGACGCCGTGGCCGAGGATCCCGCGACGTTCACGGTTCCCACGAAGCGCCAGCCCAGCGAGGAAGAGCTCGCCGAGCTGCTGTTCGCGTGGAAGGTGTGCAAGTCCATCAAGTCCAACGCCATCGCCATCACGAAGGGCCACGCGACCATCGGCGTGGGCGGCGGCCAGCCGAACCGCGTGAACTCCGCGCGCATTGCCGTGGAGCAGGCGGGCGAGGAGGCCAAGGGCGCCGTGGCCGCCTCCGACGCGTTCTTCCCGTTCCGCGACGGCCTCGACGCGCTGGCCGAGGCCGGCGTGACGGCCATCATCGAGCCGGGCGGCTCCATCCGTGACGAAGAGGTGATCGCCGCCGCCGACGAGCACGGCATCGCGCTCGTCTTCACCGGCCACCGCCACTTCAGGCACTAGATCCGGCGGCATACCATGTTGCAAGCGGCAGCTTCGGAAACGAAGCTGCCGTTTTTTTGCGGGCGCCCCGTAGCGGGATCCGACTTCCTCGGTTCGCTCGGCGCGTCAAGTTGTAGCCTTCTCGTCCGACGTGGACGCAAAACGGCAGCTGTGGCAAAGTTAGCCTTGGTTTCAAGTGGATTTCGCACTTTGGATTTCACGCGATCTGGGGTTTCGTGGATGCTCACGACGCTTATAACGTTCGTCGCGACCCGATGATTGCCATGGCTACCGTTTTTCGCCCAACTTCCACGCCGGACGACGATGTTTCCGCGGCTTGTCGGGGCTTGTGGATGTTCTCTGACGGGATGATGGCGGGGGAGGGGCGGCGCGTATAGTGGGAACATGAAGAAATCCGAAGCGCTCAACATCCTGGGGCTCTCAGACGGCGCGACCGACGATGCGGTCAAACAGGCCCACCGCAAGCTGGTGATCGAGCACCATCCTGACAAGTTCGCGCTAGGATCGAAGGAGCGCGAGGAGGCGGAAGAGTTCACGAAGCGCATCAACGAAGCGCGTGACGTGCTGCTCAACCGTTCATGGACGCCCGAGTTCGATCCGCGCCGCGATCCTCGCCCCTACGCGAACAACCCGTACGCCCACCCCACGCAGAACCCTTACGGCGGCGCGGGTCAGGGTGGCGATCCTTTCGCGGGCTGGCCGTTCGGCCAGGCCCCTGGCCAAGGCCAGGGGCAGACCACCTACGTATGGACGTCGTGGGACGCGCCGCGCTCCGGCGGCTCCGGCGTGGGCAGCCAGCCGTTCGACCCTTTCGACCCGTTCGCGCCCTTCCGCGCAACGGCCGAGCCGCGCAAGACCCCGCAGGAAGCTCTCGACGAAGTCAAGCGCGACCTCGGGCGCGAAGGGCTCGTCATTGCGGGCAAGGTGGCGCTGTTGGCGGTGGCGGCGCTCGCGGGCACCGCGGCCACCGGGCTGTTCCTGTACGTGATGATCTCCATCGTATACGGCCTGTGGAAGCGCTTCGGCTCGTGCCTCATCGGTCTCATCGTGCCGCTCATGCTGCTGGGCGCGCCCTTTGTGTTCATCATCGCGCCCCGGCAGGGGGCCGTCACCGCAGGGCTGGCCGTGGCGTTCTTGTTCGCGGTGCTGTTCGACGTGGTGAACGTGCGCAACCTCCTGCGCGCCCTGCGCGTCGCGCGCCGGGCGACGTCCTAGCGGAGCCTCTGTGGCGGGACCGCCGCGTCCCGCTTGCAGCGCGCACCCTCATGCTATACTGAATCATTCCGTCATGGTTCGTCGAAAGGGGACGCTGGTTGAAGAAAGCGCTGCTGCTCGTCATCGGCATCGTCGCAGTGTGCTTTCTCATCGCGAACGCCGATTACCTGGCGAGCTTCCTCGCGACGCTCAAGACCGGCGCGCTCGTGCCGCTGGTCGTGGCTTGCGTGCTCATGCTGGCGCGCCACCTCGTGCAGGCGGCGTCCTACGACGCGGCCTTCGAGGCGGTCGGCCATAAGACGGGCTTCTGGCACAATGTCGTGCTCATCTTCTCGCTGGTGTTCATCAACACGTTCTGCCTGTTCTCGGGGGCGACGGGCGTGGCGTTCATCATCGACGACGCGCACCGCACGGGCGCGGACGCGGGCACGTCCACCAGCGGCGCTATCCTCTCGCAGATCGGCTACTTCGCCGCCATCCTCGTGATCTCCGTCATCGGCTTTCTCACCATGCTGCTGTCCGGCAGCATGAACACGCTGTTCCTCGTCGGGGGGCTGGCGTTGGCTGCGGTGCTGGCGGCGCTGTCCAGCATGTTCGTGGTGGGCTACCGCAAACCGCGCGTGCTGTTCCGCCTGTTCATCGGCATCGAGTCGCTCATCAACAAGGCGCTGGGGCTGCTGAAGAAGCATCTCAAGCCGGCCTGGGGGCGCAAGATGGCCAGCTCCTTCATCTCGTCGGCGGGCATCCTCGCGAAGAACCCGCAGGGCACCATGGTCACCGTGTCCTACGCGTCGTTCTCGGCCATCCTCAACATGGCGTGCCTCGTGGCCATCGGCTACGCGTTCGGCTTCGAGAACGTAGCCGCGCTCGTGGCGGCGTTCGCGGTGGCGGCCATCTCGGTCATCCTGAGCCCCACGCCTCAGGGCGTGGGCGTGGTGGAGGCGGCCATCGCCGCCATCCTCACGGCGCACGGATGCTCGCTGGCCACAGCCACGGCCATCGCGCTGGTGTACCGCGGTATCATGTTCTGGATCCCTTTCTGCATCGGCGCGCTGCTGCTGTCGCAGTCGGGGTTCTTCGCCGACAAGAAGAGCCCTACCGAGGAGAAGCGCGCGAAGGACACGGCTTGGGTTTCGGGCACCATCGTGCTCATCGTGGGACTCGTGAACATCGGCATGGCGTTGATTCCGCAGACGTTCAGGCCGTTCACCGCGCTCACGGATTGGATCAACATGGGCGGCCTGCTCATCGGTCCGTTCCTTATCGTGGGGAGCATCGTGCTCGTGGTGCTGGCCGTGGGACTCATCCTGCGCTTCCGTACGGCGTGGGCGCTCACGTTGGGCGTGCTCGTGCTGGTGGCTGGCGCGGAGTTCCTCTACGTGAACACCGTGCAGGTTGCCGTGGCGGCTCTGCTGCTGGTGATGTGGCTGTTCTGGAAGCGCGACGCGTTCGACCGTCCTATCGCTCCGCAAGACGACGCGCCGCGCCTCGTGCGCGAGTTCCGCGAGAACGTCGAGCGGTTCCGCGCTTGGCGCGCCAGGCGGGCTGCGGCGAAGGCAGCGGGTGAGCAGCCGCTCGCCGGCATCGGCAGCGCCATAGCCTCGCGCCGAGAAGAGGGCGGCGCGCGCTCACCTGCGAAAAGGAAAACGGGTTGGGAACAACGTGCCGAAAAAGGCGCGGAGATCATCCGCGAGGCTGGACATGAGGGTATACTGCCCTTTGGCGATGATGCCGAGCCAGCGCCCGCGGGGGCGGCAACGGCAGGCGTCGCCGATTCTGCAGCAATGAAGGAGGAGTCAAACCATGATCGTGCTCGATGAGCCCTACGTGTCCGAACCTCTGATCGCCTGGCTCGAGGAGTCCCAGCATCCCGTGCTGGACAACGCTTTCGCGCGTTCGATCGCCGACGGACGCGCTCTGAACCTCGTATCGTCCGACGAGGCGGTTCGCCGTATCGACGCAGGGGAGCGCGTGTACACGAACTCCGAGAACGCCCTGGCCTGGATCGTCGAGAGCGCCCACAACGAAAGCCTATCGCGCGCCATCGGCCTGTTCAAGGACAAGGCCGCCATGCGAGCTGCGCTGGCCGGCCTCGACCCCGACCTGTTCTTCAAATCCTGTTCGGTGGACGAGTTGTTCAAGCTCGATTTCTCCCAGCTTCCGGCACCTTTCGTGCTGAAGCCGTCGGTGGGTTTCTGCAGCATGGGCGTCTACGCCATCCAGAACCGCGAGGACTGGGAGCGCGCTCTGGCCGACATCCAGCAGAACGCCTCGTCGTGGCACGACATGTACCCCGAAAGCGTCATCGGCGCCGGGTCGTTCATTCTCGAAGGCTATCTTGAGGGCACCGAGTACGCGCTGGACGCGTACTTCGACGAGACGGGTCGCGCGCACATCCTCAATGTGCTGCGCCACGACTTCACCTCGCCTGAAGATACCTCCGATCGCATGTACGTGACCAGCGCCTCCATCGTGCGCGACACCTCCACGATGTTCGCCTCTTGGCTCGACCGCGTGAACGCGCTCATCGGCGCGCGGAACTTCCCCGTGCACGTGGAGGTGCGCGTGTCGGACGGGCATGTGAGCCCCATCGAGTTCAATCCGCTGCGGTTTGCGGGCCTTGGCGGCACCGACGTCAGCTGGTACGGCTACGGCTACCGCACCTACCAGGCGTTCCTCGAAGACGACGAGCCCGACTTCGATGCGGCGTTCGACGGCAAGACCGACAAGGTGTACTCCATGTCGCTGCTGAACGCGCCGGCCGATGCCTCGGGCGACGAAGACTTCGACTACGACGCGTTCCTCGGTCGATTCTCCCACGTGTTGGAGATGCGCCCCTTCGACGTGAAGCGCGTGGGCAACTACGGCTTCCTGTTCTTGGAGACGGATCCGTCCACGTCCGACGAGCTGGATTTCCTCATGCGCTCCGATCTTAAGGAGTTCCTCCGCTAAGGCGGAGGAGCGCACGGCGCACGGGCTGATCGGTGAAGAAACTCAACATTCGAAACCTGCTCATCGGACTGGTCATCGTCATCGTGCTGGCCGTGGTGCTGCTGCGCGGCGACCAGCTGGTCGAGCTCGTCGAGACCATCAAAAAAGGTGCCGTCATTCCGCTTATCGCGGCGGTGTGCACCCAGTTGGGCAAGTACTTCGCGCAAAGCTTCTCGTACTCGTACGCCTTCGAGGCCGTCGACGAGCACATGAATCCGCGCGAGACGCTGCCGCTCGTGTTCGGTACGTTCTTCGTGAACACTATCGCGCCCTCTCTCAACCTGGCAGGCACCACGCTCGTGGTGGACGATGCGCGCCGTCGCGGCATCGCGCCCGGCAAGGCTACGAGCGCTGCGTTGCTCATGCAGATCACCGTGGACTCGGGCTTCGCCACCATCATGCTCATCGCGTTCGGCATCTTGGCGGCCACGGTGGGTTTGTCGCCCTTGTGGTTTCTGTTGGGGCTGCTGGTTATAGCGCTGGTCAGCGCGATGGTGCTTATCCTCGTGCTGGGACGCAAGCGTCCGGCTCTCGTCCTGCGCGCCCTGCGTCCCATCGAACGGCTTGTCGACCGCGTCCTCGTGCGCTTCAAGAAAAAGCCCCTCGACCCCTGGGTCGAGCGCATCGTGGGCTCGTTTTCCGACGCTGCCGGCCTTATCGCGCATAACCCCAAGACAACGGCGAAGGCGTTCGGCTGCTCCATTGCGGCCAGCGCTTGCGAGCTGGCCTGTTTCAGCTTGGTGGGCGTGGCGTTCGGCGTGCATCAGCCCGAACCTCTCATCTGCGGCTACGTAGTCGCCACGTTGTTCGCCATGATCTCTATCACGCCGCAGGGCGTAGGCGTGGTGGAGGCTGCCGTGGTGGTGGCGTTCACGTCGTTCGGCGTGTCGGGCGCGGCGGGCCTGTCCATCGCGCTCGTGTACCGCGGCATCGTGTTCTGGATGCCGTTCCTCATCGGCGCCATCCTCATTCAAACCACCAAGACGTTCAAGCACGATGCGAAGCGGGCCGTGCGCGACCAGAAAGGCAAGGGCTTGCGCCGTTAAGCCCGAAGCCCGTCATCCGTTCGGCGCATTCAGCCTTCCTCCGCGGCCTCAATGGTAAATTGACGACGTTTCGGTGTGCTCCATGTTCTAGAATGGCAGGATGCATGCAGCGCGGCTCCGGCTGCCGTACGGAACGAGGGGACTATGAAAAAGAATGTCATAGGGCGCGCGGGCACGGCTTTCGCGCTTGTCGGCGCTTTGGCGCTTGCGGGTTGCTCGGGTTCTTCGGCGCCCTCGGAGGATGCGGTTTCGTCCGTGCTCGACCCGTCCGATCCGGTGCAGGTGGAGCTGTGGACCTATTACAACGGCACGCAGCAGCAGGCTTTCGAAGACCTCGTCAAGGACTTCAATGCGACGAAAGGCAAGGATCTCGGCATCGTGGTGACCAGCTCCAGCCAAGGCGGCGTCAACGACCTGGCCTCCGCCGTCACCGATTCCGCGCAGGAGCTTGTGGGTTCGGAGGCGATGCCCGACGCGTTCCTCGTATATTGTTTTCGCCACTTCTCGCGCAGTGGCCGCGCTCTTTACCTTCC
>ERZ826396.2724-NODE-2724-length-13602-cov-2.955784_pt1 | contig 13602 bp, 10 predicted proteins | sample MGYA00519926_ERZ826396 | MGnify/ENA primary metagenome ERZ826396 (study PRJEB31778, sample SAMEA3449230) | human gut metagenome | biome: human gut; feature: human-associated habitat; material: faeces | place: United Kingdom | collected 2010/2012 ... | reverse complement strand
GCGGAAATACTCCCATAATTACTAAAACCGCCGCGAAAGCAATCCAAAACACAGCATATTCAATCTTTAATTTCGCATAACGAATACGTTTCAACATAAATATTAACAACAATACTGCGGATACGATTAAAAGTATTCTCAAAAGACCAGACACATCCATTACCTCCTTTTTCTAAAATTCTGTATAAACAAAATAGAAATTAACATCTTTGCCATATACTTCATGGAACAGACTAGATTAAGATAACTTTCTCCTGCTTGTCTTTCTTCCATCTTCACCTGTACTTCTGATACTTTTGCACCATTTTTCAACAAATAAGAAACGGTATCCGGCTCCGGGCCATAATTCAGATTCTGTGCAAATTCCTTGATCATCGGTCTTGAAAACATACGCATTCCCGATGTAGGGTCGGCGATTCTAACACCTGTCGTCAATTTAATAGCAATTGTTATCATCTTACTGCCAATCATCCGCAGAGAACTGCCTTTTTTATAGTTAACAAATCTAGACCCTATAACAATATCATGGCCCTTTTTCATTTCTTTCAGCATTTTTTCAATAAATTCCGGTCTATGCTGTCCGTCTGCATCAAATTGTATTGCATAAGAGTATCCTTTCTCATATGCATATTTCAAACCTGTCTGAAATGCACCTGCAAGTCCAAGATTTACCGGCAGATTCAACAATTCATAGCCTTTTTCTTTACATATTTCCGCAGTCCTGTCTTTTGACCCGTCATTAACCACGACATAATCATATTGACTATATTTTTCTCTAATAAATGTCACCACAGCCTCTATATTTTTCTCTTCATTATAAGCTGGAATAACGATCAATAACTCATTTTTCATATTGTCATCCTTTTCTAATATACCTCTGTTCTAATCTTTTCAACAGTTTTTTCCCAGGTAAAGTTATCTTTTAAGCGTTGATAGCAAAGATCACATGCTTGCTTTCTTTCACTTTCGTGAGTAACTGCATATTGTAATGCCTGATATATATTCTCTGTACTGTTATCATCCATAACTATTCCATATTCTTTTTGATTAATTAATTCTTTTGTTCCACCTCGTCTTGTTGTTATAATATAGCAGTTACAAGCTGCCGCTTCCAATGCCGATGTAGAAAAACCTTCCGAAAAAGATGGCAGGCAGAATATATCCGATTGAGTTAGCAACGCAATGATTTCACTAAAATCTATGCGACCTAGTGGATGAATATATTGCGAAGCATGTTTTTTCACATACTCCCATTCATCGCCATCTCCGGCTAACATTAAATGTACCTTTTTTTCATTTTGATTCAAACGTTCTACCGTCTCAACCAACTCATAGATTCCTTTTTCCTTTAATAGTCTTCCGGTAAAGGCTATCACTAATTCATCTTCTGCAATCTGGTATTCTTTTCTAAAATCTCTCTTCTGCTCTCGTTTTAGTCTTTCAATTTCTTCTAAATCAACAGCATTATACAGAACGCCTTTTGATTTAATATGAAAATGCTCCGACCATTGGCTACACGCCTCTGAAACTCCGTAATAATTCTTGCAATAATGCTTTAAAATCATCGTATGAAAATGTTCATATATTGCTCCCACCTTATCCAGGATAGGATTATGCACGGAAAGATGACTGGTCCCATGCTCAATACAGATACACGGGATTCCTCTTTTTTTCGCATACCGGGCAGCATACAGAGAATGGATATAAAATCGTGCATTAATGATTATCTCATCAAAACATTCTCTTTTCAAAGCATGATTGATTTTTCTAAACTCCTTGTTTATTTTCATAACAGGGAATCGTCCATTAATCAGCGGATAACACGGAAAGCGATATACTTTTATCCCCTTCTTTTCTTCATAGCAGCGACTCTGCATAGTATTATTTGTTACAATCGTAACTTTGTCTCCATTATCACTCAACCCTTTTGCAATATTATATGTATATCTTTCCACACCTCCCATATGTGGAAGATACTGTGCTGAAAATATACAATATCTTTTACTCACCTTATATCATCCTCTTTACACGCAAAGTTTTTATTCTTCATCACCAAAATCAATAATCAAGGGCATATGGTTGATCCGCTGATCCTCTGGCGGAAGTTTCATGTAATCTCCATATACTTTCGACAAAAATTCATGATAATTCGCCGGAATATTCACTTCCAAATGTTCGAATCTTACTTTCTTCATCGGGAATAACTCTTTTTCTTTTATTTTATCTTTCAGACATCCCATATATTCAAAGGATGTCACATATCCACTTCTCTTTTCAGCGTTATAAGCCGTTGCACACTTTATATACTTTTTATATATCCAACGAGGCGAAACTCTAAACAATTTCAAGAAAAAATGAATACATTTGCAACCTATACTCATAATCTCTCCAAAAACGCCCTCATAAGGGATGACAGGATTCGCTGTCCCCACCAGAAATAATATTTTCCCCCAAAAAGTTGTTTTTCTTGCTTGTTTCTGCTGCTCCTTTTTTGTTTGGGCAACATAATCAAAAGGAAAAATATCCATAAAAATACACTGTTCACATTTCAAATCTTTCGACACTTCCGACACAAATTTCGTCCCTTTCTTTTGGATATGCGTCACCGTACATGCATAACGGTCATCTATCTCTGGTGTCAAGAGATTATATTTTTCACCCAATTCTTTTTGAAATATCTGCAGGAATTTGTCATAATCCCGACGAAGCATCCCTACATCTATATCATCATCCCACGGAATAAATCCTCCATGCCGAACGGCACCTATTGCTGTTCCATATACTGCAAAATACGATAATTCATACTTCTCACACGCCCTTATAAAATCCGAAAGGATCTGCAGTTGAACATTATGCAGGCGTTTTAGAACTTCAGGTTTATATTTTTCACTTCTATTATATTTTTTCATCTGACTCTATCTATGCCTCCTTAATAAGGACTATTTATCCTTTTTACATGCTCTCCAAAAGCAAATCACAAACAAAATTACCGTACTGCACAAAAAAATCAACATTGCCGTTGTATATGCCCACGATGCTCCCAGAACTTCCCATTTTGTCACAAAAAAACCTGTGGTCATTTTTATATATATCCACGTAACTATATATGCCAAAACAAGAAGATATTGCTTGCGGATTACCACCAATGCATTGTCAAGTACTGCCGCAAAAGTATAAAAACAGCCGCCCACTATGATAATCAATAAGTGGTTCTTATATGCAGACAGATCAACCGCATATACCAAGGACAATACTGGAATACCAAGAAGAGCGCTTCCAGCCATCAGTAACATACCTATACCCAATAGACATCCCAGAATTTTTGCCAGTATTTTCAAAAAACCTTTGACTTTTTTATTATTCCATACAATTGCCATCTGTGTAATCATGGGACGAAATACTATGTACGCCAGTGTTAATACAGATGCTGGCATAAATAATATATTATATATGGTCTGCCCCCCTTGTATCATATTTCCCCTCTCGATCGCTGTATCAATTACCATCTTCGGTTCATTTGTAATGGACATCATAATAAATGCATTAACAAAAAGAGGTACTCCTTCTGCAAACATCTTTAGAAACCACTGTACCCCTTTTTCCCATCTTCCTTCATCTTTCAGCTTGTCTACTACTCTATTATAACGTACATCATATACAAAAAAACATAACACGTATCCTGCCAGCAAAACTGCGCACGCCACCGTTAGCCTTCCTGTGAATATCAAAGTTGCCCCAAAGCCGGCACTGGCAAGCATGATACGGAAGGTCAGCGCCTTTCCAGCCAAATCCAATCTCTCTTTTTGCTGGAACCACCCTTCGTATACATCCGCCATTGAGTCAGCAGCACGGACCAAACACAACAACAGTACGATCAATGATTTATAACCATCATATCCCCTGACAATTACATAGACAAGGCTACATAACATCATAACACTTATCGTCAGAATTCTAAAGATGAAATATTGTTGAAATTTAAAAACACCCTTTACATCTGTCGCCTGATATGTACGAATCTGAAATGTTCCGATTGTCACCATCAACTGGCTTATCGTCCACGCAACGCTAAATATATCCGCCTGCTTATCGTCAAGCGTACGTGTCACCAGCATCAGAAGAACAACAGAAAGCAATGCATTAGCAATACTTCCTGCAATATTCCATATATATACCGAACTTTCACTTGGTTGTTTGTTTAATGACTTCATGTACAGCCCTTCCCATAAAATCTTATTTTTGTTTTTGCAAAAAGCGAATCAATATTTTCACAATATATTCCGGAAGCACTGCCATAACAACTTCAAATTTCACAAGGTTTGGTGCTATAGAATAGTTTTTCAAAAGTGCAATTGGATTATGACTCAATCTTGCATTCGCAAATTCCAAAGCCCTGCTTATTCCTTCATATCCTGGATATCGTTTATCAAATTCCTTTATCAATTCAAAATGTGGCATGATTCTCTGTTCATCATAATCTTTTTTTGATTTAATTCCTGCCAATACCCCTGTGACATTCTGTCCATACCGCCGATAATACGACAAAGGTTCATCTAAAAATGAAACTCTTCCACATGCACACGCGCATGCTATCAGCCATTTATCATGACCTGTATACTCAGAGAACGGCAATGTACTTCTCGCGAAATCCCCCACAACTACCATACACATTCCTGGCGCACATGCTGTAAAGAAATTCCGCACTCCAATATCATCGCCTGTATTCCATATTTCATGAGGTTGTTTTGAAGTATGTCTTACTGAATCACATAGTACTTTTCCTTCTCCATCTATCAATTTTCGATCCGTTACGACTAACAAGGTATCGTCATGTTCCAAACAATCCACACATTTTTCAATCTTATCTGATGTCCATATATCATCCTGGTCACAAAGCGCAATATACTCTCCTTCCGATTCCTTTACTAAATATTCAAACGCTTTTAAGTAGCCTAGATTTTTTTCTTTATATGGTAACACATGATATTGCTTTTTCTTTAGGCAATCTTCAAATATTTTCTGATCACATCGATTCTTTACACAGTCATCAAATATAATAATGTCCATATTGTCATATGTTTGATTATCCAAAGATCGCAGTTGTTCTTCCAAATATCTTCGATTGGGATTATATACTGACAGTAAAACATTTACTTTTTTCATGTGCATTTTCCTCATATTAGCATTATATATTACTCTCATTCAAAACAATTTTCATTATATACAATATATCCTCAAATATCAAGTCTTCCACACCTATTCAAACAGTGCTTTATCTATTTCTTTGTTATCATGCAGATTATAGTACTGTATTTCCCGATACATATTCATCTTTTCTTCTGTCTCTGCATCTTCTAGTTCTTTGTTTTCCCCGAAACTATTTATGATGCCGTTTACATTAATTACTGGATGCTCAAAATAAAAATTATTCAAAAACTTTTTATATTGGGTAATTCTATTCCCGCCGTCTGCATCAATAAGGTTGAAAGATAATTCGCACTTATTTTTTCAAACTTTCTTCAATATCATAATTTGCCCAAATCATAAAAGGCATTATATACTCTCTTTGTTTTTCTTCCAAAGACAGATCCTCTATCTTTTTCCCATATAGTTCTTCCAAGAATTCCTGCTCAATCGCCGGCTGATGATCTCCAAACAGCAAGATCACTGTCGGTTCCTGAATCTGCTGAAAATATGATATTAGCACCTCAAGCGCAGCATCCGAATTATGTAGCGTTGTCAAATACTGCTCTGTTAACGGATAATCCCCATTCATATTGATTGTTATATCTTCCGAACACTTAAATGTATACCCCCCGTGATCTTGCATTGTAACATTAAAAATAAACTTTTTGTCATTTTCATCCTGTTCATATAGTTCTATTACTTTTTCATAAGATACCTTGTCACTTGGGTATGCTCTGAAGAATTCTATATTCTCATCTTCATATTCATCATAAAAATGCATCTCATCGAATCCCAGCCACGGATAAGCATATTCGCGATTCCATCCAGAAGCAAAATACATATGTAAAGCCATTGTAGAATACCCTTTATTTTTAAGAATTTTACACAGAGAAACCGTATTTTCATTCACCGCGGACTGGTATGGTATACTTCCTACCGGCAGGTCTTCCAATTCAACATCATTATCATTCCCAGTATCATTATAACAAAAGTTCCAACTATACCATTACGTGTTGTTTCTTTTTTTGTATAGTTTCTTAAAAATATCTTTATCCTCTCCAACTCCAAGTTCTGTCAATTTTTTACATATTTCTACCTTTTTCGTAACAAATCGACATTAGTATTATAGAAGAGCAAAAAACATTTTCAATAAACATTTTTTAAAATAGTTACCCATAATATAAAAATAAGCCCACCTCTAAAGGCAGACTTATTTTTATCATACTCATTTTCTTACTTTGGTGCATCTACATACCCAAGCCACTTACCATTTGCATCAAACTTGGAATATTTTGTTCCTTTATCAGTTTTATACACACCATCCGCGCACATTTTTCCATTTTCATCGGTCCAATACCAAGAACCATTCGATGAAATCCATCCATTATATGGCATACCATTATCATCAAAATAATATTTTTCTACATAAGTTTCTACTTTTCCGGTATTCGGATTCGTAAATGTTGCAGTATACTCATACCATCCTGTTGCCATAACGCCGTTTTTGTCAAATCCATAATTTTTACCGTCTATCGTGTATTATTCTCATATCGGTTACCATTCACCGGATCCAGATAATACCATTTGCCATCAAGCCGTAGCCATTCCTTATGTACCGCTCCGCTCTCTTCACAGTAATACCATGTATAATACTTGTGAATCATTCCAGTCTCAGGATCTTTTACAGTGCTTGAATACTTATACCATCCGATTGTCATCGCTCCGGATCTGTCAAAGCAATAATCTTTACCATCTATTGTCTTCTTTCCATTAGCATACATCTTTCCATCCGATGAATCAAGGTAATACCATTTACCGCTTATTAATGCCCATCCCTTATACATCGCTCCATTGGCATTAAAATAGTACCATGTAGTATCATCCAGGTACCAGCCAACAGCCATTGCACCAGATTTATCAAATCCGTACGCAACATCGGCAATGGTGAAAATCCCTTCTGCATACATTGCTCCATCTGAGAGGCCCAGATAATACCATGTATTTCCACTCAGGATCCACCCTTTCTTCATCGCTCCACTAGCATCAAAATAGTACCATGTTTTATCACTCAAATACCAGCCAACAACCATTGCGCCAGATTTATCAAATGCATATTCCGCACCGTTGACTGAATATATGCCGTCCTCATACATCTTTCCGTTCGATGAATCCAAATAGTACCAAGTCTTTCCACTCAGCAGCCATCCTTTAAACATTGCTCCACTGGCATCAAAATAGTACCAGCCTTTTTCATTCTTATGCCAGCCTGTAAGCATCCATCCATCTTTATCAAAAGCATAATATGTCCCACTAATTTCATAAATGCCATTTGCCGGATAACTTCCACTATTATACCGATACCACCAACGTTTCCCGGAAAGAACCCATCCTCCCGGCTCAGTGACTTTCTGTCCTGGTTCCTCATCTTCGACAACATCATCCGGATGCTCCTCATCTATATCGTTGTATGTCTCATCATCCGAACTATCGTCTATTCTTTTGTCCGTCTCATCACCTGCATTATCACCGGTTCCGTCATCTGTCTCATCGCCTGCGTTATCACCGACCCCGTCATCTGTCTCATCGCCTGCGTTATCACCGGTTCCGTCATCTGTCTCATCGCCTGCGTTATCATCGGTTCCATCATTGGTTTTAGCATCATTCGAAGTATTATCCTCGGCATCATCCCCTTCATTTTCTGCATAAACGGTCTCTGTCTTCTCAACCACCGACCGAACTGAACCAGCATCTTTAGCAGATACTAACATTGCCTGTGACATAACTAATGACACCGTCAAAAAGACCGATACTAATTTTATTGTCCTTCTCTTCATAACATTCCTCCTCAACTAGAATTATATACCTGATATAAGGTTACCTTAACACTGGCATCTTTGTCAATGTTTTCGAACCCATAATCCAGATTCATCTACATAATACCTGCCTTCATCTACCCACTCAGCAGTTGCCATCGTTCCGTCTGCCTTTAAATAATAATTACCTACCCAGGCATTGGAAACCATAGCGCCGTTTCCGGCCATATAATACCATTTTCCGTCTATTCGCTGCCATCCTGTCGTCATCCAGCCCGACGCGTCGAAATAGTACCAATATCCATCAATATACTCCCAATCAGAAGCCGTATAGCTTCCGTCAGCATGCCGATACCACCAATATCCTCCAGACACAATCCATCTATTTTTTTGAACTGATTCAGACCAGATTCCCGATTCATCCACATAATAATCTCCGATCCAGGTATCTGTCACCTTCTGTCCACTTTGACTAAAGTAATACCAGTCTCCTCCAATCTTCTGCCACCCTGTTGCCATCCAGCCTGATGCGTCAAAATAATATCTTACACCATCAATCATTTCCCATTTATTCCCAGAATAGTTTCCGTCTCCATGACAATACCACCACCGGTTTCCCGACGCGATCCATTGTGCTGTTGAATACTTAGCGATCCATACTCCATTCTTATCCACATAATGACCACTGATCCATTCATCCGTCAGCATCTTGCCATCGGGGGCAAAATAATAAGTCTTTCCGTCGATCTTCTGCCGGCCAGTTACCATCTTACCGTCTTCTTCACAATAATAAAAATCGTCCTTATATTCTATCCATTCAGACCTCGCAAAACTGCCTTCTTTCCAGTATTTCCAACCATCATCTGTCAAAACCCACCTGTTTGCAGTTTCAACAGCCCCCATTTTATCAAAACAATACTCTGCACCATCTATCACATGGCTGCTGCTGTCCGTATAGGTTCTTCCATTGTCATCAAAGTAATACAGTTTCCCGTCTATCTCCATCCACTCTGATTCTGTCTTCACATATTCTGTCAGAATGCCTTCTTCTGTAAATTCTCCTACAACTGCAGCAGAATCTGTTGCAGTCGCAAAAACTTCTGCATCTGGCATACATGCTTTTTCTCTTTCATTATAAAAGTCCATAAAACCGGTGATTATAACCGTCTTAGGATTCAGAGATGTCAGGAAATACGTCGTGTTATTGTAGTCAATAGAATGATGGCACATCTTCAGCAGATCAATACTAATTGTTTTGCCCGTATTTGTCTTCGACTCGTCAATAGAAACTTTACGTTCTCTTGTCTGATACAATTGCTCATCCGGTGTACTTAGCGTGACTCCATTCCATTCTTCATAAGTAACAGTCTCGTAATCATCTGACACCTGGACTGCACTATTTTCCTCTTCCTTATCTGTATCCTCTTCCGTCCAAAGTTGATCTATCAGAAGTTGTGCAATCTTGGCAGTGTCGCCGCACTCTGTAGCATCGCTTACCCAAGGATCCATATCCGCAGTCAATAAAGCAACTTTATCAAATGCGGTCACCTTTGTAACAAAACTGTTACAATTCTCATCCGGAACCGGAATGATATTCCCGTCACTGTCACGTTCCCGCTCCGTATTCATAACCTCAATCTGCATATCTCCCATCTTAAAGGACAGATACTGCTCATTCTCCGGATTGTCCAGATTGGTGATAATCTCCGTCCCCTGCTCTTTCGCAGTTTCTATCATGCAATCATACACATATTGATTATCCCACAATCGATCCCCTGTAGTTCTCTCAACATAGTAAGGATCATTCGGATCTGTTTTATGCCCATCATACAGATATTCATCCTTATATTCATTAATATACAACCGATCCGTCGGGAAATGTCTCAGTATCTCATCCCCACTTCCAATATGATCACTATGGGAATGCGTTGCAATATAGAAATCCAGTTTTTCAACCCCAAGCTGTTCCAGATAATGTATCACCTGCTGCTCATATCCGATTCCAATCGTAACCCCTTCTCTAAGTTCATACTCTTCACCATCCGGGTAATCCCAGTCTTCTCCAGAATCCACCATTCCATATTGCCCATTACTCTCCAGCAATATCGCATCTGTCGTACTATTCAGCGATATAAAATGAATCTTTGTTCCTCCGGAAGCTTCAGCATCACCTTGGAACACCAATACCGCTATTCCCAACAATAAGATTGATAATACCCCTTTCAACCCTTTTCTGTCAAAGAATTGCATCATTACTTCTCCTCGTATTTTTCACTAGAATCAAATCTTTTTCACTCTCGGCATCTTCCGTCTGTACCAAAATCGTACTCCACTCCATCAACCTGAGCCCTGCCAACTGCCATTGCTCCACTGCCATACAGATAGTATTTTGAATCTCCTATGGTCTGCCATCCAGTCATCATCTTTCCATCAGCATTCAGATAATACCAAGTGTTTCCCTGATATAACCATCCAATATGTGCTGCTCCTGAACCGTTAAAATAGTACCAGATTCCGTCTATCTGCCGCCAGCCGGTCGCCATCGCTCCCGAACTTTCCAGATAATAGATTGCACCAGTTACTGTTGTTAACCCCGTTACCATCTTTCCATCCGTCCCCAGATAATACCAGGTATTCCCAATCAATTGCCAGCCAGTAGTCATTGCTCCCGAAGAACCATTAAAATAGTACCAGGTACCATCAATCAGATGCCAGCCAGTTTCCATTGCTCCCGAACCATTAAAATAGTACCAGGTTCCACCAATCAGACCCCAGCCAGTCGCCATTGCTCCTGAACCATCCATATAATACCACGTATTCCCAATCAACTGCCAGCCAGTTACCATCGCCCCCGAACTATTAAAATAATACCATATTCCATCAATCAGATGCCAGCCAGTTTCCATATATCCGTCAGCATCAAACCAGTACCAGTTACCTCTGATATTCTTCCATGTATTTGCCGGATAACCACCTGCGAAATAACGATACCACCATCCATGACCGTCCTTCACCCAGATTCCTTCCGTCATCACATAACCTTCTGCATAATCTGTTCTAGGCGTAACAATCTGTGTATAATCTTTATATCCGAAATCTATATCTACATCCCCGCCAATTCCATTGACTCGTCCAGTACTGCAACACTGCCATATTCCACGTGGTATAGATGTAGAATAAGTGCCTCCATACCGTGCAACCCACATTTCCACGTCTGTGATCTGGCTGATATCTATATGATTCCTGTACCAGTTTTCATTGCAATACAACATCGGTGTATATCCCGCCGCGTGAATCTCATCACAATAAGCCTTTGCTATCTTCCCCAATTGCGTCTTGCTCAGCGATGCTTGAGAGGAATCTTCCAGATCAATTACTACTGGATAGGACACCAGATAGCCTTTCATATTAGAGATAACAAATTGCGCATCTGCAATAGCTTCCTCTTCACTCTTCGCCGTACTGTAAAAATACACGCCTACCGGAATCCCGGCCGCATTCGCATTTTGCATATTGCGTTGATAATATGTGTCCAATTCATGTATTCCATGCCCCAATCTGATCAACGCGAATTGAATTCCATCGTCTTTTACCGCCTGCCAGTCAATATTACCCTGCCACTGTGATACATCAATTCCCTTCAGGCTTCCTGACTCATGGACATTATTATCTCCCCAATATCCATTAGAGTCAAAATAATACCAACTGCCATTTATCTTTCTCCATGATGTTTTTGGCCAACTACCGTCATTATACTGATACCACCAACGGCCATCGGCAGTCTGAACCCATCCTTCCACAGCACTGGCATAAAAACTTATCGCGTCTTCCATTTCCGTCTCTTTTCCTAAGGACGCTCCCGCTGTCTCAGTTTCTTTCGCACGAACCGGTAATACCATTACCGTCATAATCACCAGCACCGCAAAACACATCTGCATAAAGATCTTAATCTTTTGATTCATACAATTTAAACGATTCATGAATATTCCTCCCGTACAATTTTCATTTCTTTATTATATAGGATTCTTCTGCAATTAGCAATCAAAAAGGAGCGCCCCGTCATGAGACGCCCCCAATCTTTCTTAATAAACAACTACCGTTGTACCTGCCGGAATATTGTCATATATCCACTTCGCATTCCCAATCTCAAGCCTTACACATCCATGAGAAAGCTGCATTCCAACTCTTCCGTCCTGAAGCGTTCCATTCTTATTATACAGAACACTATGGAACAGATAATTACCATAAAACTGAGTATACCAGTAACATCTTGCCGCTCCCGAATCAAAATAATACCCTTTTGACTGTACTTTAAAGACGCCTGACACTGTTGGGGTAGATGGCTTTCCCGGTGCGCAATTCCAATAATTTATCATGCCCCAGTTTCCGCATCTGCCTGAGAAAACGCCGACCTTACATGCGCTTCTGTCAACGAGAATCAGATAATTGGTATTGCTGCTATAAGGCTGCGCTTTCAGCGACATCTGCATCTCGCCTTCGGTAAGCATTGCGCCGCTTGCCGAAAGTCTCCAGCCATCAATCGTCGTATTCCTTGCCATAAGTCCTTCGCTTCCGCCGTGCGGATCATTTGCCGAATAAAAATAATACCAATAACCGCCAATCATCTGCCATCCGGTTCTCATTGCTCCATCTCCGGCAAAGAAGTACCAGCCGCCTCCTATCTGTAGCCAATTGGTCGCCATTGCTCCGCTTGAGTGCAGATAATACCAAGTACCGTTTATCTTCTGCCAGCCGCCGCATAACATCTTATTGCAATTTGCAGGATCAAAATAGTACCACGTACCTCCTACATTCCTCCAACCCGATGCAATCAATCCTGACGGATCATAATAATACCAGTCTGATCCATCTTTATGCCAGCCGCTTCTCATTGCACCCTGCTGATTGAAATAATATTCATGCTCGCCGATCTTCATCTTGCAATTTACAGCCATCAAACCTGGATATTCCTCATTATCCGCATCCAGATAATACCAGTGTCCGTTAACAAACTGCCAGCCTGTTACCTTGGCCCCGCTTCCATTCGTAAAATACCAGCCTTCCGGACGCTGCACCCAGCCTGTATACATACTTCCACTTCCGGAGAAGAAATAAGTTGCTCCTTCGATATTCATTTCACAGTTGGCTGCCATTAATCCTGGATATTCCTCATTATCTCGATCCAAATAATACCATGATCCATTTACCAACTGCCATCCGACTGCTATCGCACCGCTTCCGCCTGCGTAATACCAGCCTTCCGGGCGCCGTACCCAACCCGTACGCATAGCACCGCTTACATCAAAGAAATAATATGCCCCAGCAATATCCATTTTACAATTTCCTGCCATCAGACCAGGATATTCCTCATTATCTGCATCCAGATAGTACCATGCTCCAAGCAACTGCCATCCGGTTGCCATCGCACCGCTTCTGCCTGCATAATACCAGCCTTCCGGACGCTGCACCCAGCCTGTACGCATAGCACCGCTTGCGTCAAAGAAATAATACGCGCCGTTAATTTTTTTCTTGCAGTCCGCCGCCATCACTCCTGGCTTTTCTTCATTTGCGCCATCCAGATAATACCATGCTCCATTCAAAT
>ERZ826396.2722-NODE-2722-length-13608-cov-4.115768_pt1 | contig 13608 bp, 11 predicted proteins | sample MGYA00519926_ERZ826396 | MGnify/ENA primary metagenome ERZ826396 (study PRJEB31778, sample SAMEA3449230) | human gut metagenome | biome: human gut; feature: human-associated habitat; material: faeces | place: United Kingdom | collected 2010/2012 ... | reverse complement strand
CTTCGGAATTGCTGCTATTGCAGCTACAAGTTTCTGTGTCTGTATATGTATGGGTATGAAATATGGATATACATTTCATCTCGGAACGGCATCAATCGCTCCGGCCGATAGTGCCAAAGTCCTTTCAAAAATATAAAATTCAGCCAGTTGACTGCCCGCTACCAAGTGGTTAAATTTTGCTTTTGTAGAAAGATCTTGACATAGTCTATTCTCTCTAATTCTCCCCAGTGGGGTAAGTCATTTTAACAGCTTACTCCACTTTTCATTTCCACAAATGTGAACCCTATATGCCTGATAAACACACAAATATAATGTAGCCTAATTCTTATATGAACTATTTTTTACTACGTATAGGTCATATTGCCAGGATATATACGACATTCTATTTATCATTACTGGAATACCATAAAAATAAGTATTCCTATCGTTTTTGGTAGTATATAAATCACTCTAACCTTCTGTAAAGTCAAGCAATTCTGTGGTTTCCACACATTTTTTTTGCCCAAACTTATTCAATAAAAAAAGACCAGACATTTCGCCTGATCTTTTCATACTAATCACTTATTTTTTCGCAACTGCAATATTGGTACAACTTTTTCCTCTACCTTTAAGGTATCTGGACGTAAATGAAGAAGTTCCTCTATATCTTCCGGATATAAAGTCACTCCATTTTTTTTGAATAAATCCAATATTTCTTTCACCGTAAGTACATTTTGCTCTATAAGTAAATCAATGGCTCCTTGAAATATATTTTCATCCAAGGAATATGGTACATCGCCAGGTTCTTTAATTCTCCACCCATTTTTTGAAACTTGACGCATTAAATATTGATACTGATTATCAGACATAATACCCAACTGGTGTGTCCGGTAAATCATTGCCTGAATAGATACCTTCCACTTATTTTTTAAAAACTGATAATATTTTAAATCTGTAGGATATGAAGCAATGTCTGTACCAAAGCTGTCTCTAGGTAACAAAAACGCACTCGCAAACATGTTCGCCTGACGCTCTCTTGCTTTAAACTCGTCTTTTGTTATAGCTTCCAGATCCTCACTCCATGGATGCAACAATATGTGTCCCAGCTCATGAGCCATGTCAAAGCGAATTCTGCCTTCTGGTCTGTTTCCCAATGCAACTGCAATAAAATAAATATCATTTCCCGCCACTATAGTTCGCTGACTAAATGCATCTATTCTATCTTCATTGGTATCAAATCCCGTTACAATTATTCCATTTTTTTCTAAAAGATATTGTAAATCGTTTACTGGCCCAGTACCAATATCCCAATATTTTCTAACCTGAGTAGCAATATCCTCTATTTCTTGAATTGCATCCTCCTTCTCACACTCAAAAACATCATCGCATCCCACAAAATCAACACTTGGTAAATTCATTTCGGGAAATGAAATAAATTCCAGAAGTATCTCATACATTTTTGCTACATATTCCAACTTAATACGCTGGGCTGTTCTATCTTTCTTTGTAGCACTTGCTAATGAACGAAAATAGGTTGTTTCTGTTTTTGCAACATAACTATCCTTTTGAAAAAAGTAATCATATGGAAAGTTAAGCTCTGCTGCCAAGAGCCTAACTTTCATATAATCTGGCGTGTTGTTATCATTTTCATATAAGGAAAGTGACTGTTTACTGATTTCTGTTCGCTTTGCTAATTCAGTAAGCGTCAGCCCTCTATACATTCGCGCGCCTCTTAATCTCTCACCGTAAAATTTTTTTTCTATCATAATCAATAACTCCTGAGTTTATTTTCAGGCCTTTTTCTCGATTTTCCGAAGTTTTGGCTTTATACCACTTTTTATAGCAACTAAGCCCTTCTTATCTGGCTTACCAACTTTCTCTATATCTTCTGAAGGCCCAACATCTGTAAGCCGTGCAAAGTCTGGTTTAATATATTTCATAAGAGACGCTTCATCTACAATATTAAAATCTTTGTCTAAAAACTTCAATTTAATATCTTTGATTTCCCCATTCTCTGCTTTATATGCAATAATATAATGTTTATAATTTTCTTCTAAATTAATCATTCCCTGGCTAATTTTTTCAAAATCCTGTTCCAACGCATCTGTATCAAAAATTGTAATTCCAAAATCTTCTAATGTCATTTGTCTTTCTTTCGCAATACAGTCTTTATTTTCTACATAAAGAACTGATTGTAAATAGTGTGGATTTTCACGATTTTTCTTTTTAGGAACGCCAGACAATGTTCCTTCTGTCATTATCGAATAGGTAATATGCTCTTTTCGATCAATGACCATTCTTCCAGACCAACCATACCTCTGGAAAGGAACAAGATCAATATCATCTTTCACCACATGTGTTCTTAAGTTTGTATTGATGTTATCCCCTCTTAGAAGTATAATCGCATTATTAGTTTCACGATGATTTTCTCTTAAATATTGCTTCAAATCATCCCCAATAGCTTTCTCTATACAATAAACAATTTTTCTGAGTAAATCATCATTGATTACAATTTGAGTATTTCTATTCATTTCCAATAGATTTACCTCCTAGCTTTATTCTGTCTTCAATTTTTACACAAAACACTGTTTTTGTCAAGCGAAGCTCTATTTTGTTTTTTATTTGTATATTCTAATATTAACCACTAAATCCTGTGAACATAATTCAACGAAATCCATCCATCACAATTTTTCTGATAAGATTTCAGAAATCCACAAAGGCTCGCACACTTTCCCTCTGTTTCTTCCACAACAGTGAACGTATCTTTTCCAGCGTTCTTACCAGCCTTATCATAGTCTGTCCTCGGCCTTTTGCGGATATTCAAATTCAAGTCATTAATAGACACTCTCTGATGTAAATATCATTGGAATAAATCACTTTACCTGATTCATCAGATACGGAATATCCTTCATTTTCATCTGTATATCTCTTTCACATGAGTTATACAGTTAACTTTATCATTATATCAATCATATCGTGACGAGGCATTTTGTTCTATTTTTTTAGTAGTAAATTGGTAGTAAATCACTTCGATCAACGACCAAAAAGCAAAGAAATATCAGGACTTTAAAGATGTAATTTTATGTACTGCCGTGGCAGATAAATAGTATTTTTATCATGTTCGCGTTTCTCCTTTGTGAATGGCATAATAAAAATACCCACTTTTATCGGAGAAAATACCCCACTTTGTTATGCCTGAAAGCATTCTATCGTTATACTGAAAGCGTAATAAAGATTCTCCGCTTAAGGAGGGATAATGATTATGCTGGAGGTAGATATGAAAACAACGATTCGAACGTTATACAAGAAAGGGTATAACAAGACACAGATTGGACGGATGCTGGGAATTGACCGTAAAACGGTCAGAAAAGTATTAAAGGAAAATGAGGAATATCAAGACTCTTCAAACCATCCGCCGGAACAAAAAACAGGGATATGGCCTTCTATGCTGGATGATTATCGGGAATTCATAGAAATCCAGTTAGCCAAGGAACTTTCTATTACCCGCATCCATCAGGATCTGCAGAAAGAATTCGGAGTGGAATGCGGGTATACGACGCTTCGGGATTATATAGCAAAAATTCGCAAATCCCAGCCTCATGCTTACATGGTTCTCCATTCACTTCCAGGGGAAGAAGCGCAGGTAGATTTCGGATATATCGGAACCATAAAAGTAAAAGGTGTTCCCAGAAAAGCTTGGATATTTGTCATGTCATTAAGTTATTCCCGATATATGTATGTATCCATTACCTTAGATCAAAGCGTAAAAACCTTTATCCGATGCCATACAGAAGCGTTCCGATTCTTCGGGGGAGTTCCCCAGACTGTAAAGATTGACAACCTGAAAGCCGCCATTGTGGAAACAGATTTTTATGAGCCTACTGTTCAACGGACTTATGCCGCATTTGCAGATTACTATGGATTTCTTCCAAACCCATGCCGGGTGTATACACCAACGGATAAAGGGAAAGTAGAATCAAATGTAAAATACGTCAAGGAGAATTGTTTTAAGGGGCGGAACTTTCAAGACATCGATGAAGCAAAACAGTTCCTGATGTCCTGGCTTACGGATACTGCAAACAAAAGGATCCATGGAACAACGGGAAAGAAACCGGAAACAGTATTTTACGAAATAGAAAAAAGGAAGCTAAAACCTCTTCCGACAGAAGACTTTATATTTTCTAAATCTGGAACCGTAACCGTGAGAACGGACTGCCACATCGTACATGATGGGAACTTTTACTCCGTACCTTATACTTATATTGGCATGGATGTAGATGTGATCGAGATCAATCATCTGCTGAAAATCTATTATGCAGGAAAAGAAATCGCCCTCCACAGTCTGTGCGAGAATGCAAAGGGCGAACATGTGACGGATAAAAGCCACTATCCATCTAATAAAACCATAACACAAGAAGAACTTTTGTCAAGGTATCGGGAGAAAATGTCCGCTGTCGGAGAGGGTGCACTGGCATTTCTGGAGGCTTTCCGACAGACAGAAATGTATCAGTGCCATCATTACCGGAGTATTTCAGGGATACTTGCGCTTTGTAAGCGATATGGGAATGATGCTGTCGACAAAGCATGTGCAAGAGCCTGTCATTATGGGAACATCACATATCGGTCTGTAAAAAAGATCTGTGAAAGCGGATTGTACAATCTTCCGTTGGAAAATGAATCTGAACGTTCTGTTAACGGCAACAGCAAGATCCGAAACCTGGCTGATTATCGAAAGATGACAGAACTGGGGGTGATCAGCCATGAATGATTCTCTGATAGAAAAGATCAAAAAGCTCCATCTTGCCGGCTTGCTACAGACTGCAGATATGCGTGCAGAACAGGCTGCCAAGGAACAGCTTTCATACATAGAGTTTCTGGAACTTTTGATCAATGATGAAAACCTGAACCGCGCCAGAAATAAACGGAATGATCTGATGCGGCGTTCCAGAATTCCCCAGCACAAGACAATAGAGGAATTCAATTTTTCATGGCAGCCCTGCCTGAACCGTCAGGTCATTTATGCGCTTGGGACCTGTGAATTTATCAGGAAAAAAGAAAATATCGCATTTATCGGACTTCCCGGCACCGGAAAAACACATCTTTCCATAGCACTTGGGATTAAAGCGATTGAACAGGGATATACCGTTCTTTTTTCAACACTTTCCGAAATGATGGAAGACTTATATATGTCCCGGGCAGATAATTCCTTCCGACAGAAACTGAAGAAATATGTATCCCCGGATCTGCTGATCATCGATGAATTCGGATTAAAAAAACTTGGGCAGACAAATGTGGATGATCTTTACGAAGTAATATCAAAAAGATACGAGAGTTCTTCCACCATCATTACATCCAATAAACAGTTTGATGAATGGGGAAGTATTCTGTTTGATCCAGTGCTTGCTACAGCGATCCTTGATCGCTTCGTACATCATTGTAGCTTTATTACAATCGAAGGAGAAAGCTACCGTATGAAAGAACGGGAACGGATTACTTCCACCAAACGCCGGGGAAGGCCAAAGAAAGACAGTTCACCCAAAATACCCGACACGAATGCTGACAGTGAAGAAGTAATGCAATAGTATAATTTAATAATAATGATGGGAATGTCACCGATATCGGTGGTGTTCCCACGAAAAATAGGTGGGGAATTTTCTCCGATATTTTTGGGACTTTTTTATTGACAATCACAAGATATTGGCAGACGGGGCAGTTGAACAGAATGTAATCCTTAAAGAGGCGGAAAACAGTGGGATTAAAGGGAAGACACTCTGGAATGCGAAGAAGGCTCTTGGCGTCCAGTCGATAAAACCCGGCGGACACTGGTCGTGGGTATTGCCGGAACAATAAATCAACATGGCAAGATTACCATTTCTTTAGGAACAGGTAATGTTGCCACCTTGAAAGGAGATTTGGATGAAACAGGTACAGATACCGCAGGAATTGTTTGTGCAACTGATCCGCTATCATCTGATGGAGGACGACAGCCGTGTGGATAAGATAAGGATAGGATTGGAGAAGAAACTGGATGCAATGGTGCTGCGTGAGTTATATGGGAAGTCTAAGACTGCGCTGACAGAGGGAGAGCGGGAGAAAGCTCGGCAGGAATATCTGGACAGGCGTGGGATACCGAACAGTTTCCGCTGGTAATGGTTTCTTTGATGATGTAAGACAGGAGCGTGGCACGCTCCTGTGATAGCGGACAAGGCGGAAGGAGGAATTTTATGATTATCCAGCCGGAACGTGGAACACGGAATATCAATGAAAAATTTTATGAGATGGAGACGAGACAGATTGCTATGCTCAATGAAATCTTTCGAGAGGTAGAGCTGACAAAAGGAGAAATGCGGACGCTGGTATGGCTTGCGGGATGGGAGGAAAGCACAGTGGCAAATGTGGTGTCCGCAATACGAAAAGCGATAGCGGCGGAAGCAAGGCGGCTGGGGCAGCCGCTCCGTCCGTAGGACGGATAAGCTCCCGGCAGGGCGCAAAGGCAGCTTTTGACGGACGGAACGGCTGTCGAAAGTGCTTTTGCGTTACTTTCGACGAAAGTAACAAAGCTTATGCGCCGTATCCGGCGCTGATTACTACCCGACAAGGGAGAAAGGAGAGTTATTGAAGAGGACAATCAGCTTTATGACAGGGAAAAGGAGGAAAAAATCAAAGAACTGAAGGAAGAGTATCAGAAAGCTCTGGAAAAGCAATAAAAATCCCGGTCAGACACAGATCCTGAAGAAGTGTCTGCCGGATCTATTCCGGCAGAGGGCTTTTGGAACCTGACAGAGGTGTCTGTGAGGGCGTGTTATCAGGATACATATGACGGAGGGCGTTCATGATCAGCCGGAAGGTGAGCTGGGCCATATATTGAGGCGTTTCATCGGTATCGGATGTTAGCCAGGTTTTCACCAGACCGATGCAGCCGGAAAGACAGAAAGAATAGGAATATTTCAGGTCTTCAATAGTGTCCGGAAAAGTCCGGCGCAGTACGTTAAGACTGTGGGTGGAAATCAGATTTTCAATGCGATGGATAAACGCGATATCCCCGTTTGGCCCCAGCAAGGCGTTGCAGATATCTTTGTTTTCTGCCAGGATATGAAAAATATCCTCAATAAAAGGAAAGCTGGATTCGTTAAAGGGACTGACCGGATGATTCTGAATGGTCTGGCGGATCTCTTCCAGCAGTTCTTCTTCAATGGTGGAAAGCATATTGAAAATATCCGTATAATGGAGATAGAAAGTAGAACGGTTGATATCCACTTCCTCTACCAGTTCTTTTACAGTAATTTCTTTAATACTTTTTTCCTGCATAAGTTTTGCAAGCCCGGCTCGAAGCTGGGCTTTTGTTTTGCGGATTCTCCGGTCAGTTTTTTCTTTCATAGATTTCTCCTTTCGAAAATATAAAAAAATTATAAACCATAGACACTAGATAGACATTTTGTCTATTAATAGACGCAACGAAGGATTATTGTCGGTTGTAAGGTATTTATAACCCTAGTATAATGCAGTATGTGTAAATAATCAACATAGTATCTATTAAACTATAACTAGTTGCGCAGACAGAAAGGAGACAGGAGAATGCTGAAACTAGAGTGGAAAAAGCTACTGAGTAATAAACTCATGTTGGTAGTTATTGTTGCGATTATTGCAATTCCTACCATTTATACCACCCTTTTTCTGGGATCCATGTGGGACCCTTATGGCAATATGGACAAATTGCCCGTGGCTGTGGTGAATGAGGATAAACCGGTAGAATATGAGGGAGAAACATTAAACATAGGAAAAGAAATGGTGGAGAATCTGAAAGAGGACAGTTCTCTGAATTTTTCTTTTACAGATAAGGAAAGGGCCCGGCAGGGGCTGAAAGACGGAAGTTATTATATGGTCATTACCATACCGGAGGATTTTTCAGCCAATGCAGCCACCCTTACCCGGGAAAAACCTGAAAAAATGGAACTTTCTTATGAAACAAACCCGGGTACCAATTACATTGCTTCTAAGATGAGCGAGACAGCTATGGAGAAAATCCAGAGTTCTGTCCGGGAAGAAGTTACCCGCACCTATGCAGAAGCGGTTTTTGAACAGATCGGTAAGGCCGGGGACGGAATGGAGGAAGCGGCAGATGGTTCCGGGAAGCTCCAGGAGGGAACTCGGGCACTTGCCTCAGGAAATGAACAGATCGAAGAGAATTTACAGGTTCTGGCAGATAGTACTCTGGTATTCAGAGATGGCAGTCAGACCCTAGAAGAGGGACTAAAGACTTATACAGATGGAGTAACAGCCGCAGACAAGGGAGCACGTGAACTTCAGGATGGGGCCAGTGAACTGAACAAGGGGACGAAAACCCTGGACAGCGGGGCAAAAGAACTTGCTGGCGGAAGTGAAAGCCTGGATGCAGGAGCCCAGTCCCTGGAAGAGGGCATGGGACAGTTAGAAGGAAAGATCCCGGGACTTTCTCAGGGAGTCCGGGCATTATCCCAGGGGTCTTCCCAGCTTGCCGCAGGTGTCAAGACAGCGGGAGAGGGAAGCAAAAGTCTGAAGGCAGGAGCTGAACAGACAGACAGGGGTCTTGCATCTTTACAGGAAGGACTGGATCAGCTGAACAGTGCAGCATCCCAGCTTCCCGGGCAGACACAGAAACTTCAGGAAGGTACAAATGAGGTTTATGAAGGGGCAGCTCAGCTTTCCCAGGGAATGAAGCTTCTGGAAGAACAGGCAGTCCCCGGCATTTCTGCCAGTATTGATCAGGTAAACGGACAGCTGCAGGATGGAGGAAAACAGGTTTTTGACTCTGTGAAAGAGGGCGCGGACCAGTTAAAATCCAGTGCCGATCAGCTCCTTGCGGGGATTCAGGGAACGGAGAGCATGTCCCAGGAAACAGGAAGTGGGGACCAGCTGGGCGATACTTTAGAGAGGAATGCCCAGGAAGCCGGAAACCAGGCAGAGGCAGCCCAGGCTGCGGCAGAAAATCTGGGAGGTGTGGAAAGTACAGACGCCTCTTATTTAAGTGATTCCTTGCAGCAGGCAATTGATTCAGGAGATATAGATGCAGTGGCATCCGTTGCCTGGGAGGCAGTGGCAGCTGCACAGCAAAACGCCGATGCAGCCAATGAGGCGGGAAGCCGTCTCCAGGAAGCTTCTCAGGCTCTTGGGAACAGCAGTGCCGCCCTGTCTCAGGATCAGCAGACCATGGCAGAGGCAGCCCGGCAGGCCCGGGATATGACCGGGGCCGGTTTGGCAGGGGAAAATTCTACAGACCTGAGCAGTGTGGTAAAGGGTCTTCAGGCATTATCAGAAGGTCTGGGACAGTTGTCTGCTCAGACAGAAACAGCCGGAGAACAGTATCTGGCAGGAGTGGACAACGGCATGGAGCAGCTGAAGAGCGGAATCGGCACACAGGTTGGAGACAGTCTGTCTCAGCTGAGGGAAGGTGCTGACCGTCTTACCCAGGGAAGTGGAGAAGTGAACCGGGGAGTAGAACAGCTGACTGAGGCGGCACCTGCACTTGCCGGCGGAATCCAGAGTGCAAAGGATGGAGCCGGAGCACTGAAGACACAGGGAACGGAAGCACTGGTACAGGGAGCCGGGCAGCTGGATGAGGGATTTGGCCGTCTGGTACAGGGGAGTTCTGATCTGGATAAAGGAGTACAGGAAATGCAGGGACAGCTTCCGGCTCTTTCCCAGGGAGTGGAACAGCTGTCCCAGGGAGCAAAGGATCTGAAACAGGGAACTGGAAGTCTGAAGACAGGAGCCCAGACCCTTTCTCAGGGAGCAGGAACTCTTTCGGCGGGTATGGATACCTTGGTAGCCGGAACCAGCAAGTTGTCCCAGGGAACCGGCCAGCTTACTGCAAACAATCAGGCTCTTCTTGGAGGAGCGGTACAGCTGGAGGACGGAGCCTCCCAGATCAGCAGCGGAGCTTCCCAGCTTCATGATGGAAGTAAAACTCTTGGATCCGGGATTGAACAGCTGGCGGAAGGAACTAGGACTTTAAAAGACAGTCTGGCAGAGGGGGCAAAACAGATCCGGGATACGAATAAAGGAGAAGATACGGCGGATATGTTTGCAGCTCCTGTGGAAACAAAAGAAACACAGATCACCAGGGTAGAAAATAACGGCCATGCCATGGCCCCCTATATGATGTCTGTGGCACTTTGGGTAGGCTGTATTGCCTTTAGTCTTATGTATCCGCTGACAAAGTACAGCGGAAAGCTGAAATCCGGTCTGGCCTGGTGGGGAAGCAAGGCATCGGTACTGTATCTGATTGCCCTGCTCCAGGCAGCGGTGATGATCTTTATGCTTCATCTGTGTGACGGTTTTGAGCCGGTGGAAATGGGGAAAACCCTGGCGGTGGCCTGTCTGGCTTCGGTGGCTTTTATGTCTGTGATGTATTTCTTTACCAATACTTTTGGCAAAGTGGGAAGTTTCCTGATGCTGGTATTTATGGTGATCCAGCTGGCAGGTTCTGTGGGAACCTACCCCCTGGAACTGTCCGGAAGCTTTGTCCCTTATCTTCATGACTGGGTACCGTTCACTTATACGGTGGAAGCCTTCCGAAGTACCATATCAGGAGGAGAAAGTATTCAGGAAGCCGTAATATTCCTGACCGTTTTGTGGATCGTCTTTACCCTGCTGACCATTCTGGAGTTCCAGATCCGAACCCTTAAGATGAAAAGAGGAAAAAGGACTCTGGATAACTGGTTAGAGGAAAAGGGACTGGCATAAGAGAAAAAAGAAGGGAAAGGACTTTGTACTGCCTTTGAAAAGACAGTGCAGGGTCCTTTTTTTCGGCCATCCATACACTATAATTTATATAAGGTATGATATGGACAGACAGCGGGAACGGAAGCCTCCGGGATTTTTCTTCAGACACCCTCCCCGGACAGTAAAAGGATAAGAAGGTATCATTGGAATTGTATGAACAGATAGGAGAAAAATGGAGGGGCCTATGGAATATAATAAGGAACAACAGGAAGTCCTGATCCAGGACTTTATTGATATGCTTTTTGTGCAGAGAAACTTGTCATCCAATACCCTGTATGCCTATAAAAATGACCTGCAGAATTTTTCCAGGTGGCTGGAAAGACGGCATTACGGGGATATCAATGACCGGAGCATCTATGAATATTTTTTTATATGCAGAATGAGATAGAATTAGCACCCCGTTCTATCCGCAGAAAATATGTTTCCATTCAGCAGTATTGTGATTATCTCAGAATGGTTTTGAACTTAAATGAGATTTTCTTCCGGTTCACGGCCAGAAAATTTCAGTTGCCAAGGACATTGCCCAGGACCTGATCCAGGGAAGAGATTAAAGAGCTGATCCTGGCGGCTGCTTTCCAGTATCAGCAGGCCCGGTCAGAATATAAAGAAAGACTGGCTGTCCGGAATATGTGGATAATCGAGCTGCTTTTCTGTCTGGGGCTTCGGGTGGGAGAACTTTCCGCTCTGGATATGGCAGATTACTGGCCGGAAGAGAATACAGTGCTGATTCATGGAAAAGGGAGAAAGCTTCCTGTATACTTTAAATCAAGGAGTTGACCAAAGAAAATACCTCAAGTAAATTTAGATTATTACTGACCTGGCGTGTTGGTAAAATCTAAAAATACAAGAGGTATCTGAAATGAATAGTAAAACAAAACGAGCAAATAATCAAGTCAATTCTGTGATGAATGTACAGGAACAGAGGGAGATGGTAGAAAAAGCAAACCGAATACTCAGTGAGATGAAATCCTTCACCTGGAGAGATCTTGAGACTCAGGGGAAATTCAGCAAAAATGATAAGCTCTCATTCATCAGCGATGACATGCTGATCCTTGGATGCGATATTGGCAGTGAGACACATTATGTCAGGGCAATCGATACAAGGGGCAGGGAGCTGAGCAGGAAGGCGCTTGCATTTGATAACAATGCGGAGGGATTTCAGAAAGCCCATGACTGGGCAGTGCAGCTGGCGGCTGCAAGTGACAAGAAACAGATCGTCTTAGGGCTTGAGCCGACCGGTCATTACTGGTTCTGCCTTGCGGCATGGATGGTATCAAATGGGATCAGTGTCGTGCAGGTGAACCCTTATGCGGTAAAACAGACGAAGGAGCTGGAGGATAACAGCCAGCAGAAAGATGACAGGAAGGATCCGAAGCTGATTGCAAACCTTGTGAAGGATGGAAACTATGGCATGCCGTATCTGCCGGAAAAAGTATACGCGGAACTGCGGAGACTCTCCATGTTCCGGGAACAGCTGACAGAGGACCGGAACCGGAGCATGAACCGGCTGCATAGGGAGATGAAGATTTATTTTCCGGAATATAAGGACGCATTCGGAAAAATAGATGGGGCTTTCTGTATGGCAGTCCTGAAGGAAGCGCCGTTTCCGGAGGACATCCTGAAACTGGGAGGAGAAGGGATCCGGGAGATCTGGCACCAGGCAAAGCTGAGAGGACGCGGCTACAGCAGGGCGGCTGAGATCGTAAAGTATGCAGAAACGAGCATAGGGCTGAAAGATGGCACAGCAGCCGGAAGGGAAGCCGTACGGTGGTTCGCAGAGAAGATCATGGAACTGGACGAAGAGCTTGCAGAAGTAGAAAACAAACTGAATGAAAAATGCAGGGAGATCCCCCATGCGGAAAATGTGTTGGAGATACCGGGGATCGGCGGGAAGATCCTTTCCGGGATCCTTGCGGAAATGGGAGATATTTCCCGGTTTGACGATGCAAAAGAGCTGCAGAAACTGAGCGGACTGGGGCTGGTGTCATGCAGTTCCGGGAAGCACAAAGGAGAGACCAGGATCAGCCATAGAGGACGCAAAAGGCTGAGGTACTGGCTGTTTCAGGCAGCCCGGTCAGCGGTGGCACATGGAGAAGAATATAAATGGATCCATGCCCACTATACAACGCGGGCGGGAAATGCGCTCCAGAAGATGCAGTCACTGATCGTGATCGCATGTAAGCTCCTTCGTGTGATCTATACGATGCTGAAGACAGGAAAACCGTATGATCCTGAGAAACTGTTGAAGGATATCCGGTATCCAGAGAATGTACAGACAGCAGCAGCGTAATCGAACAGATCAGAAAAGAAGAATTCCAGAATCCTGCTGAGTTGCAGAAACGTCTGGTACTGAGCAGGGTTCTGGAAAGGAACCCGAAGGAGACGGGGAAAAGGAATCCCTGTCATCAGAAGACCGACTAAGGGGAGGCACAGCGTAGCGTCCACTGAATGAGTGCTGTACGGAACCGGTCAGGTCAGTAAATAATCAAACACAAACAAGAGCTGTAGCCGGCAGGAGTATCCTCCATAGGGCATAGACCCTGTTAGAAAGCTTAGCTGGCACTCAGTGTATGAACAGGTGGGACGAAGGAAGTTGGGACGCGATCCCTGTAGACACGGAAGGTTCACCATCATAGCAAAGCAGAGGGGAAATAGCCTTTATAATCGTCAATCAAAGGATGCTTTATGAAGTGCACCCATCTATAGCTATTCAGTACAAGATACTATGACTGTTCATCACTTTTGGCTCTGTTTATATGAGGTAACAAGTTAGAAAAAGCCTAAAAAAATCAATGATTTTAGGCTTGACATTATAGGAAGGTGAGTTTGAGGTAGTGATTACCACACATCTGAATACCAGCCATTACC
>ERZ826396.2711-NODE-2711-length-13654-cov-7.671593_pt1 | contig 13654 bp, 12 predicted proteins | sample MGYA00519926_ERZ826396 | MGnify/ENA primary metagenome ERZ826396 (study PRJEB31778, sample SAMEA3449230) | human gut metagenome | biome: human gut; feature: human-associated habitat; material: faeces | place: United Kingdom | collected 2010/2012 ... | reverse complement strand
AGCTGGTGTGGGAATGCCCCAAGTGCGGCAACCGTGACCAGAACAAGCTGAATGTCGCCCGCCGCACATGCGGCTATATCGGCACCCAGTTCTGGAACCAGGGCCGGACGCAGGAGATCAAGGATCGGGTGTTACACTTGTGACCCTCTCAGGCGCTTCGCGCCAGCTCTCCCAAGGGGAGAGCCATTGGCAAGCTACCCAAGCACAAAAAAATTGCAAGGCAAAGCAGCGTGCTCTGCTTTCAGGTCTGATTTATGAACTACGCGACTATTAAATATTACGACATCGCCAACGGGCCAGGCGTCCGCACCAGCGTCTTCGTTTCCGGCTGCCGCCACCACTGCCCCGGCTGCTTCAATGAGGTGGCATGGGATTTCGGCTATGGCCAGCCCTTCGACAAGCCCGTCCGCAACGAGGTATTCGCCTCCTGCAAGCCGGACTATATCACGGGCCTCTCCCTGCTGGGCGGCGAGCCGATGGAGCCGGAGAACCAGCGGGAGCTGGTGACCTTCGTGCAAAATTTCAAAGCCCTTTACCCGAAGAAAACGGTCTGGTGCTACTCTGGCTACACCTGGGAGCAGCTGACCGGCAAAGTCCCCTGCCACGCGCGGTGCGAAGTCACCGACGAGCTGCTGAGTCTGCTGGATGTGCTGGTGGATGGCCGCTTCGTGGAGGCTGAGCACGACATCTCCCTCCGCTTCCGGGGCAGCCGGAACCAGCGTCTGCTGGATGTTCCCAAGTCCCTCGCCGCCGGGCAGCCGGTGTGGTGGCAGGACGAAAAAGTGTTCTCCACCCATACGATGGAATGATAAACAAAAGGCGCAGATTTTCCACAACGAGCCTCTTGGCTCGTAGAAGATCTGCGCCTTTTCTTATTCTCTGCTTCCCACCATATCCTCAATGGCCCGCAGGAAGGCCATGCCATAGCGGGCGGCTTTCTTTTCGCCGACGCCGGTGATGTTCAAAAACTCATCCATGCTCAGGGGCTTGCTCTGGACCATCTCGCGGAGGGTCGCGTCGCTGAACACCATGTAGGCCGGAACATTCTGCTTCGCCGCAAGACGCTTGCGGAGGGCGTAGAGCGCGGCCAGCAGCTTCTCGTCGGCCTCGCTGAGGTCGCCGCCGACAGCAGCACGGCGGGCCGACAGCCGCCGGGAGTTGGCTGCGGCCCTCTGCTTTGCGGCGGCAGCGCGCTGTTCCACCTCCTGCGCGTTCTGCTCGGCAAAGAGGCAGCAGGAACAGTTGCCGCATTTTTCAGGTGCGGCCTCGCCGAAATAGTTCAGCATGAACCGCCGCAGGCACTTCTGGGTGGTGGAGTAGAAGGTCATATACTTGAGCCGCTCTTCCGCCTTGCGGGCGGCCTCGGCCTTGACGTCGGCGGGCAGGCCGTTGTCCGCCTCCATCTCTTTGTCGATGAAGAAGCGGATGGTGCGCACATCCGTGCCGGAATAGAGCAGGATACAGCGGGACGGCAGACCGTCGCGGCCCGCGCGGCCCGCCTCCTGATAGTAGCTCTCCAGATCCTTGGGCATATTGTAATGGATGACGAACCGGACGTTGGGCTTGTCGATGCCCATGCCGAAGGCGTTGGTCGCCACCATGATTTGAACGCGGTCGTAGAGGAAGTCGTCCTGATTCTTCCGGCGCACCTCGGCGTCCAGCTTGGCGTGGTAGGCCGCTGCCCGGATGCCCCGGCTCTGGAGCAGACGGGCCGTCTCGTCCACCTGCTTTGTGGTGCTGCAATAGACGATGCCCGCGTTGTCGCCCTCCCGGAGCACAAGGTCCAGCAGCTCCTTCGGCTTCTGGCTGGGCAGGGCGCGGCGCGTCTCGAAGTAGAGGTTGGGCCGGTCGAAGCCGGTCGTCACCTCATAGGGCTGATGGAGCTCGAGGTGGCTGCGGATGTCGTCCCGCACCCGGGCCGTCGCCGTGGCCGTGAACGCGCCCACCACCGGGCGATTCGGCAGGCTGTCCACGAACTCCTTGATACGGAGATAGCTGGGGCGGAAGTCCTGCCCCCACTGGCTGATGCAGTGGGCCTCGTCCACCGTCACCATGCTGATGAGCTTTTCCTGCGCGAAGCGCTGGAAGCCTGGCATCTCCAGCCGCTCCGGGGCCACATAGATGATCTTATACCAGCCCTCCCGGGCGCGGCGGAGCATGAGGGCCTTCTGGTTGTCGGTGAGGCTGTTGTTCAGGAAAGCCGCCGCCACCCCCGCCTGCACCAGCGCCCCCACCTGGTCCTTCATCAGGCTGACCAGCGGCGACACCACGATGGTGATGCCGGGCAGAAGCAGGGCCGGCACCTGATAGCAGATGGACTTGCCCGCACCGGTGGGCATCACGGCCAGCACATCCTGCCCGTCCAGCAGCCGCCGGACGATGTCCTCCTGTCCGGGGCGGAAACTGTCGTAGCCAAAAACTTTTTTCAAGATAGAATGCGGGTCTGCCATGGGTGCCTCCTGCGTTTTTCAAATCTGTATCCGTATTATTATAGCACAGCCCGGCCCGAAATGGTATCAGATCGCTCTTCTGTCGTCGTTTTTTGGCAGGTATTTGCTGGTGTTCCTAGCTTTTTGTGCGCGAAAATGCTATAATAAGAATACATATCTCCATCTCCGGCCCATTTTGTTCTGAACATGGCCGGGCAAGCACGATAAGGAGCTTATTTTTATGCAACAGAAACTCATCACCTTTGCCGTCCCGTGCTACAACTCGGCGGCATATATGCGCCACTGCATCGAAACGCTGCTCTCCGCCGGGGAGCAGGCCGAGATCATCCTCGTGGACGACGGTTCCGTGAAGGACGAGACCCCGGCCATCTGCGACGAGTACGCCGCCAAGTACCCCACCATCGTCAAGGCCATCCATCAGGAGAACGGCGGCCACGGCGAGGGCGTCAACCAGGGCATCCGCAATGCCACCGGCCTCTACTACAAGGTCGTGGACAGCGACGACTGGCTGGACACCGACGCCCTCCAGAAGGTGCTGGCCCGCCTGCACACCCTCGTGACCCGCGGCACCGCCCCCGACCTCATGATCTGCAACTATGTCTACGAGCACACCGAGGACGGCACCCGCCACACTGTGCGGTACACCAACATCTTCCCGCAGGAGCGTCTGTTCACCTGGATGCACGTCGGCCACTTCCGCCCTGACCAGAACCTGCTGATGCACTCGGTCATGTACCGCACTGAGGTGCTGCGCAAGTGCGGCATGGTGCTGCCCAAGCATACCTTCTACGTGGACAACATCTTCGTCTACCAGCCTCTGCCTTTCGTCAAGACCATGTATTATATGGACCTCGACCTCTACCGCTACTTCATCGGCCGCGCCGACCAGAGCGTCAACGAGAGCATCATGGTCAAGCGCGTGGACCAGCAGCTCCGGGTCACCCGGCACATGATCGACTGCCAGGACCTCGACGCCCTCAAGGGCGAGAAGAAACTGCGGGCCTATATGCTCCACTACCTCTCCATGATGATGGCCGTCAGCGACATCTTCCTGCTGCTGGACGGCAGCGCCGAGGCGAAAGAAAAGCAGAAGGGCCTGTGGCAGTATCTGCGCGAGCACACCAGCGCCGCAGTCTACCGCTCCATCCGCTTCGGCTTTGGCGGCGTGACCAACCTGCCCTTCCCCAAGGGCGACGCCATCGTGGTGGGCGGCTACCGCATCGCACGGAAGATCTTCAAGTTCAACTAAATTCACGATTGTTGCATACAACAGGGCCGCTGCCTGCGCAGCGGCCCTGTTTTTTTCCTTTTTCGGCCATTTGTTAAGGAATCTTCAATTTTGCCGCCTGAAAAGATGTTGCTTTTTAGAAAGTGGAATAGTATAATTTATTACTGTGCTGTGTTTTTTGGGCTTTTGGCAAGCAGCAAGAAAACGCGCCCGACTGAGAAAAAGGAGGAAAGGGCGGCTGCGCGTCGGTATCGTGCTGCTGCCCGCAATATCGCATGGAACAGCTTCTCATCTGCCTTTCCGCGGCGCTCATCGCAGGTCTGTTGATGTCGCGCCTCGCAAAGGCGATCCATTTGCCGGCGGTCACATCGTATCTGCTGGCGGGCCTGCTGCTGGGGCCTTTCTTTCTGGGGCGTCTGGGCCTGAGTGATTTTGGCATCGGCTTCGGCACCCTCGAGCAGGTGGACAGCCTGTCCCTCATCACTCAGGTAGCGCTGGGCTTCATCGCCTTTGTCATCGGCAACGAGTTCCGTCTCTCGGCTCTTGAGAGCATGGGCAAACAGGCCATCACGGTCGGCATTTTACAGGCCGTCATGACCACCGCCCTCGTGGATGCGGCGCTGGTCATCCTGCACTTCATCCGGCCCGACATCATCTCCATGGCCTCGGCCATCACACTGGGTGCTATCGCAGCAGCCACGGCCCCTGCCGCCACCCTGATGGTCGTCAAGCAGTACAAGGCCGACGGCCCCCTCACCCGCCTGCTGCTGATGGTGGTCGCCATCGACGACGCCGTGGGCCTCGTGCTCTTCTCCGCCTCCTTCGGCATTGCCAACGCCCTCGAGCAGGGCCGCATCGACGCCATCAGTATTCTGGTGGAGCCGGTGGTGGAGATCGTCTTCTCGCTGGGTCTGGGCGCTGCGGCGGGCTTCGCGCTCAACCAGCTGGAAATTTATTTTCACTCCCGCTCCAAGCGCATGAGCCTTTCCGTGGCCTTCGTGCTGCTGACGGTAGGCCTGTCCATGGTCACCTTCGACATCGGGCCGATCCACTGCGGCTTCTCGCTGCTGCTGGTCTGCATGATGACCGGTACGGTGTTCTGCAACATCTGCCCCACTTCCGATGAGCTGATGGACCGCCTCGACCGCTGGGTGTCGCCGGTGAACATCCTCTTCTTCGTGCTCAGCGGTGCAGAGCTGGATCTGAACATCCTCTCCGACCCGCTGGTGCTCCTCATCGGCGTGGTGTACATCGCCTTCCGCTCTCTGGGCAAAATTTCCGGTGCCTTTGTCAGCGGCCGGGCCACCCACTGCAGCCGCAACATCCAGAAGTACCTCGGCATCACCCTGCTGCCGCAGGCTGGCGTGGCGCTGGGCATGGCAGCCGAGGCCGCTGAGCTTTCCGACGGCCACATGGTGCGCAACGTCGTGCTCTTCTCGGTGCTGGTGTATGAGCTGGTAGGCCCCACCCTCACCAAGCTGGCGCTGACCGCCGCCGGCGAGATCATCCCCGAGGGCCGCACCAATGCCCGTATGGCCAACAAGCCCGAGTTCCCGGTCTCCCTCGACTAAGTCTTCCTATGACAAACGGCACTCCGAACTGCTTCGGAGTGCCGTTTACTGTATCTTTTGGTCGAATTATATGTTATAATTGTCTCACGGTCCTTACCGACCCAATTTCATTGGGAAGGGAGGTGTGTCCTATGCACGAGATGTTGTCTTTCATGGTATCTGTCGCAGCTGGTGTGACTTCGAATCTCATCAGCAAGTGGCTTGACAGAATGCTGAACAAGGACTGTAAGCACTAAAAAGAAGACCCCTTCTTTGGAGCGGCAACTCCAGGAAGGGGTTTTCTTCTTTTGGTGTGAATTCTATGCACGAATTCATTGTCTTTCTGTCTTTATTATATGCGATCGTACAGAAAAGTCAAGCATTCACTTCAAGATAACTTCGCCATTCTCAGCATCCACCGTCAGGCTGCCGCCCGCTTTCAGGGTGCCGTCGATGATGCGCTCGGCGGCGGGGTCCTCCACAGCCTTGCGGATGACGCGGCGCAGGTCGCGGGCGCCGAACTTGCCGCCCTGACTCTTGGCCACGAGGGCAGAGAGAGCCGCCGGGCTGTAGCTGTAGGCGATGCCCTTGGCTTCCATGCTGGGCTTGTACTCATCCAGCATGAGAGCCGCGATGCCTTCCAGCGTCTGCTGGCTCAGCGGCTTGAAGGCGATGACCTCATCCACGCGGCCAAGGAACTCAGGCCGCAGGAACTGGCTCAGCGCCTTGCGGGTCTTTTCCTCACTCAGCTGCTCCTCGCTCTTGTTGAAGCCGAGGCCGGAGGTCGTCTTGTCGCTGCTGCCGGCGTTGGAGGTCATGCAGATGACCGTATTGGAGAAGTCCACCGTCCGGCCCTGTGCATCGTTGATCTTGCCCTCGTCAAGGATCTGGAGCAGGATGTTCATAACGTCGGGGTGGGCCTTTTCGATCTCATCGAACAGCACCACGCTGTAGGGGCGGCGGCGCACCTTTTCGGTGAGCTGGCCGGCCTCCTCGTAGCCCACATAGCCCGGAGGCGAACCGATCATGCGGGACACCGCATATTTCTCCATATACTCGCTCATGTCGAGACGGATGAGTGGGTCGGGGCCGTCGAAGAGCTGGTTTGCCAGCTGCTTGACCAGCTCCGTCTTGCCGACGCCGGTGGGGCCGACGAAGATGAAGCTTGCGGGACGGCGGCGGCCCGACAGGTCGGCGCGGCTCCGCTTGACGGCCTGTGCCACCAGATGGACGGCCTCGTCCTGACCGATGACCTTCTTTTTCAGCTCCGCTTCCAGCCCGGCCAGCTTGACGAACTCCGTCTCCTGGATCTTCACCGCCGGGATGCCCGTCCACAGCTCAATGACCTTGGCCACATCGTCCATGGTCACTTTTATCTCGCTGGCAGCAGCCTGCTTTGCGGGCAGCTCTGCCTCGAGCTTGGCGATGCGGGTCTTCCGCTGGGCCACCTGCTCGTAGTCGATGGCCTCATTGACGTCGGAGGACTCCATGTCTGCCTCTTCCTGCCTGAGGCCGTCCAGCTCCTTCTGCATCTCGAGATACTCCGAGATGACCGGGTGGGCGAGATTGCAGCAGGCGCAGGCTTCGTCCAGCAGGTCGATGGCCTTATCGGGCAGGTAGCGGTCCGTGATATACCGCTCACTGAGGGTGACGATGGCGCTCAGCACATCGGCATCCACCTGCACATGGTGGTGCTCCTCGTAATACTTCTTGATGCCGTTCATGACGGCCAGCGTGTCGGCCACGCTGGGCTCTTCCACGCGGACGGGCTGGAAGCGGCGCTCGAGGGCCTGGTCCTTCTCGATATACTTGCGGTACTCGTTGAAGGTGGTGGCGCCGATGACCTGTATCTCACCGCGGGAGAGGGCAGGCTTGAGGATGTTGCCCGCGTTCATGGCGCCCTCGCTCTCACCGGCGGAGGTGATGGTGTGGATCTCGTCAATGAACAGGATGATGTTGCCGGCGGCCTTGACCTCGCTCAGCAGGCCCTTGACCCGCTGCTCGAACTGGCCGCGGAACTGGGTGCCGGCCACGAGGCTGGTCAGATCCAGCAGGAAGATCTCCTTATCCTTCAGGCCCACAGGGACATTGCCCTTGGCGATGCGCTCCGCGATGCCCTCGGCGATGGCCGTCTTACCGACGCCCGCCTCACCGATGAGGCAGGGGTTGTTCTTCTGGCGGCGGCTCAAGATCTGGATGGTGCGGTAGATCTCGCGGTCGCGGCCCACGATGTCGTCGAGCTTGCCCTCCCGGGCTTTGCGGGTCAGATTCTCACAGTAGGTGTCGAGGAATTTGCGGCGGGGCGGCTTCTTGCCGTTCTTCTGGGCCTTTTTGCTGTTTCCGGCATCGCCCTCCGCCTTGACGCCCAGCGGGAAGGTGGCACTGGAGCCGGGGACAAGGTCGTCGTCCCCTTCGTTCTCCTCGCCGTCCATGGGCTGGCCCATATTCATCATGAGGGAGAGGGGGTTCGCGTCCCCCATCTCATCCATCATGCTCTCCATCCGGTTTTCCATGTTATCCATGTCCTCGTCGGACATACCGAACTGCTTCATCAGGTCTTCCACCGGCTTGATGTGCAGCTCACGCGCACAGTGCAGGCAAAAGCCCTCATTTTTCATCTGGCCGTTCTCCATCCGCTGGACGAAGATGATGGCCGGACGTTTCTGACAGCGATTGCAGACCATATAGGTTCCTCCTAAAGCTCCCCTTTACAGGAAGGGGTTGAACAGATTGAATGCTTTATAGTAAAGGCTGCTGCTCATGACCGTATCGTTCAGGACGGTCAGATTGCCGCCGGTGATGACGATGACGGCCCACACCACACAGAGCATCAGATAGATGTCCATGGTGCTGGCGACACAGCCGGTGACCCAGCCCAGCCAGCGGTTGACGGTGCCGATGACCGGCAGCCGGTTGACGAGGCCCAGCACGGTGACCAGCATACTCACCAGCATTCGCAGCAGGGCAAAGACCACAAAAAAGAGCACGACCGAGATGACCGGCGTGAGCAGCGGAGCCAGCACCTTCTGGACGATGGCGTCCGCCAGCACCACGGCGTTGTCGCTGAGCACAGCCGAGATGGAGCGCTCGCAGGTCTCCACAATGGAGGCGCGGAAGCTCTCGGGCAGAAAGCCCGCGTACTTGTCCGCGATGCCGGTCAGGTCCACGACCCCTCCGGCCGAGATGCTTTCGGCGATCTGGGTACGGAAGCTCCCGGCCAGAAAGCGCTGGAACACCTCGGCAGCGGCCCAGCCCGAAAAGACCCGGGCGCCCACGAGGCTGAAGACATTCCCGCCCAGCTGGACACTGGATGCGAGAAAGCCCTTGCGGGCATAGCGCACAGCCAGAAGCAGCCAGACCACGGTACATACTATATCAAAAAGAAATGACGGATTCTTGAACATATCTTGTTTTCCTTATTATGTATTGCTTTGATTGTTGTTTTCCGCCGCAGGCGGGGTCAATCCCTGCACCGTATTGCCGCAGAAGACCAGCAGCTGCCTGCGGTCGGCCAGCAGACCCTGCGGGCGGGCCGAAAGGCTCCGGGTCCACTGGGAGGTGCCGTCGGTGGAAAGGCACTCCACCCCTGTATCGGTGAGCAGATAAAAGGTGTCTCCTGCCCGGACGATGCGGTTGGACGCCTGCACCTGCGTGGTGTTCTCGACGCCGAGGTCACGGCTCAGCATCACGGCCTGACAGAGCTGGCCGGAGGCCAGCAGAAGGGCAGTATTGCCCGAAGCGTCCACCGAGATGTCGCGGAGGGTCTGCCCGGTAAAGTCATAGGCTGCCCGCTCGCCGCCCGATGCGTTGTAGAGGACAGCGCGGCTGTCGCAGACGGCCAGGATGCTCTGGGAACCGGTCCAGCTCAGCCACTGGGCCGCACCGCTGCCGCTGCCCACCAGCAGGGGGTCGCCCTGCGCCAGGGTGACGACATAGAAATTCGTGACCATCTGGCCGCCGTTCACCGTCACCGCCGCCACTGCCAGCCGCCGCCCATCCGGCGAAAAGGCCAGCCGCAGCGGGGTGCCGTCGGCGATGGTGAGGCTCCAGCTCAGCAGCTGCTCCATTGAGGACGAGTAGACCCGAAGCCGGGCCGCGCTGCCGGGGTCCTCTGTGACGACGGCCAGCGTGCCGTTGTCGGCCATGGCACAGAGGGTGATGCTGTTCTCCATCGTCTTGGTGTAGAGATTCTGGGTCCGGCTCTCCACCCGCAGCTCATTGCCCGAGCGGTTGTAGAGCACAAAGCGGTTCTTGCCCACAGCCAGCGCCGGGCGGGCGTAGCCGCTCTGGATGGAGTTGAGCCGGGTGCCGGTGCGGGACCAGACCACGCACCCTTCCTCGCCCAGCTCCACAAAGCTGCTGTTCATGGCGGCAAGCTGTTTCACCTCCATGACGCCGGTCTGCTGGGGCCAGCCCGTGCCGGGGAAGAGCAGGATGCGGGCTGTATCGGCCCAGTCCTTGGCCATGGCCACAGAGCTGCCCACGATGCCGGTGGTGAACAGCACCACCAGCGTCAGCGCCACGACGATGAGTGCCGTGCGGCGGATGCGCCGGTTCCGCACCCGCTCGCGGGCCTGCTCGAGGTATTCGACCCGGCCTGCTGAAAGCGGCTCGTCCGACACAGGCCGGGTGCCGCGCTGTCTTTTTCTCATACTCTCCTGTCCCTTCGTGCAATGACAGTGCTCCCAAAGGGGCGTTTTCCCTCCGGGAGCATCGGTCGTGTTTGCGTTATTCTATGGGCGTGTCGTAGTCCACGCTCTTGAGGAAAAGCCCTTTCGCCGCCAGCGTCGGCCCGGCTTTTTTGCGGTCGCGGCTGGCGAGGATGCCCGGCACGGCCTCAGGCGCAAGACGCCCCGCACCGGCCTCACAGAGGGTTCCTGCGAGGATGCGCACCATGTTGTAGAGGTAGCCGTCCGCCGTCACCGTGATGTCGATGTCGTCGCCCCGGCGCTGAACGTCACAGGCCGTGATGGTGCGCACGGTGTCGCCGTGAGCCGCAGCCGAGCTGCCCGAGGCGCAGAGGGCGAGGAAATCGTGCTTTCCCACAAAATACTGCGCCGCCTGCTGCATCCTGTCCGCGTCCAGCCGCCCCGGCACTTTGGTGTAATACCGCGCTGCAAAGGGCGAGTCGATCGGACTGTTGTGGATGCGGTAGAGATAGGTCTTGGTGTGGGCCGCATAGCGGGCGTGGAAATCGTCCGGCACCACCCGCGCTTCCAGCGCCCGGATGTCCGGGGGCAGATGCTGGTTCAGCGCCAGCGGCAGCTTTGCCGCCGGGATGCGGGTGTCGGCGTGGAAGTTGAGCATGAAGCCCAGCGCGTGGACGCCGGCGTCGGTGCGGCTGCAGCCCTTGATGTCGGGCCGACAGCCCAGCACCGCCTCCAGAGCGTCCTGAAACGCAGCAGCTACGCTCCGCCCGTTGGGCTGCACCTGAAACCCGCAGTAGTTCGTGCCGTCGTATGCTAAAGTAAGAAGATAGTTCATCAGTGAAATTACAACTTTCCCGTCCGTATCATTCAAAATCGGAGAAACGAGAAAAAAGCGTTTAGCGAAGCGGCTAGCTTTTTTCCGTTTCGACCTCTTCTTTGGGGTCTGAAAGGGGCGAGCAGCCCCTTTCTCGTGCCTCCCGCGCTTCGAAAGTAGCGGGCGCTTTTCTGGTTCTCTTTTGGCGCGCAAAAGAGAACTTCTCCCCCGCACTTTAGAAATTCGGGAACACCAATCTCGAAGCGAGGATCCCCGCAAAACACGCAATGCAGACTGCAAGGTCGATGTAATCCTGCTTTTCGCACCGCAGCACCTTGAGGCGGGTGCGTCCGTCGCCGCCGCGATAGCAGCGGCACTCCATAGCCATGGCCAGCTCGTCGGCGCGGCGGAAAGCCGAGATGAACAGCGGCACCAGCACCGGGACCAGCGCCTTGATGCGCTCGGTCATCTTGCCGTTGTCCAGCTGCGCACCACGGGCTTTCTGGGCGTTCATGATCTTGTCGGTCTCCTCGATGAGGGTAGGAATGAACCGCAGCGCGATGCTCATCATCATGGCCAGCTCATGCACCGGGAAGTGGAGCCTGCCAAGAGGCTTGAGCAGCTGCTCGATGGCGTCCGTCAGGACGATGGGGCTGGTGGTGTAGGTCAAAAGGCTCGTGCCCGCGATGAGGGCCATGACGCGCACCGCCATCAGTACAGCATACCGGATGCCCTCCGCGTAAACGGTCAGAAATCCGAGCTTGAACACCGGGTCGCCCTCGCCCGAGACAAAGAAGAGGTTCAGCACCGCCGTAAAGATGATGATGGGGAAGATGGGCTTCAGGCTCTTGAGGATGAGCTTGAAGGGGATTTTCGCCACTGCGTACATCGCGGCGAGGAAAATCAGCGAAAGCGCAAGGCCCAGCGGGTTGGACGCCGCAAAGAGCAGCACGATATACAGGATGGTCAGTACCAGCTTGAGCCGGGGGTCAAAACGATGGACGAGGCTGTTGCCGGGGAAGTGCTGGCCGATGGTAATATCTCTCAGCATCCGGCTGCACCCCCTTTCTGATCTTCATCCCGGGGTAAGACGAGGGTCTCCCCTGCATCCCGCCGGGCTTTTGCCGCCAGGATCATCTTGACGGCGTAGGGGATGGTGTAGACGTCCGCCGGGACGTCCACGCCCATCTCCCGCAGCTTGAGGAAGATCTTCGTCACCTGCGGCACGGAGAGGCCCAGTTCCAGCAGCTCGGGAGCGCGGGCAAAGACCTTCTCCACCGTGTCGTACATGGCGATCTTCTTCCGGCTCATCACCAGCACCTTGTCAGCGTACTTGGCAATGTCCTCCATGCTGTGGGAGACCAGAAGCACCGTGGTGCCGGTCTTTTTGTGGTAGTCCTTCACCTCGGACAGGATCTCATCCCGTCCCTCGGGGTCGAGGCCGGCCGCAGGCTCGTCCAGAACGAGGATACGGGGCTTCATGGCCATAACGCCCGCCACGGCTACGCGGCGCTTCTGTCCGCCGGACAGCTCAAAGGGGCTGCGCTCCAACAGCGCCTCATCGAGGCCGACGAATTCTGCCGCCTCGTGGACGCGCTTATCGACCTCCGCCTCGTCGAGGCCCATATTCTTCGGGCCGAAGGCGATGTCCTTATAGCACGTTTCCTCAAAGAGCTGGTACTCCGGGTACTGGAACACCAGCCCCACCTGGAAGCGGGCGTCCCGGATCTTCTTCGGCTCCGCCCAGATGTCCTTCCCATGGAGCAGGATCTGCCCCGACGTAGGCCGCAACAGGCCGTTCAGATGCTGAATCAGGGTGGATTTGCCGGAGCCGGTGTGGCCGATGATCCCTAAGAACTCCCCATCGTACACGTCAAAGCTCATGTCCTCCACCGCGCTGCGCTGGAAGGGCGTGCCCACGCTGTACGTGTGGGTCAGATGTTGTACTTGCAGTATCGGTTCCAATGTTCTCTTCCCTTCCGATTACTTGGAAACGGCGGCCAGGATGGCGTCCGCGCACTCCTCCACCGTCAGGGCGGTGAGGGGCACGTCCAGCCCGTCTTTGCGCAGCCGGTCCAGCAGGTCCACCGTGTCCGGCACCGTCAGTCCCATAGACCGCAGCCGCTCCACCTGTGTGAAGACCTGCCGGGGCGCGCCGTCCATAATGACTTTTCCGTCGTCCATGACCACAACCCGGTCGGCGTCCTCCGCCTCATTCATGTGGTGGGTGATGAGCACCACAGTGATGCCCTTCTCCCGGTTCAGCCTGTGAACGGCGGAGAGCACCTCCCGCCGGCCCACCGGGTCCAGCATAGCGGTGGCCTCATCCAGCACGATGCATTCCAGCTCCATAGCCAGCACGCCGGCAATGGCGATCCGCTGCTTCTGGCCGCCGGAGAGCAGATGGGGCGCGTGGCGGGCGAACTCGCCCATGCCCACCGCCGCCAGGGCGTCGTCCACCCGCTGCCGGATCTCCCTGCTGGAAACCCCCAGGTTCTCCGGGGCGAAGGCCACGTCCTCCTCCACCACGTTGGCCACGATCTGGTTGTCCGGGTTCTGGAACACCATGCCCACGGTCTGGCGGATATCGTAGAGTTTCTCTTCGTCTGCGGTGTCCATGCCCTCCACATACACCTTGCCGCTCTCGGGCAGCAAAATGGCGTTGAAGTGCTTCGCCAGCGTGGATTTTCCGCAGCCGTTTGCACCCAGCACCGCCACGAACTCCCCGCGCTTTACCTGCGCAGATACGCCGTCCAGCGCATAGACCGGCTGCTCGGCATCGTAGCGGAACTTCAAATTTTCAGCAGTTAAAATCGTATCACTCATGCTTTGTTTCTCTTTCTGGTGGTGCGCCCCTCCGAAAGGGGCTGTACCCCATTCTATTGAAATTGCTTGCTTATTTTTAACGTCCTCGCCCTCTCAGGCGCTGACGCGCCAGCTCCCCCAAAGGGGGAGCCCTTGGC
>ERZ826396.2701-NODE-2701-length-13716-cov-11.454798_pt1 | contig 13716 bp, 10 predicted proteins | sample MGYA00519926_ERZ826396 | MGnify/ENA primary metagenome ERZ826396 (study PRJEB31778, sample SAMEA3449230) | human gut metagenome | biome: human gut; feature: human-associated habitat; material: faeces | place: United Kingdom | collected 2010/2012 ... | reverse complement strand
TATCTCCTCCATCAAAGCGTCCACGATGGCGCTCTCCTCCACCTTGCGGACGACGGTTCCCTTGGAAAACACCGCGCCGGAGCCTTTGCCGCACGCCACGCCGATGTCGGCGTCGGCGGCCTCGCCCGGCCCGTTCACCACGCAGCCCATCACCGCCACCTTGAGCGGCTTGTCCAGGCCCGCGATGCGCTCCTCCACCTCGCGCGCGAGCGCGATGAGGTCCACCTGGCAGCGCCCGCACGTAGGGCAGCTGATGAGCTCCGGGCCGCGACGGCGCAGATCGAGCGCCGCGAGCAACGTCCAGCATGCGCGAACCTCAGTCGCGGGATCGTCGGTGAGCGAGATGCGCAGCGTGTCGCCGATGCCCTCTTCCAAAAGGATGCCCAAGCCGCACGCGCTTTTGACGAGGCCCTGAAACGCCGTGCCCGCCTCGGTGACGCCGATGTGCAAAGGCACGTGCGGAAGCTCCTCGCTGAGCAGACGGTACGTGCGCACCGTGGTCATCACGTCGTGGGCCTTCGCGCTGACCACCAAGTCGCGGAAGCCGCGCGCCTCGCAGTGGCGCACGTAGTCGGCAGCCGAGCGGGCCAGCTTCTCGGGAAGCGCAAGGTCACTGCGCGCCGCCAACTCGGCGTCGAGCGAGCCTGCGTTCACCCCGATGCGGATGGGGATGCCCGCCTCCCCCGCCGCGTCGAGCACGGCGTCGGTCTTGGCAAGGCCTCCGATGTTGCCAGGATTGATGCGCAGCTTCGCCGCGCCGCGCCGGGCAGCCGCAACGGCGATGTCCGCGGAGAAGTGGACGTCGGCCACCACGGGTAGGGGCGACTGCTCGCACACGGCCGCAAACGCATCGAGGCAGCCTTTGCGCGGGATGGCCATGCGCACGATCTCGCAGCCCGCCTGGGCGAGCGCGTCGATCTGCGCGAGGTTGGCCGCCACGTCGTCGGCCGGCGCGTTGAGCATCGACTGCACTGCGACGGGCGCGCCGCCGCCCAAGGGCACGTCGCCCACCATGACCCGCCGGGTCGATTCGTTCGGTTTGACTGCGCCGGGCATCCGTCCTTTAGCTCCTCTCGTTCGCGTCTGCCTTCGTCATCGGCCCCGCCTCGGCGAAGCGGCCGCTCGCATAGCCTTCGATGACGGCCTTCATTCGCGCCTCGTCTGCGCGTTCAAGCGCTTCAGGCCATTCTACCCCTCCTTGACCCGCACGCGCCCAATTGCACAGGGATTTCGCGAGCGCGCAGCGATAAGCGCGTGAGCGGGTGGGCGGCGGCAGAAGCCGGGGCGGCTGCGGGCGGCAGGAGGCAAGTTGCGGCGAGAGGGCGGCTCGCGCCGACCGACAAAACGCCTATCCCCAGTTGCCGAACACGAAGCGCTGGATGTCCTGGTTCGCCATGACCAGGAAGAAGCACACGAACAGCGCCATGCCCGCAAGCGACAGGTAGTTGAGCGCGCGCATGGACACCACGCGCCGCGACACCTTCTGGAACACCTCGATCACGAAGCGCCCGCCGTCGAGCGGAGGGATGGGCAGCAGGTTCATGACGCCGAGCGACACTGAGATCGAGGCCACGAACATCATGGCGCTCATCAGGCCCATGTCGACCGCCTGCTTCGACATGGCGGCGATGCCGATGATGGACGAGGAGCTCTGCACGACCTCGCCCGCCGTGGCCGGGTTGAACAGCCCCGCGACAAGCTGCACCACCATGCCGATGTACATGAAGCCCAGCTGTACGGCTTGCAGGGGCCCCACGGTCACATGGCGAATCTCGCCGGAGGACAGCTGCACGTCCACGCCGACGACCGAGTAGATCACAACGAACAGCGCCACGGCGAACAGCAGGTTCACCGCCACGCCGGCTACGAGGATCACCGAGCGCTTCCAGAACGGCAGGCTGCGGTACTGCTGGCGGTACTCGCTCTCGAACAGCGCGTGCGCATCTTCCACCGGACGCGCCTCGCCCAAGTCGTAGGCGGCGGCTCCGGCGGCAAGCGCCTTCTTCGACGGTCTGACTTCGGGAGCGCGGTACGTGTTGAACCGGTCTTTCTTCGTGGGGCCTTTGGCGCTGCCCCACTCGACAAGCTCCTCGAGCGCCTCGTAAGCCTCGTCGTCGGTGATGCTGCAATCCCGCGCGACGTCCTCCATGTTCGCGGTGCCGCGACGGTACAAAGACGCGAGCACGGCCTCAAGATGAGGGCTCATCTCCCCCGGCTCCATGCCGCACACCTTGGCGTAGCCGCCCAAGAGGATGGGCGTCACGCCGAACTTCGTGCCCCCTTTCGTGAAGCCGATGTTCGGGCCCGGCAATCCCAACATGAACTCGGTCACCCGCACGCCGAACGCGCGCGCAGCCAGGTAGTGGCCGCCCTCGTGGATGAACACGAGGAACCCCAGGATGAGGACGGCGTAGACGATCGTGAGAACAATATCCATGAACTCGAATCCTTCCGAATGCGAGAGCGCGTGTTTCGGGCACCATTATAAGGATGCCGGACCTTGCGCACCGATCTCGAACCGATGTGCGAAAAAAACCTACAAGTGCCCCTCGATTCCCTCACGAACCGAGCACCGCGCAACCGTCTGCCACCCGCCGAACGGCACGCCCCCCCCCGCAGTCAGACCGCCCCCCTTCGCTTTTCCGCTGCACCCCTTCGGTAGATGACCAGCGCCCAGCGAGGACCGCACGCCAGAGCGGACGGCGACGCCCTCGCAGCAGCACGGAACCCAGCGGAGGCGAAGCCGACGCCATTGGACGCGTGCAGACAAACGGCTGTTTTTTGGCCACGAAACCGAGTTCTGGCACAGCACCGGCGAGACACCCTTCAGAATGAATCCAACGACCTGGGGTTTTCCGAACTGCCGGATCCTGATCATCCCAAAGACAGCCGGAAACCGCCTCCGAACGTGCCAGAACGCGGTTTCGTGGCCAAAATCGAACGATCTCGCCGCACGGACGGCAGCGTTTCGCGGCGCAGACGGTCGCGCACGATCGTCGAGCATCCGTCGAGGGCCCCGTCCCGAAAGAACGACTCGCGGCCTCATCCGCAAGCATGCACCCCTCTTGCAAGCAGACGCCCCTCGCGCTTCATCGGGCGCTACCACGTGCCGCAGCGCAAGAAGCCCCCCGGCGAACACGAAAGGATCTGCACGGAGCATTTCCACTGCCGAAACTGCACCCCTCCGGCAAAATCCCCTCCCAAGAAGCGCACCGATAGCAAACCCCGTACGTCGACAACCTGCAAGATCGAACCTACGTCGCGTCTGCGACGGATCCACTGGAAAAGCGTGTCGAAACCGCATCGGTTTCGCGCTGGAATCGCGTTGGAATCGCAGTGGGGCCGCATAAGAGCCATGCAAGAACGAGCGGACCCTCCGCTGGAAACCCGCCATGTCCGCGCAAGCTTCCCTTGCTATCATGGAAACAGCGGGCCCGCACAACGCAGATGCCTGAAAACCGAATAGATATGCCGCCGAGAACGCGTGCGCCATGATTTCGAGAGCACCTGCTCGAAAACTTCGACGAAATGCCTCCGAGCAAACATGCGAACAGGCAAATGCCCTCGTGCGCAAACGACCTGGACGGAGGACACGGGCAACGCCGTTCCATCGCCGCCCCAACGACGTGTCCGAGGACGCGCACGCCCCTCCTCGAACGGCAAAGTCCGCGAGCCGCCGGATGAGGAAGGCGTCAGCGCACGCTCCGGCGCGCTTCAGCGCGTGCCCATGCGTCCAGTTCTTCCAGCTGTTCAAGGCTCTCCACCCGCTGAACGCCCGCGGCCTCGTGCGCCTCCATGACGGCTTCCACGCACTCCGCGATGCCGAGGTAGGTGCCCTCCCCCGCCAGAAACGCGGCCACGGCCACCTCGTTGGCGGCGTTCATCACGCACGGCAGCGTGCCGCCGCGCTCGCCGGCCGCGCGGGCCAGCGCAAGGCAGCGGAACGTGTCGGTGTCGGGCGCGGCGAACTCGAGGCTGCCCAACTGCGTGAAATCGAGCGGTGCCACAGGGGCGTCCCAGCGCTCGGGGTAGCTGAGCGCGTACTGGATGGGTATGCGCATGTCGGTGGTGCCGAGGTGCGCCTTCACGCTGCCATCGGCGAACTCCACCATCGAGTGGATGGCGCTCTGCGGCTGCACCACCACGCTGATGCGGTCGTAGGGCATGGCGAACAGGTGGTGCGCCTCGATGACCTCCAACCCTTTGTTCATCAGGGTGGACGAGTCGATGGTGATCTTCGCGCCCATGCTCCACGTGGGATGCGCAAGCGCCTCGGCCGCCGTGACGCCCGCCAGCTGCGCGCGCGTGCGCCCGCGGAAGGGGCCGCCCGACGCGGTAACCCACAAGCGCGCCACCTCGCGCGCGTCCTCGCCGATGAGGCATTGGTAGATGGCGCCGTGCTCCGAATCGATGGGCATGAGCGCGCCGGCGGGGCCGTGCGCAGGGGCCGTGCCGGCCGCGCGACGGCGGGCGTCCACTTGGGCGGCCAGCGGCATGATGAGGTCGCCGCCCACCACGAGGGATTCCTTGTTCGCGAGCGCCAGCACCTTGCCCGCGCGCAGCGTGTCGTAGCTGGCGCGCAAACCCGCCGCGCCCACGAGCGCGTTCACCACCACGTCGGCCTCGGGCAGCTGCGCGAGCGCGGCCACGGCCTGCGCGCCGAAGCCGAGCGAGCCTTCGCCGCGCTCGGCGCCGAACGAACGCGCATCCGCATTCGACGCGTCGGACGTGCTCGCAGCCGCGCGCAGCCCGCCCTGCGTCGCCCGAGCGCCCGCGACTCCCAACGCCCCGACCGCCGCCTGGGCCGCGACGCATCGCAAGCCGCCCTCCACCTGAGCGCGCAGATCGTCCGCAACGGCCTCGCCCGCCAACCGCTCGTCGCCCACCGCAAGGTGCCGCACGCCGAACTCGCGCGCTTGGGCCAGCAGCTCCTCGGCGCGCGTGCCCGCCGCCAACGCCACCACTTGCAGCTTGTCGGGATGCCGCCGCACCACGTCGAGCGTCTGCGTGCCGATGGACCCCGTGGACCCTAAAACAACGATCCTCTTCATGCCCTCACCTCGTCGCTTGATCGCACCTTCGCCTTGCAGCCCCACACCAGAAGACAAAAACCGCAGGCATCCGCAGCCGAAGGCCTCCCGTTCGCGCCATCGGACAACACCGCTCGTCTCCCTGCCCGCTTTGTCAGGCCAGCGGGACAGGGTACGGGATGCAGCCGAACCCCACCAGCAGGATGGCCGACGTGACCGCCACGAGGAACAGGGAGTCGCATCGGTCGAGCAGCCCGCCATGCCCCGGCATGATGGTGCCGGAGTCCTTGAAGCCGCTGTTGCGCTTGATACGGCTCTCGGCCAGATCGCCCAGCACGCCCATGAGCCCGCTGACCACGCCGAACGGGATCGCCTGGGCGATGCTCATCTCAACGCCGGGTATGAGCGTCATAAGGCACCAGAACGCCGCCGATCCCGCAAGCCCCGCGAAGAACCCCTCCCAGCTCTTCTTCGGGCTCGTGCGCGGCGCCAGCTTGTGCTTGCCGAACCTGCTTCCCACCAGATAGGCGAACGAGTCGTTCGCCCACACGCTGAGGAAGATGGCGAGCACGAGCACGCCTCCCCACGGCTCGGGCAGAGCGGTGCGCACGACAATGATGCCCGAGAGCAGCATGCCGCAGTAGGCCGCGCCGAAGAAACTCACGCCCACGTCGGGCACGCGCGCCCGCATCCAGAACACGTACCACACGATGAGCGCGAGCAAAAGCGCCAGGCTCACGTACAGCGCGCCGGTCAGGCCGAGCGCGAACACGCTCGTCGGATAGAGCATGGCGGCGATGATCCCAAGCATCTCGTTGGGCAGCTTCGCGTCCTGGCGCAGCATGTAGTAGAACTCGCCAGCCGTGATGCCGGCCGTGGCCACGAGCAGCGCGAGAGTCGTCCAGTCGCTGATGAGCGCGCACAGAACCGACACCGCCACGTACACGAACCCGGTGCGAAACCTCACCTGCAGGTCGGTGGCGTTCTTCAGCTTTTCAGGCGTCTTCTCGTAGGCGAAGTCCTTGATGCGCCCCGCGCGCGTGCGGTCGCCACCCCCCTCGCGCGCGCCGTCAGACCGCGACATCGCTTACTTCACCGCCCCGAAGCGGCGGTCGCGCCTTTGGTAGTCCAGAAGCGCCCGCAGAAATTCGTAGCGGTCGAAGTCGGGCCACAGCACGTCGGTGCAGTAGAACTCGGAGTAGGCGATCTGCCACAGCAGGAAGTTCGAGATGCGCATCTCGCCCGATGTGCGGATCACAAGGTCGGGATCGGGCATGTCGGTCGTGTACAGCCCGCGCTCGAACAGCTCCTCCGACACAGCCCCCAAAGGGTCGCGCCCCTCGGCCTCTTCCAACAGCGCACGGCGCACGCATCCTTCCACCGCGCGCAATATCTCCTGACGAGAGCCGTAGTTCACGGCCACGGCCAGCGTCATGCCCGTGTTGCCGCGCGTCTTCTCCCACGCCTCGTCGAACGCGGCGCGCGTCTCGGCGGGCAACGCCGACAGATCGCCGATGGTGCGCACGCGCACGTGCTCCTCGTGCAGCCCGTCCACCTCGGCCAGCATGGTCTTGGCGAACAGATCCATCAGGCCCACCACCTCGTCTTCGGGACGCTTCCAGTTCTCCGTGGAGAACGAGTAGATGGTGAGGTAGCGCACGCCCACGTCGGAGGCGCAGCGGATCGTCTCGCGCACGGCCTCGATGCCGGCCTTGTGGCCGCGCAGCCGGTTGAGCGCCCGCTTCTTCGCCCAGCGCCCGTTGCCGTCCATGATCACGGCCACGTGCTGCGGCACCCGCGCAGGATCGAGCAGCGCCGGGTCAAGGCCCTCCGGAGGGTTCGGAAATATGTAGTCGAGCGGCTTGTTCAAGGAGGTAGCACTTTCAGTCGTACGCCGAACACCCAGGTTGATCTTACGGTCGCAGGACGAGCAGGTCAGCAGCCTCAGACTCACAGGTTGGCGCAGTAAGTCAGCGAGAAGCGTCGCGGTGCCCCAGATCGTGGGGAAGGCGATGGCGAAGCGTACTTCGGTACGCGAGCTATCGGCTTCGCCGCGAGATGGGGTGCCCCGACGCTTCGCAGCGTCGAGCAGTTCCGCGGGCCGTAGGCCCGCGGAACCCCTAGATCTCCATCACCTCGGCTTCCTTCTTCTTGAAGACGGCGTCCACCTCGGCGATGTACTTATCGGTGAGCTTTTGCACCTCGGCCTGGCCGCGGCGCTCGTCGTCCTCGGGAAGGCTCTCCTCCTTGACGGTGCGCTCGATGGCGGAGTTGGCCTCCTGGCGCGCCTTGCGCACGGCCACGCGCGCCTCCTCCGCGTAGGTCTTGCACTGCTTCACCAGCTCGCGGCGGCGCTCCTCGGTGAGCGCGGGGAACGGCAGACGGATGACCGAGCCGTCGTTGGAGGGCGTCACGCCCAGGTCGCTCTCGAGGATGGCATGCTCGATGGCGCGAAGAACGCCCTTGTCCCACGGCTCGATGACCAGCATGTGCGCGTCGGGCGACTTGATGCCGGCCATCTGGTTCACCGGCGTGGGCACGCCATAGTAGTCCACCTTGATGCGGTCGAGCAGCATGGCGTTCGCGCGACCCGTGCGCACCGAGCCGAAGTTGTCGTGCAGCGAGGAGACGGCCTTCTTCATGCGCTCCTCGGCCTGCGTGAGAATGTCGTTGACCATTGTTGCGGTTCCTTTCACCCGACTTCGGACGCGCGCCCCAGGCCATCGACGCGCGCGTTCGCCTCTGCCTATTCTACCGTGGTTCCGACGTTTTCGCCCTTCAAAGCGCGCGAAATGTTGCCCTTCTCGGTCAGATCGAACACGATCATGGGAACATGGTTGTCCATGCACAAAGACGTGGCCGTGGAGTCCATGACGTTGAGGCCGCGCGACAGAACGTCCATGTAGCTCAGGCGGTCGAAGCGCTTCGCGTCCGGGTTCTCCTTCGGATCGCTGTCGTAAACGCCGTCCACCTTCGTGGCCTTCATGAGCACGTCCACGTCCAGCTCGCACGCGCGCAGCGCGGCGGTGGTGTCGGTGGTGAAGTAGGGGTTGCCCGTGCCGGCCGCCAAGATGACCACGCGGCCCTTCTCCATGTGGCGGATGGCGCGGCGGCGGATGTAGGGCTCGGACACCTCCTGCATGGTGATGGCGCTCTGCACGCGCGAGAAGATACCGTGGCGCTCGAACGCGTCTTGCAGCGCCAGCGCGTTCATGACGGTGGCCAGCATGCCGATGTAGTCGGCCTGCGCGCGGTCCATGCCCTCGGCCGAGCCGGCCAGCCCGCGGAAGATGTTGCCGCCGCCCACCACGACAGCCAGCTGCACGCCGTCATGCACGACCTCGGCGATCTGGTCGGCCAGGTCGTCGACCACCTTCGGATCGATGCCGTATCCGACGTCTCCTGCCAGCGCCTCGCCGGACAACTTGAGCAGCACGCGGTCGTATCGGTATCCTCCAGACATAAGCCCTGTCCTCTCGATGGTCGATCGTTCTCCTAAGCGCCCCCATCTTACCTGAAAACGCAAACGGCCGCGACAAAGCGCGACCGTTTCCCGTCCCTTCACGCAAAGGACAAACAGAAACGCGCTGGAAGGAAGCCCGTTCGCATTCGCAGCGCAGCGCGCTCGCACCCGCGGCGAACCCCACCCTCGCAAATGCCGCGAGCCCTCGACGAATGCGAGGGCTCGCAGGAAAGGAGAGGGAGGCGTCTTTTACGCGGCGTCTTGCTGGGAGCCGGAACCGCCGCCGAAGAGACGGTCGAGCAGGGACTCCTGGGCGCTCTGCTGCTCGGTGGAGGCGCTTTCCGAGGAATCGTCGGAACCGAGCGTGACTTCAACTTCCTTCGTCTCGCCGTTGCGGTTCACCTCGAGCGTCACCTTGTCGCCAGGGTTCTTCGAGCGCACGGCCAGCATGAGGTCGCTCGCCGACTCCACGGCGCCGCCGTCGAACTTCGTGATGATGTCGCCGGCCTCGATGCCCGCCTCAGCTGCGCCGGAACCGGGATTTACACGGGCCACGTACGCGCCGCTGTCGGTGGGAAGGCCGTAGCGCTGGGCGTTCTGCGCGTTCACGGTGGACAGCGACACGCCGAGCTGCGCATGGGTGGGCGTCTTGCCGTCGATGATCTGCTGGGCGATGTTCACCGCGTAGTTCACCGGGATGGCGAAGCCCACGCCGGAGTAGTTGCCCGAATAGGACGTGATGAGCGTGTTGATGCCGATGAGCTTGCCGTCGGCGTCCACGAGCGCACCGCCGGAGTTACCGGGGTTGATGGCCGCATCGGTCTGGATGAGGTTCGCGTAGATGGTGGGCTCTCCCGTGCTTTGGCCGCTGAACGGGTCGGTGCCGCTGTCCATGATCTGCGAGCGGCTCGTGGCCGACACGATGCCCGTGGCCACGGACTGCTCCAGCCCGAAGGGGCTGCCGATGGTCATGACCCATTCGCCGATGATGAGCTCGTCGGAATCCCCCACCTCGATGGGCGCAAGACCGCTCGCGTCCTTTGCCTTGATGACGGCCAAATCGGAGCTAGGATCGGTGCCAACGATCTCCGCGTCGTACTGCTCGCCTTCAACGGTCACCTTGAGCGCGTCGGCACCTTCCACCACGTGGTTGTTCGTGACGATGTAGCCGTCCTCCGTGAGCACGACGCCACTGCCGAGCGACGACTGCGTGAGCGTGTTGGAGTCGGCGCCGCTGTTCGCGCCGGATCCGTAGCCATAGCCGTACAGCCCGCCCATGGACGACTGATTCGTGTACACGTCGATGGCCGCGACGGAGGGAAGCGCCTTCTTGGCGACTGCCTCGGCGAGCGTGGGTTCCTCGTCACCGGCGTCGACCGAGCCCGAGCTTTGCGCGCCGAGCTGGGTGTGCTGGCCGTCGTCGGACGAGCCGCCCGAGCTGCCGGTCGCAGCCTGCCAGATGGCGAACCCGCCCAAGCCGATGACGCAGGCGAGCGCCGCGCCGCAGAACGCGAGCAAAAAGGTGCGCAGACCGTGCGACTTCCGCTCAACCGAGACGGGCGCGGGCGCGCGATAACCTTGGGGCTGCACCGGCGCTTGGTACGGGGATTGCTGGTACGTCTGCTGATAGGAGGGCTGCTGGCCCGCAGGGGCCGTGTGCTGGGCGTGCTCCTCGCCCGGCTTCGGCGGCTGCGCGCCGCCCTCGGGAGTGACGCCATGCGTGTCGGTCATATGCTTCACGCTCCTTGAATTCGCAATGGTCATGATTCGTCGTGCGTATCTGTTGTGATGCGGTCACCTTACCACGAGGGTTTCCGAGCCGGGCACCCTGCGCCCAATTGTCATCTTCGCGTCACGGAATTACACCGACCGGTGTACATCGGCCGACCGCGCGTACACCGGCCAGAGCATGCGCGACAAGGAGGCGTGACAAAGGGACGGGGATAGTGTCACATTGCAAAGCAAGATCGGAGAGAAGAAGATGGAAGAAACAGCAAGGGGCAAGGCCGCAACGCAAACGCGGCGCGCGCACCGGATCAAGCCGGATGAGGCGAGGGGTGTCGGACACGGATCGCAAGACCTCCCCCCCCCCGCAAGACCTCCCGCGAACCGTGCGGCGAAGACTTCGCGCTTTTCCGTCGCGGCCATCAGCAAAACGCGCGCCGACGGAGTATCATACGAATGTCTCCGCCGTCATCGAAGGAGCCTCATGGACGATCGATCGCTTTCGCCCCGCACGCTGGGCAAACGTCTTCAAGCGCTGTACGTGCGCGTGCTGCTGCGGCTGCTGCCGCACCTCATCTCGCTGTTCCGGCACGTCTCGCCGAAAATCCGCGCCGAAGTGGACTATTTGAAGCCCGGCTACGCGTTTCTGCTCACCGTGCGCGGCACGAACCTCGCGTGCGTGTGCCGCCGCACGGAATCGGGCGCGTTCAAGCGCGTGCCGCCCGCCCGCCTCGCGCGCGACGTGGAGCCCGGCAGCGGGCTTCCCAGCGCCGACGCGTCGGCCGTCACCGTGGACTACGTGATCGCGTTCCGCTCGCTCGCGTTCGCGTTTGCCTGCTTCTCCGGCGGCGAGACGCTGAAGGAGGCGCTGGCCGAGCGCGCGTTCTCCACCCGCGGCCCCAACGACACAGGCGTGGCCCTCACCTATCTGTTCACCGCGCTGCTGCGCATGTTCTTCGGCTGGCGCGGCGCATACCGGGCGGCGAAGCGCGTGGCGCGCGGCTAACCCGGCGGCCCATCCATTCCCGAGGAGGTTCCCTTGAAAGGCTTTGAATTCTACTGCCCCACGAAGATCGTGTGCGGGGCGCATGCGCTCGACAAGCTGCCCGACGAGCTGGCATCGCGCGGGGTGAAGCACCCGCTCGTCATAACCGACGCGGGGCTGGTGAAGCTGGGCGTGGCGGCGAAGCTCACCGACGTGCTGGACGCCGCCGGCGTGTCGTACGACGTGTTCGACCAGGTGCCGCCCGATTCCTCGATGGACGTGGTGAACGAGGTGGCGCAGCTATACGGCCGGCGCGGCTGCGACGGCTTCGTGGCCATCGGCGGCGGCTCGGTCATCGACACCACGAAGGGCGCGGCGGCATCGCTGGCGTGCAAGGGCGTCGATTTCGCCACGTTGCAGGGCTCCGAGATACTGAACGCCGACCTGCCGCCGTTCATCGCCGTGCCCACCACGGCCGGCACGGGCAGCGAGGTGACGCTCGTGGCCGTGGTGGCCGACACGAAGGCGCACGCCAAGCTGTCGTTCACCTCGTACAAGCTGGTGCCGCACGCGGCCATCCTCGACCCCGCGCTCACCGCATCGTTGCCGCCGAAGCTCACGGCCACCACCGGCATGGACGCGCTCACGCACGCCATCGAGGCGTACACGTCCATCCAGAAGAACCCGGTGAGCGACGCGTTCGCCATGAAAGCCATCCAGCTGATCGCGGCGAACCTACCCGTGGCTTGCGCGAACGGCGGCGATACGGACGCGCGCACGAACCTCGCGCTCGGCTCGCTCATGGCAGGCGCGGCGTTCTCGAACGCGATGGTGGGCATCGTGCATTCCATCGGCCATTCGCTGGGCGGCCTCTGCCACATCCCGCACGGGCAGGCCATGATGATGCTTCTGCCCCACTGCGTGAAGTTCAACCTCGATCGGGGGATTCACGCCGGCCAGTACGGCCAGCTGCTGCCCTATCTGGCACCGGAAAAGACCGCCGAGCTGGGCGCGAACGCCACCGCCGCGCAGCGCGACGAGGCGATGCGCGCGTCGCTATTCGCCATGAACGCGTTCTTCCACGACACGTACGGCGTGCCGCTCACGCTGGCCGAGCTGGGCGTTTCGCGCGATCAGCTGCCCGCCGTGGCCAAGCAAGCCCGCTACGACGGCTCGGCCCTGTATAACGCCACCGAAATCACCTTGGAGGATGCCGCAACCATTCTGGAGGCAGTCTATGAATAAGCAGACATTCGAGAGCGTGGCCGACGTTGAGGCCGCCGCGCAGAAGCTGCGCGATTTCCACGCCACCGGCACGCCGGCGCACGTGCCCTACCGCCGCGAGGCGCTGGTGAAGATGAAAGCGTACCTGAAGGCGAACGAGGAGCGCATTCTGGAAGCCCTGCGCGCCGACCTGGGCAAATCGCACTTCGAGGGCTACGCCACGGAGCTCGGCATCGTCTACGATGAGATCAACATGTGCCTGAAACACCTCAACTCGTGGACGCGTCCGCGCCGCGTTGCCTCCCCCATCGTGCATTTCCGCAGCTCGTCGAAGGTATATCCCAGCCCGCTCGGCGTGGTGCTGGTACTTTCGCCGTGGAACTACCCGCTGCAGCTGGCGCTCGTGCCGATGGTGGACGCCATCGCCGCCGGCAACTGCGTGGCGCTGAAGCCCTCGCGCACATCGAAAGCCACCAGCGAATTCCTCATCGACATGCTGGCCGACATCTTCCCGCCCGAGTTCGCGTGCGGCTTCCCCGGATCGGGCCAGATGAACGACTGGCTGCTGGAGGTGCGCTGGGACAAGATCTGCTTCACCGGCAGCCCGAACGTGGGCCACACCATCATGGCCGCCGCCTCGAAGTTCCTCACCCCCGTGCTGCTGGAACTGGGCGGCAAAAGCCCCTGCATCGTGGACGAAACGGCGAACGTGAAGCGCGCGGCGCAGCGCATCGCGTGGGGCAAGGGCATCAATAGCGGTCAGACCTGCGTGGCGCCCGACTACTTCCTCGTGCATGAGAACGTGGTGGACGATCTGGTGAAACAGCTGGACGAGTGCTTCCACCAATATTACGGCGCGGACATTCTGACGTGCGACGAATGGCCGCACATGATCAACCGCCACCACTTCGACCGCGTGATGGGGCTCATCGAGAACCGCAACCCGAACGCGCGCGTGGCGTTCGGCGGGCGCGGCGACGCGGAGACGCTGCGCATCGAGCCCACGTGCCTCACCGGCGTGACGCTCGACGACCCCGTGATGGGCGAGGAGATTTTCGGCCCCGTGCTGCCCGTGCTGACGTACCGCACGCTCGACGAGGCCTTTGACATCGTGCGCACGTTCGAGAAGCCGCTTGCGTGCTACGTGTTCAGCGACGACAAGCAGGTGCAGCACCGCGTGGTCACCGGGCTGCAATTCGGCGGCGCCACCGTGAACGACGTGGTGATCCATCTCGCGAACAACCACATGGGCTTCGGCGGCGTGGGCAACTCCGGCATGGGCGCCTACC
>ERZ826396.2698-NODE-2698-length-13725-cov-3.145647_pt1 | contig 13725 bp, 27 predicted proteins | sample MGYA00519926_ERZ826396 | MGnify/ENA primary metagenome ERZ826396 (study PRJEB31778, sample SAMEA3449230) | human gut metagenome | biome: human gut; feature: human-associated habitat; material: faeces | place: United Kingdom | collected 2010/2012 ... | reverse complement strand
TTAGCATTTAGGATGGGGTATATTTCAATTCTTTTTTTAAGAATATTTCCAGAAAATTGTAATTTTATTCATTTTTTTGTCATCTATGTAACTGTAGGAGACTTCTGTCAAATGATACCACTGCGCCAGATTCTGTGCAGCACGCTTCACCTCGTTATTTAAAATGTCTTCTTTTGCAGTTTTATAAACTGATTCATCGGAATATTTCAGTACAACTTTCGTCTCTCTCGCCGAAATCACCTGGTTCATTGCTTTAAGCGCCGTCTGACCATCATATTCTGTATAATACATTCCATTAACTACATAATAATTCAAATCCATCTTCGTACAATCTGGAAGTTCTACTTCCAAATCCGGCGTATGAGTCCGAAACAACTCATCATCATCACAAAGCATATAATCGTAGCTGATATTGTCACGAATTTCGTCATCCATTACATTTTCAGTCTCCTCTTCCGACTCCTGGAAAATTGGATCTCCCCACGTCACATCCACATAATAATAATCGCCGTCACATTTCACCAAATTCCATGCATGAGGGATCTTATGACCCTCACCATCACTGAAAGATTCTGTCACCTCCCCAGTAACATAAGTGCAGAACAGCCCCTGCTTCTCCATGAGATACTGCATTGCTTTAGAATAACCGGCACACACTGACTTTTTTCCAATAAATACACTGCAAATATTTTGGTTATCTTCTGCTGCATCATCATAATCCACCTGATTCACAATATACTCATAATCATAAAGAATCTTCTCATAATCCGAAGCATTTTCACTGATACCGGACAGACACTCCGACACCTCCATGTCAATCTGTGTCTTCTTTTTCTCACATTCTTCTTTCGTATACAAATATCCCGGCATCACAGACGTATAATTCTGAAGTCCAGAATAGGCTGTGGAAGAAGCTGTCCCATCGCTCCAGAAAATCTCTGGATAATCATTCAACACATAAACAAGAAGTTCATTAACACGTTCCGGCTTCTGGCTGTGCACATGAATTTGCTCTACATGTTCCAAAAGCCCCTGCAAAAGCTCCTGATACACTGTCTGCTCTTCTTCACTTAGTTGCTGATAATAAAATTTACCGTCCATTTCTCCGATTTCTTCTGAAACATGCTGATATATCACCGGATCCTGACCAATTAATTTCAGCATGACATCTTTTATATTGCCATATTCCCTGTATTGATATACTCCACAGACAATCAAAACTCCCATTACTAAAATCAGGAATCCCAAACCTCTATGGCGTCTTCTTTTCTTCTTTTTTTCCATCTATAATCCTTTCTTCACATCTCACACATTTTCTTTCTCTATCATACAATAAAAGTAATCTAGTTTCTATGAGGTATTTTTTATTATGAGCATTTTTCATATAACCGACACGCCGGATTGGGGGCAGTTGAAAATAAATCTGACTTCCAGGATTCATGCACATCCTATTGAAAATGCACGTATTTCGATTTCATACACTGGAGTCCCTGATGAGACATTGGAAGAGTTGACTACAGATTCTTCCGGTCAGACCGACACCATTAATCTTCCTGCACCTCCAATTGAATACAGCTTAGATGAAACAAACGAATTGCAGCCCTATTCTGAATATACAATTTCTGTGGAAGCAGCAGGCTATGAATCTATCCAGATTGCAGGTGCTGAGATTCTATCCACAGTCACAGCTATCCAGAATATTTCCATGCGTCCGCTCATTCCTGACACAAATCAAAATTCTATTTATGTGATACCTGCACATACATTATATGGAAATTACCCGGCGAAAATACCGGAGGAAGAAATCAAACCATTAACCGAAAGCGGTGAAATTGTCTTAAGCCGGGTCGTTATTCCCGAATACATCGTTGTTCATGATGGAAGTCCGAGAGACTCCACCGCTAAAAATTATTATGTCCGTTACAAAGATTACATCAAAAATGTGGCATCCAGTGAAATCTATGCAACCTGGCCCACCAATACGATTCGCGCAAATGTACTGGCAATTATGTCCTTTACATTAAATCGGGTCTATACAGAATGGTACCGGAACCAGGGCTATGATTTTACTATTACATCTTCCACTGCATTTGACCACAAATGGATTCCTGAACGGAATATTTACGATTCTATTTCAATCATCGTAGATGAATTATTTGCCGACTATCTTGCAAGACCAAATGTAAGACAGCCGATACTTACACAGTATTGCGATGGAAGACAGGTTCAATGTCCAAATTGGATGACCATTTTGTAAGGACGTATAAAGAAGTTTCTACCTATTATATATGTCAGATTATACACTATCCTACATACTTCTTTCCACCATAATATGCAAATACTACAGTCCCAGTAAAGCTCTCCATGTATTCTGACCGACAATACCGTCAGCACTGAGTCCATGCGCTTTCTGGAATGCAATTACTGCTGCGCGTGTTCCATTGCCAAAGATTCCATCTACTTTGCCACAATTGAATCCAAGACTGTTCAATCTCTCCTGAATCAATCTCGTGATATTTCCCCTTGCTCCTTTTCTACAGGTCGGGCAACCTGCAAGAGTGTTCTTTCCCGGAATGCCATCAACTTTCTGATTAGAAAACCCTTGAGTATTACACTCTGTCTGCAATCTGCGTACCCAGTCATTTCCAGTAGATGTCGCTGGTTTTGCCACTGATGTTGTCACAGGCGCACTTCCGCTTGAAGTCGTGCCAGTTACGGTCTTTCCGGCAATAGCAGATGCAATCGCATCACCACATTTATCAGCATTCCAGTGTGATGCATCGTTCTGACTGTCCACAAAACAACACTCAACAAGAATTGCTGGAGAATGTGTTTTTCTCAGAACATACAGATTGTGTGTGTATTTTACTCCCCTGTTCGGGATTCCGAGCGTTGCAGAGATATTTGCGCAAATAGCTACTGCAATGTCTTTCGTCTTTTCATCATAGCACCATACTTCAACTCCTGTTCCTCCACCAGCATTGAGATGATTGGAAATGTTGAGATCTACCGGGTGGGCATTGCACTTGGCTACAATATTTGCCAGATTCTGTCCCTGTGTCCGACCGGAATCATCGGTACAATCATATACCGTATGTCCTGCCGACCTAAGTGCGGAAATGACACGAGCTGTCACTTTCCGGTCTTCTGCTGTTTCGTCCAGAAGCCCCTTGGCTCCAGGGACAATAAAGTTATGTCCGCCATGAACATTATATACTCCCATGCTACTGCACCTCCTGCTCTGCTGCCTTGATTTCTTCCTCTGTAGGCTCTACACCTTCATCACGTTCCATTCCTACTACTTCTTTTTCGTCCATATTTTACTCCTTCCTGTACGATGTCGCACATCACTATTTGCTTTCCGTATCTTCTGGTAATTCTTCTGTCATATCTTCCAAGAATTTCTGAATCCATTTCTTGATTCTTGCCGGGACTGGCAAGCCACATAGGGTCATATTCTTTAAAATACTGACCGCTTCGTATAGTATAAATAACAGACAGAAAAATTCACAGATTCCAAGTTTCTGAATTCCGATAATCTGTATGTACTTCTCTGGCACCATGCCAATCATATTAATATGCATGATTACATCTGTTGCCATTAAAAGACAAACCGAGAAAAGCATGGCTGCCTTGCGGATTGCTCCATCAATTCCAACACAACTATTAAACTTATGCTCCTTGATTGCCCGGAGAACACCCAGAATAGTGTCCAGTGTCACCGCAATCAACAGAATCCTAATAAATGAGTTACTTGATAATAAAAACAAAATCTTTTCCATCATATTAATCATCCTTTCCTTATTTTATTACATAAAAATAAGACCTCTTGTGTCTTGCACGTATTCCCATATTAATCACCGCCTCACTATTTGTCATTCGCAAGCTCTCCCATTCCGGAATCTTCCAAGATTTCTTTTACCTTGTCCTTGAGTAATCTTGGAACCTGACCATAAGTCTTCTTTCCTAACATAATCTGCTGTGCCCATAACATTGCCATCATTTCTTTACCTCCATTGTTTTGTAATAATATGAATAAGTTTGTTAATAGAGTTACCATTATTGATATACCAATTCTGACATTTCAAGAATACATCCTTGGAGCATATCCATATTCGCTTTCAGTTCAGCGTTCTCTTTTTTCAGAGCCTCCAACTTATCCTCTGGTGTCTCGTCGGATTTGTACAGAACTACTCCTAGAATTCCGCCAATGTACTTCACAAGAGCGTTGAGATTGGTGTAATTCTCATAAGTTGCGACTGTGGACTCCCGTTCTGTAACGGTCATCTTCTTGGTTTTGAACTCGTCCTGGAACATGGATCTCAGTTCTTCCTCTGTAGCAGAGATGGTCTTAATTAGAAGGCTTCCATCTGCACGGATCGATGCCGACTGGACTATCAGTTCAGATGCATCATTGAAAATAATCTTCAATTGTTACTCCTTTCCGAGGAGTACTTAATAAAATAGCAATATAAGAAGTCTTGTTTATGAATGAGGAATCCTCTTTTTCATAGGCATGTCCCACTCCTAGCACTGAACCAAAATCATCTTTCACAACTGCAGACATCACACAGATGCCTTTCTCTAAGCTTTCAATATTTGTCTCGATACTTCCGTTCGGATATAACATTCGAAATACACGAATTCTTTGATTTACTTCCGCATATTCTTTTCCTTTAACTTCTATTTTTGTGATTGTTTGATTTGCAATCATTAACGATTCATATGTCATCTATACCGCCTCCTTCAACACAAGTTGCCCGTCTGGCTGTCTGATCAGAAGCGATCTGATAAGCTCTTCTCTCTTTTTCTTCTTGTCCTGGCAATCACGTTTCTCTTCCGGATCCAAATTACAACCACAGAACGGACATTCCTTGTAATACATTAATACTCACCTATCTCTTTCACATAAGTCTCACACCCGCGTTCTTCGCGGATCTGCATTGCGAGATCGTTTACTCTGTTTTTTTCTGCGCGTGTAACAAAACGATATGTTCCATATTTGTATTCTTCCGCTCCGAACACCATCCATATTTCTGCCATTACACAACCCTCCTGTAATTAGCATTGAGACAATCCTCACATAAACGTTCTCCATCTATCGTATAGATATAATCTCCTTCATACACCTCACACCCACAGCAATCACAATATGTTGCAGGTTCCTGTTCCGGAGGCGATGTTTTCCATTCGTCATATCCTGGTATATGTTCCATTTGACTAATTTCCTCCTGTTTTGTATAATATAATTGACTAATTTCCAGAGTGCTTCTCGCCTTGCCAGGCTTATGAGAGCACTCTTTTTTATTTTGCCAAGTCGAACAACTGCTTGATCTGCCCGACTGTCAGTACGGTATCCGATTGCAGTCCGCACAGAGTATCAACAACCTGGCATCTTCTGGAAATCAAGCTCAGACTTTTCAAGTTAGCTTTCTCATCGAAGCTCTTCCGGAAATATTCAAACTCTTCCTCGTTCATCACTGTCACGATCTCGTTCATATCCTCACCACCTTCCTATACATATCCGTAAGCCCGTCTCCATTCCTGGTACTCGTCCTCCAGGTCAGCATCCTCAATAACCTCATGGAGCATCTTGAACTTTTCATATTCAAACCGATGTCCGACTGCCTCAAATGGAATGGCTTCACACACCTTGCACTGCTCCGCACTATGCCGGAATAAGATTTCTTTTAAGCTTGCTGTATCAGCCATGTGATCACCTCCTGCATTTTCAGAATTTTGATGGAGATCACCACGAACATTATCATTGTTGCAATGTCTCCCAGGATCACCAGCACGAATAACGTGTCCACAATCCTCTTCATTGTCCATTTTCTTTTCTTCATGCTTAATACCCTATGAACAGCCAATGAAGAAACATAGCCATTGGCAGTCCGTTCATCATCAGTCCTACCGCTATCCAGTCTCTAACTCTCATGGGCTTGTCCTCCTTTCTACCGCCTAAGCGGTTTTCTCTCGCTTATATCCAAGATGCTCCAGCGCCCGCCGGTTCCATTCGTCTACCAGCCTTTGTCGTTCTTCCTTGGAAAGAGAAGAGATTTCTTTTTCTTCTCCATTAATAACTACAATGTTAAAATGTTTCAATTACACCACCTCTTCTATAAGTTATGTGGCACGGTTTGTACTTGTTGCTATGAGATGCAATCCTTTTCGCACAATTGTGAATACGCCAAGAAATAATAAAAAAATTAATATCATCATTCCAATGGCATTAGGCAAAATACTTATAGCTTCTATTAATGCTGCTGGCGTAAAAACTAGTATCCAGCCAATTATCTTTCTCAGTTTCATCTACTCACCTTCCTATTTCTTCATGCCAATGCGAATCGCACAATCCTTTATTTCAACTACTGTTGTTATCGGCGCTTCTCCTATATACTGACTAATCTGCTCCACGGCATCTCTCATGCATTTTCCGCATATCGGACAGTAATTTGCTTCCTCTGCGAGTTCTGTAAAACACGCTGGACATAACCGCTTCATTTCGTCCACCTCTCTTCTATTGCATCTTTCCTCAATCTCTCCTATACTTTAGTTACAGGCACCGCCATGCCGAGTATTTATGAAAGGAGCGCGTTTTATGGATTTACCAACTTTAATTAATACTATTCTTTGCATTCTATCATTCATTTTGGCAGTAATTTCTATCATAACTGTCGTTATAACACTCCGCCAAAACTCAAAAATGATTGAAAATTCCACCAGACCGTATATTTCTATCTCTTTTCACCCGCTATTTAGTCTCGACTATTTGATACTAAAAAACTTCGGAAATTCCACTGCCAAGATTATTTCACTTGAAACCAACGTGGATTTTCGTATATGCTTTGATGACGATTTTCATTTGCCATTTTCTCATGCTGCTGGCACTTATCTCCATCCTGGTGAACGAATTCTTTCGGCAATCGATGAAGCATATAAATTATGTAAGAAATATGATTTTCTTATATTTGACATAACATATGAAGCATCTGGAAAGCTCTATAAAGAGCATATAGAAATTAATCTGAATTCATATGCTGATCATGCCGCTATCCGTCCAACTGTAAACCAGGAAAATGCTCAACAAGTAATAGCAAAAACTTTGCAGGATATCTCTGACATTTTAATGTAATGTAGTTGTGTATGCGATATCCTTCGCAAGCTCCAAAATATCTTTTATGATTTCGCAAGTAAAACAGTTTTCTGGTAACTCATTTTTTATGGCCGCTAATGCCTCTTTTGCGGCCGTTTTTCTTTTATCGTTTTCAAGTGTCGTCCCGCTAATGGTATACACTGTTCTTCCAACTTCATTCATCTTCCTCACCTCCTACTCATTTTGCTTGCTCACTGGTTTTGTTTGTTGCATTTCTTGTCCTCCTATGCACTCTGTTCTAAGTATGCTAAATCCTTTACTGTCTCCAGCCTCTTCTTGCAATCCTGGTAGATTTCTTTGTAATGCTTTCCGGCAACAATCCCAGAATCAATCACACATAAAATGATATGCTCCATAAGAGACAGGTTATTAAGTTGCATTACTGTAGCTTCATCTCTCTTTGAGACTCCAGCCATTTTGTTCGCGAGTTTTGAATAGGTCATATACAACTTATCCGCATGTTGGCTACCTTGCGCTTTCGCGTACTCAACAAGATTCTTGATAGTGTCTGTCTCCGCCTTACGGGTCAGCTTGCCAGCTTTTCTGGTTTCAATCCAAATCTTAGTCTGTTTCTCTCTGATGAATTTCTCCATCTGGTTAAATGCTTTTATGTACTGCCACTTCCATTCGTTAGCTTTCTTTCCAGTGAATCCCATAACAAGGAACGTAAATCCATCTCTGTTCATTACATACATTTTGTTTGATTTGCCAGTACTGTCTTTGTACGTTCCTCTCTTAAAGCACTGAACGCAATTTTGCGTTGAGTCATTTTCAACAAGGTTATCAATAGCTCGCATAACATCTGCATGTCTCTTCTCAAACTTCTCAGCCACCAGCAAACTGCTACATACAGCTTCATCATTTTTCAGATATACAAGTTCGTTCATGCATCCTCCTTATGGTATCTTTTTAAGTTACTTATGTGCAAAAAAATAGGCATTGGATTATCTATATGTAACTCATCAATCATAATTTGAATTTCATCACTTCCAAATACACCGTTTTTCATTTTTTCATAAAATGTTTTCGGCGTAACTCCTATCATTTTAGCAACATCTGTTTGAGATAATCCATTTTTAGCAATTATCCCACGCAGTTCATCTGTTTTTATCACATTTTCACCTCCGTAACTTTTTAAGTTACCTTTAGTATATCACCTTTTCGTAACTTGTCAAGATATTTTTTATTGCATTTATAACATTTTTGTGCTATTATAAAGTTACTTCATAAAGGAGGAACTAAACATGACTGTTGGTGAACGTATAAAAGAAATTAGGAACAAACTAGGAATGAGTCAGGTTGATTTTGCTGACAAAATAAATGTATCCAAACAAACACTATATAAGTATGAAAATAATATCATTACAAATATTCCCTCTGACAAAATAGAGGCTGCTGCTCATCTCGGCAACGTTTCTCCAGCGTATCTGATGGGATGGACTGTTAGTGATGGTGATATTGCAAATGCTTTTATCAATGATAATTTGGAAGATATAATTGATAGCATAAAAGATTTTTCACCTTCCGAAAAAGAACATTTTAAAAATTATTTACACTTACACGAAATAAACCGAAAGGATATTGACAAATACACTACTCAGTTGCTATCACTTCAGGAAATGCAAACAAGTCCACAACTTAATGCTGCGCACACACGTACAGATATAAATATTCCTGAAGGAACAGATACATCAGATAATGATGTTATGGATGATGATAATTTTTAAGGAGATAATTTATGGGATTTTTCAATTTTTTCAAAAAAGAAGTACCAAAGCCAAAACCTACTGTTCCTGCTGTTAAAACTGTGACTGTCGAAGATATGAAGCTCTTCCCTAATATAGGATATGATTTTACAAACATTAAAGTTTATAAACATACTCCTAATTCCGATCCGTGTTATCTCATTGAAGGAATAAATCTTAATAAGGCAAGAGAGGACTTGAAAAAAATCAATAGTATAATCAAAGAACATGCCAAAACGGATAAAATTTTTTCTCGTTTCAGTATTGATGTTGCAACTGCTCGATTTTCATCTGAAGGCATGAAATCTGGACACGATGACTTTTGCTGTTTGTTTTGTTCTCCTACTACCAAGAGTGGTAAACCCGCTAAATTTCCTCTAAGTATGAGAATTGCCCCATTATCTTCGGATGAGGTTTGGAAACGCGAATCTTCAAAAACAGGGAAAACTATACATGGACGGATATATTATCTTGCGGATGGTAGTATTGGCAAAGTCGAAATCTATTGTTGGCAGGGCGGTAATGGATATTTTATAAAAGAAAATTATACTTTGAAAAAGAAAAATTGATCTTTAGGGGGTGTTAGCAATAAACACTTATGAAGCACTTTTAGATGAGGCCAGCGATATTGGTCTCACAGTAAAAGAAAAACCTCTAAAATATAATAATGGTCGAATCAAAGGTAGTCGAATTGCAATCCGGCAGGATATTACTACAACCACAGAAAAATCCTGTGTCCTTGCCGAAGAACTCGGACACCACTACACTTCCGTTGGCAATATTCTTGATATGACATCTGCTGCCAACCGAAAACAGGAACGTCAGGCAAGACTCTGGGCGTACAACAAGCAGATCGGTCTGATCGGACTGGTACGAGCCTTTGAGCATGGCTGCCAGAACCGGTTTGAAATCGCTGAATACCTGGAAGTGACAGAAGAATTTCTGGAAGAATGTATTGAATGTTACCGGAATAAGTACGGGATTTGTAAACGGGTAGATAATTATGTGGTGTATTTTATACCACAGTTGTCTGTGATGAAATTGGTATAACCGCATATGCGATTATATAGAAACACTTTTTATGAGGAGGAAAAATTATGAAAAAGAAACTTGTAGCATTGATTCTGATTGGAAGCATGGCACTGTCATTTACAGCCTGCGGCAATAGCTCCGCTTCATCAAAAGAAGCAAAGGAATCATCCAAGAAGACAGAAGCATCTACCGAAACTCCAAAAGAGGAAGCAAAGGAAGAAGTCAAAGAACCTGTTGTGCTTACTGGAAAATGGGAGTACAAAGATGATGACGGTACTTGGATGCAGGCAGATATTACAGAGGATACCATCACAATAAACTGGATCATGGATGAAGGAAACACGACTGCTGTTTACTGGGTTGGAACCTATACTGCTCCTACAGAATATTCTGAAGAATATACTTGGACATCTACCAGAGACAAAGAAGCAACCGATTCCGCTCTTCTTGCTTCTCTGGATGATACAAAAGAGTTTTCTTATTCTGATTCAAGCAAACAGATTACCTATCAGGTAACAGTTTCCGGAATAACAAAAACTATAGCACTTAGCGAAACAGACTAATTTTAATATATGACCGCGCTTTTGTGATTATATAAATACTACATTCCATAAGAAGGAGGACAAACTTTATGAGAAGAAAAATTGTAGCACTAATGTTGGCTGGAGTTATGGCAACATCTTTTACTGCGTGTGGAGGTTCTTCTGCAAGTGACTCTAGTTCGCAGAAAACTTCAAACAGTAATTCTGTATCGCAGAAAAAAGAAGAGAAGAAAGAGGCCGAAAAGCAGGAAGCATCTATTGCAGAAAGTGGGTACTATATCAGTGATGATGGAATGGGCGATGTCTATGCTTATTATGGCGTAACTTTAAACAATCCAAATGCTGATTGGGCGATGCAGCTTCCGGTTTTAACCATCACAGCCAAAGGAGAGGATGGTTCTATTGTTGGAACTTCTGATCAGACACTCTTCTATATCGCGCCAAACGACACTATTTCTTTTGGAAGTGTTATCGACTGTAACGGAAAGGTGCCTGCCACTGTAGAATTTTCGATTCACTCTGGAACTTTCGTTCCTGGGGATACATCGGGAATCATTCCGGTATCTTCATTCTCGGTTTCCAATACAAGTGAAATAGTTCAGGATTATGGCGCTGTTTCTTATACCGGAGAAGTTGCAAATAACAGTGATTCCGATATTGACATGGTTGCCGTCACTGTCCTGTTGAAAAGCAATGGTTCCATCGTTTATGGAGATACTACTTATGTAGACAACATGACAGCTGGCACAACAAAACCTTTTGAACTATCCGAATACAACCTTCCAGAACATGACGAATACGTTATTTCCGTACAAGGCTGGTAAATAAATAAAAACCGCTCCTGCGCCAACAGGAACGGTCGAGCGATGAAACATACGCCAATATGTTTCTCATTAAGTTCTCCGAAGAGATACCCAAATGCAAATAATATTGTATCATCTCCGGAGCAGCCACGCAAGAGAACAAAAGTTCTCAGGCTGTTATTTTTGTACCCTTTTTTTCATAAAATACAAAGGAGCTGATACATTATGTATGTAATTTATTTAAGAAAATCCAGAAAAGATTCCGACCTTGAAGCACTCGGAATTGATGTTTTGAAACGTCACGAGGAAACTCTTCTTGAACTTGCACGCGCCAGAAGCCTTCCGATCGGAGCTATTTACAGAGAAGTCGTATCCGGAGATAGCATCGATGCTAGACCGGAAATGGTCCGCCTTTTATCCGAAGTTGAATCCGGTATCTGGGAAGGTGTCCTTGTTATGGAAGTGGAACGTCTTGCCAGAGGTGACACTATTGATCAAGGACGTGTTCAGAGAGCTTTCTTCTACTCCAACACTCTGATCGTTACTCCAGGAAAGACTTATAATCCAGCGATTGAGAACGACAATGAATACTTTGAGTTCTCTCTTTTTATGTCCCGGCGTGAATATGCCACTATTAAACGTAGGATGCAGGCTGGGCGTATTCGATCTGTAAAAGACGGATATTATGTCGGCAACATCGCTCCATACGGTTGGAAGCGTGTAAAAGCGGATGATTGCAAGCATTTTACGCTCGTACCAGACGAAAAAGAAAATCCGGTTTTGAAACTGATGTATGATTTTATGGGGAATAAAAAATACGGATTCCAGAAGACCTGTTCTGCATTAACCGGCATGGGAATCGTTTCTCGTAGCGGAAAGCCTTTTAATCCGGCTACTGTAAAAACAATCATTTCAAACCCTGTAAATATAGGAATGTTACGTTGGAATTATCGAAAATCACAAAAAGCAATTGTAAATGGAAAAATCGCAACCAGCCGTCCGAAGGCAGATGATTATATTTTAGTAAAAGGAAAACATCCTGGATGTATCTCGGAAGATCTCTATTACCGGGCGAACTCTGTAAACTCTTCCATGACCGCTCCGGTAAAACGTAGCTGTAGAATTCAGAACCCGTTCGCCGGAATTGTCCGGTGTTCTTGTTGCGGGCGTGTCATGGTTAGAAAAAAAATGTCCGCCAAACAGCCTCGTGATTATCTTATTTGCCAATATGCCGGATGCGCCACTGTAGCTATTGAACTTGAAGAACTCGAAAACGCTGTCCTGGAATGGATCCGCAACTACATAGCTGACTACAAGGTAAACAATTTTGAAAGCGCAGATGATTCCGAGCAAGAATCTCTCCGGTCCATTCTTGTGAATTTAGAAAAAGAAAAGGAGACAACTCTGAAGCAACGGGGATCCTTATTCGATTTATTAGAGCAGGGGATTTATACAAAAGAGATTTTCTTTGAGCGTTCTACTGCTCTGGAGGATAAAATAAAAGATTTTGATGAGAAAATTGAATCTGTGAATGCTGATATCGTGCGTCTCAATTTGTCGAAAAAGAACCGCTCCACATTTGTCCCTAAATGTCAGGAGCTTCTAAATGCATGGGATACTTTTGATGCTGCAGATAAAAATACAGCTTTGAAGAATGTGATTGAAAGAATAGATTTTACAAAAACAGAGAAAAACGCCCGTGGCCAACGGCATTCTTCTTTTTCCATAGACGTTTTTCCACGTATTTCTCGCTGATCTTTTTTACTTCCATCTTGTATGTGCTGATTCCTCTGTCGCAATGTCCGTCAGTGTTCCGATCACTTCTTTATACGGCATCGTATATCGCTGTGAGAAATATCGCATGGATGCACCTAATTCCCCATCAGGGCCACCAAACTGCGTAATAATAATCTGTGCAATTTTCGGATTGGTCTGTGTGATCTTCACCGGATATTGCAGTCTTTTTTCATAATTCCACATACTAGCATCCTCCTTCCTGCCACGGCCATGGCTCGTTGATCCAGTTCCATCTGTCTGAGCAGGAAGGAACAGCGGTATCTACTGTGAGTGGTCCATAATATTTTGCATATTCTTTCAACAACTGGTTCCTTTTTTTATTATGTTCATAAAAATAGTCCAGTGCTTCCTGATCACGAGGATGAGTATCCAGATAAAGCTTCACATCATCTACCGCAAAGCTCGCATGACCGATCTGCATCAGGAGATCTTTTCTGCAAGGTTTGGAATTCTGCATTTCATTCATGCGTTACATCCTCCTTTCCCCTTAAACGGAAGATCAAGCTCTTCGAATATAGTTCCTCTGTGGAATCCTTTTCCGGCTTCGTAAATGTGTCTCCAGCTCTGCCATGGCACATAAGCCATTGCGATCGGCATTCCATCCAACGCATCGTCCCGGTCGCTACATCCAGATCGTTCTCGATAAACAG
>ERZ826396.2690-NODE-2690-length-13763-cov-2.333528_pt1 | contig 13763 bp, 13 predicted proteins | sample MGYA00519926_ERZ826396 | MGnify/ENA primary metagenome ERZ826396 (study PRJEB31778, sample SAMEA3449230) | human gut metagenome | biome: human gut; feature: human-associated habitat; material: faeces | place: United Kingdom | collected 2010/2012 ... | reverse complement strand
CCATTCGCGCAGCGTTTCGTAGGTCATGTCCTCGCCCGTGTCGGGGTCGGCCGTGTAGGGTATGTTCTGGATCTTGTTGTCCAGGTACGCATGCGGGCTCGACCACTTCTCGGCGTCCTCGGTGCGGTCGGGGTTGATGCGGTGGTCGAGGTCGAGCATGATCTCCAGGTCGGACTTGCACTCGCCGAGCGGCTCGAGCACCTTCGTGAGCGCATGGAACTGGCCGGGCTGGTTGCAGCCGTGGAACGTGACGATGCCCTCGTGCTCGAGCGAGGTGGACACCGGAAGCACCACGTCGGCGAGCGCCTGGATAGTGGGGTTCATGAAGATGTCGGTGGCCACCACGAACTCCTTGTGGCGGCATGCCTCCATCCACTGCATGGGCTGCTGGGTGATGCACGACGAGATGAAGTTCGAGCTCTGGATGAACAGGAACTCTATCGGGTACGGGATGTTCGTGCGCAGCGTGTCCAACGTGCAGTCGGGCTGCGTGGTGTTGATGATGAAGTCCATGGCCGGATACTGGTCGTGGCCGGCGATGGGGATGGGGTTCGTGTCCTCTTCCTCCACCAGCATGCCCACGCCCTTGCGGCCCGTGGAGCCGCCGTTGAGCATGGTCTGTCCCAGCTTGATGCCGCCCGGGTTGTCCAGGTTGCCGCAGATGGCGAAGATACCCCAGATGGCATGGCATATCTGGAGCGTGTTGGGGTTCTGGTCGGTCTTGAGGCCCACCGACGCCGTGCACGGCTTCTGCGCAAGGCAACGGGCGGCGGCGTAGATGTCCTCGACCGGCACCTCGCAGATCTCGGCGGCCCTCTCGGGCGTCATGGTGCAGCAGCGCTCCGCGTACTCGTCGAAGCCGTACGTCCACTTCTCCACGAAGTCGTGGTCGTAGAGGTCCTCTTTGATGATGACCGCGTTGAATGCCATGGCGAGCGCCGCGTCGGTGCCGGGCCGGATCTGGAAATGGTAGGCGGCGTGGCGGGCGAGCCAGTTGGCGCGAGGGTCGACCACGATGACCTTCATGCCGCGCTTCATCATGTCAACCGTGCTGTGCCCGAACAGGCCGTCCGGGTTCGACCACAGCGTGTCGCGGCCCCACACGAGCATGTAGCGGGGCAGCTCGTAGCGCGGGTCGTCGTAGCGGTCCTTGAAGCCGAAGGCGCCGTCGTACTCCACGTAGGCGCAGCCTAGAAGCCAGTCCATGGCGGTCTGGCGCGGGATGACGCACGACCAGCCGCCGTTGGCGTGGATGGCCGTCCGGCTGTGGAACACCTGGTTGCACGTTTGGAACTGGTACGCGCTGGCCTCGCGGCCGGTGCCCGTCCAAACCGACACCGTGTCGGGGCCGTATTTCTCGGTAAGCTCGCGGTACTTCTCCACGATGATATCGTACGCCTCGTCCCACGAGATGCGCTCCCACTTGTCGGGCTGGCCGCGGTACGCGCGATCGCGCTTCATGGGATACAGGAGACGGTCCTCGTGGTAGAGGTACTCGGGCAGCGTCAGGCAGCGCACGCAGAGGCGCCCGTTCGTGATGGGCTGGTCGGGGTCTCCTTCCACCTTCACCAACTTGCCGTCCTTGACGAACGCCCTCAGGCCGCAGCCGACGCCGTGACAACCCGGGGGCGACCACTGGGCCGTGCGGTACACCTTCGTCCCATCCTCGAGCTCCGTGACGCGAGGCGTCTCGGACACGCGGGTCAACTCACTCATGCTCTCTCCTCTCTGTTGCGCTCCGCCCGTTAGCGAAGCGGTTTCCCTGGTTGTGCGGGCCGACGGAGGGCTGCGCGCCGCCGGGCCCGGGCGATGCGGCCCGGTCGGCCGCCGCGAAGAGCCCGCTGCCGCACACGGCGCAGCGGACGAGGCTCTCGCCCGGCTCCACAACATGCCCGCAGTCGAGGCAGACGGGCGGCGGTGGGGCGATACCCCATTCCATCTCGTCGCATTTCCCGCAGTGGTTGCACACGTAGCAGCGCTCCATGACCGGTCAGCCCTTCACGACCGCCGTGTCGGCGAGCCAGTTGAGGGCGGCGATGCGCTTCGCTGCATCCTCCACCACACGGCGCCTCCCCGTGCGCTCGAGCGTTTCCAGGTCGTACGACCCGGCGCCGAACGCCTCCTCGCACGCAAGCCGAAGGTCATCCTCGGCAAGCTCCATGCCGCGTGCGTCGAACAGGGCCTCCAGCGCGAAGCCCTGGCGCAGGTTCTCGCCCGACTTGATGAGCAGCTGCACGGAGAGCTCCTCCTCGTTCATGCGCTCCTGCTCGTAGTAGTCGTCGATCGTCTGGCCCTTGCCGGCCAGCTCGCGTTCGAGCGAGCGGCGCAGGCCGTCCCGCGAGGCTTGGTAGAACGCGTCGGGAATAACCCCTTGCAGGCGCTTCTCCAGCTCGATGTTCGCCAGGCGGGCATGCGCGTCGCGGTTGAGCAGCGTAGCCTCAGCCTCGAGGCCGCGGGCCACCGCAGCCCGGAACTCCGCCGCCGTGGAGGCGCCCTCTATGCTCTCGGCGACCCACGCGTCGGTGAGGGCCGGCACTTCCTTGCGCAGCTGGCCGAGAACCGTGACCGTGGCCGTGTAGCACTCCACGTCGCCGTCGCCGAGGGCTCGCGGCCGCGGTACCTCGTAGTCGAAGGTGCGCGTCTGGCCCACGTCCATGCCCACGAGCCGCTCGACGAAGGATTCGGGCATGGAGCCGTCCGCCAGCTCGAGCACCATGCTCTTGCCCGTGAGGCGCGGCACCGGCCGCCCTTCCAAGAACGTGGCCACGTCGACGCTCACGACGTCGCCGAGCACGACCGGGTGCGGGTCGGCCGGCAGGAACTCCGCGCGCGCCTCCATGAGCTCCGCGATGCGGGCATCGACCAGCTCGCCGGTCACCCGGACATCCTCCGTCTCGATCTCCACGGGGTTCGCCGACGACAGCGAAAGCGCCGGCTTCTCCACCGCGGACAGCTCGAAGGCGAAGTCCTCGCCCGCGTCCGGGTACGCCGTGGCGCGGACGCGCGGCGTGAGCGCCGGCTCGATGCCGAGCGCCGCGAGCGCCTCGCCCGCCGCTCGGTTGACCACGAAGTCGCGCCGCACCTCGCGGTAGTCCTCCGGCGGCATCGTGCGCGCGGCGGCGGCGTCCACATCGTCCCACTGCGCATCGGACGGCAGCTTGCACGCCGCGCCCGCCGCGCCGTAGAACTCCGCCAGCTGTCGGTGCACCTCGGCGGCGTCCAGCACGACGGCAACCTCCACCGCGCCGGTTGCCTCATCGTCCGCCCTCTCGAGTTTCTTGAAGTCCATGGCTCGCCTCCCGTCCTTGGCTGCGTCTCCGGCGCTACTCGGCCGCAGGGGCCTTCGGGGCCGCAGGGGCTCCCGGCGCCGCCGGGGCTTTCGGGGCAGCTGGCGCTCCGGGGGCACCTGGCGCCCCGGGCGCCCCCGGCATGCCCGCGATAGGCGGGGCGCTCGGCAGCGTCGCGCCGCACTGGTCGCAGTTCTCGTTATTGAAATCGTTGGTCGCGCCGCAGGCGGGACACGTCTTGTCCATGCTGATGGCAGCTGGTCTGAAGCACATGTGAGTCCTCTTTTCCGTTGGGGACGGGCCGTCCGCAGCCATTCGCCGCGGCGCAGGTCGCTGACCGGGACGCTCGGTCCCCGCCGCAAGCACGCTGTTTGCGGCCCGCCCGGTTGTAGTCGATCGGCGGCCGGCTACTTACCGTCCGCGCCCTTTTCAGCCTCGCGAGCAGCGAGGTCGACGGCGATCCGCTCCATCTTCTTCGGTGTCAGACGGTAGCCGAAGAAGAAGGCCGCGAACGCCACGCCGAAGCACACGGCAGGGATGAGGCAGATGATGTTCACCATGCCCTGTGCGAGCTCGGGCGACGCCTCCATGCCCGACACGAACCCGATGGCGGCCAAGCCGAAGCCTGTGAGCAGGCCGGCCACCGCGTTGGCAATCTTCGGGCACCACTGGAACGTGGACATGATGAACGCCTTGGCGGTCTTGCCGTCGCGCCACTCGCCGTAGGCGATGGCGTTGGACTGCATGCCCATCATGGTGCCGTTCATGAAGTTCATGCCGAAGTAGATGCCGCATATGCACACGATGAAGGCCATCATGCTCGACGCGCCCACGAAGAGGCACACAACGGAGAACGCGAACGACACCCCGATGCCCACCAGGTACGTGGCGCGGATGCCCACCTTGCGGGCGACGGGCTCGGACACGAACGTGGCCACGAGGCCCGTGACGTTGCACGCCGTGAGCATGACGGCCGCCATGGCCACGTCGCCGAACGCGTAGGTGAACACGTACATGGCCATGCTCTGGATGGTCATCTGCGCCACGAAGCGGATGATCTCGGCGAACAGGCCGATGACGGCCGGCAGGTTCGTGAGCCAGTACTTGAGCATCTCGCCCAGGCCCACCTTCTCGCCGGCGGCGAGGGGCGGCACCTTCTCGCCGCGCTTCTTGGCCGCAGCGCGCTCCTCGCATATCTTCTGCGTGGGATCCATGCCGTCGATACGCTTGTACATGACCACGAACATGACGATCATGATGATGCCGAACACGAGCGCCAGCACCGTGAAGCCGGCCGGCCCTGCGTTCTGGGCGTTCTCGCCGGCAGGCACGCGGTACACGAGGCCGTTGATGGCCAGGATGGCCGGCAGCGAGATGGCGGCGAACAGCACCTTCACCAGCATGTTGCCCTGCGCCTTGCGCTGCGAGAGCAGCGTGCGGTCGGCCTCGGTCCGGCTGATAACCGGCACGATGGACGTGGCGGCTATCATGAAGAAGCTGGAGAAGAACCCGCCCACGATCTGGAAGAAGATCATCCAAGCCGTCTTGGCGCCCATGTCCAGGAACACGGGATCGACGAATGTCATGAGCAGGCAGACGAACGTCGCCGGCGGCGCCACCAGAAGCCAGCTGCGGTACTGGCCGTGCTTGAGCCACACGCGCTCGATGATGATGGCGGCTATGATGACGAAGAACCACTCGCCCACACCCGTGACCGCCTTCACGGTGCCCATGACGGTGGGCTCGAGACCGCAGATCTCGGTGAGGAAATACGACCAGTAGTTGCTGTTCATCTGGTTGAACGCCGTCCAGGTGAGCATGCCGAGGCCGTATATCAGGCCGAGCGCCTGCCCAACGTTGTTCTGGATGGCCGAAACCGCCCGGTCCCCTAGCTGTGAAACCTTCTCGCTCATGCGAAACCCCCTTTGCCGTATGCCGGCCCCCGCGGCGCGCCCTCCCGGTGCACTGCGGGGGCATAATCCCCTACCAAACCGTGAACAGCGCCATGCGCGGCTTGACCGCTTTCTTGGCAAGCTCGTCCACCGGGCCGAACTCCATCGCCAGCGACTGGCAGTGGTGCACGCACGCCGGGACCTTGCCCGCCGCCACGCGCTCCGCGCACAGGTCGCAGCGCTGGGTGGGCAGTGGGACGTAGTCCCATTCCCACGCGTCGCCGTCCAGCTTCCAAGGCCCTATCTGGGCGAGCTTGATACCCCACTCGCCCTCGCCCAGGCCCTTCTCCACTTTGCACGCCATCTCGCAGGCGTGGCAGCCCGTGCAGAACTCGTAATCGATCAAAAGACCATGTTGTGCCATGCGTCCCATCTCCTTTCCTTAGTATGGCGGCGCCTACAGGTTGTGGTGCTCCGCGTACATCCTCTCGAACTCGGCCCCGTATCCCTCCGGCGCCGGGTAGACACGGCAGAGCTGGGTCTTGTACGACGAGCCGTAGCCGCTCGGGCCGAAGTCCCCCTGCACGGTGAGGCAGTTGATGTTGGACTCCCACACCCCGTAAAGCGACGGCTCCTCCTTGTCGCGCTCGGGGAACCACCAGCCGTGCTCGGCGCTCACCACGCCCTTCATGATGGTGTCGGTGACATGGGCCACCTCAATGGCCTTGCCGTGCGCGTTCTCGATGACGGCCCAGTCGCCCTCCTTGATGCCCGCCGCCTCGGCGTCGGCCGGGTTGATGGCGAACATCGGCCACTTGTGGAACTCGCGCATGGAGCGCAGCTGACGATGCTCGGAATGGAAGTACTCCCAGCAGCGGCGCCCGGTCGTGAGCACGAGCGGGTACTCGGCGAACAGCTCGGGCGTGCTCTCGGGGCTCTCGGGTGGCTCCTTGAAGTAGGGCAGCGGGTCCATGCCCACGTTGTTGTACATGTTGCAGAACAGCTCCACGCGCCCGGACAGCGTGTTGAACCCGGGGTTGCCGTCGAAGCGGAGCTTGCCCGTCTTGTACTTACTCGAACTCGGGGTACACGATCACCTTCTCGCGCAGCTCGCTGAACGTGATATGGATGGGAACCGTGGCCATGTTGTTCGTGCAGAACTCCAGCATCTCGGGCACGTCGTCCCAATAGAACAGGTCGGGGTTCATCTTCTTGCCGAGCTCGAGCATCATCTGCTCGTCGCCCACGGCGTCGCCGGTCTGCGTGACCTTCACGATGGAGCGCAGGGGTGTGTACCAGCCGCGCACGCCGTTGCGCTCGCAGCCCATGGCCATGGGGATGAACAGGTCGCCGATGGCCATGGCGGTGGGCGTCATGAACAGGTCGCACACCACCACGTGGTCCATGTCCTTGTACACGTCGTACACGCGCCGTGCCTGGCCGGCCATGTTGGTGAACGCCGTCGTGGAGCACATGAACAGCATCTTCACCGGATACGGCACCCCCGTCTCGGCCGCGTCGAGGATGGCCTCGGGAATGGCGTGGCCGCCCTTGCCCACGGCGTTCATGAGGCCCCAGTTGCCGTCGTCGCCCAAGCGGCCCTCGCGGACGTTCGGCAGGCTCTTGGCAATGTTCTCGCGGATGTCGGACTGCACGTAGCCGAAGTTGATGCCCACGAAGCCGCCGGGGTTGTCGATGTTGCCGGTAAGCGCCTGCACGGCCACGGCCGCATGCGCCGTGCCGTTCGCCCACTTCGTCTGGTCGAAGGCCACGCCCCACTGCAGCGTGGTCACGCCGGCGGTGCCAATGAGGCGCGCTGCCTCGTAGATCTTCTCAGACTCGCACCAGCAGATCTCCGCGGCGCGTTCGGGCGTCCAATCGCTCACGCGCTCCTTGTACTCGTCGAAACCGTAGCACCAGCACTCCACGAACTCCTTGTCGTAGAGCTCCTCCTCCACCATCACGTGCCCGATGGCCAGAGCGAGTGCCGCATCGGTGCCGGGACGCACCTGCACGTAGAGCTTGGCATGCGCCGAGAGCCACGTCACCTGCGGGTCGACCACGAACAGCTCCGAGCCGCGGCGCATGCAGTCGATGATCCAGTGCCCGTAGAAGCCGTCGGCGTTGGCCCGAAGCGGGTTGTTGCCCCAGATGATGAACAGGTCGGGGCGCCGGTAGTCGGGGTGGTCGAAGCGCGCCTCGTTGAGCTGTCCGCAGTCGGCGATGAACGTGTCGCCCAAGACCGCGTTCATGCCCTGCATGCGCGGCGTGTAGCAGCAGTTGCCCGCGAGCAGGCCGCAGTTGTCGTTCGGCGTGCCGAAGGCGCCCTGCCCAAGCACGTTGGACTGCCAGGTGGCGTTGCGGCCCGTGCCCGCGCCGGTGCAGATGGACTTCGCGCCGTACTTCTCGGTGGTGTCCTTCACCATCTCGACGCACAGCTCGTACGCCTCGTCCATGGTGATGCGCTCCCACTTGTCCTTGCCGCGGTCTTCGCGGGCGCGCTTCAGCGGATGGATGATGCGGTCGGGATGGTACACGGCCTCCACCATGGCCAGACAGCGCATGCACAAACGGCCGTCCGTCACCGGCGAGTTCGGGTCGCCCTCCACCTTGACGAGCTTGCCCTCCTTGTCGGTGTAGAACAGGATGCTGCACCCCTGGTGGCAGCCGGGAGCCGACCATTGGCACGTGCGCGTGACGGTGAGGTCCCCTTCCTGGTACTGCCAATCCTTCTTGTAGATTTGAGGATCGAAGCACTCTCTCATGCAATTCTCCTTCCAGCGTTCGCTCTCGTATCACTTCACCTGCTCGCCCTGCTTCTGGGCGCGCGCCCACACGCCCAGCATGACAAGGTTGTCGTTCGACACGACGTTGTCCTCCCCCACCCGGTGGTAGGTCATGCGCGTTTGGAGCTCGGCCGGGTCGCGGAACTCGTGGCGGATGTACAGCTCGCCGTCGAGCAGGTAAGCCTCCTTGGTCTCCGGCGAATCGATCGTCGGCGCATACCGGGCGAGCAACTCCTGATCTGCCATATGAACCTTCCTTCCTCGCAACTCCCTCGGGCCGCCAACTTCCCCGAGGCCCTCCTTCATCCTTCGACCCCACCGCGTCTCGGCTCATTTGGCCCACGGCGGCTTCGATGCCGACGAGTTTCCCCGGTTGGCGGCGCCGACGCATCTGCTGCTGGGTATTAACTTGGAAACCATGCTCTGAACTGGCGGTTTGAAACTGTTCCAACGGGGTGCGATACTCTGGGTATTAGCCGCGCCCAGCACCTTTTCCCTGCCGACCCGCCCCTCTTTTGCATCGGGAGGACATCGCCTCCACCGCGACGAGCGCCGCGAAGCCGCATCCGGCCACGGCGAGTGAGCCCGCTGCCGATTCCGCACCCCACACGAGCACCTGCAGGCCGTTGATAACGAGCGGCGACAAGGTGGCGCCGAGCGAGACGAACGAGACCAGCACCGAGATGGCCATGGTCACCACGTTCTTGTCCACCGTCTTCGAGATGTAGTAGATGGTGCTGATCTGCTGGATGCCTGATCCGATGCCGAACAGCACCCCGCCCGCCATGATCACCGGAAAGCTGTAGCCGAACGCCGCCACGGCGAGCATTCCCGCGGAGAGGCACCCGAACCCGATGCACAGCGTGGAAGGGCCGAACGTCTTCGACACCTTCCCATATGCGATGCCCACAAGGAAGGACACGACGCTCACCGACGAGGCCACCACCGACACGTCGGCCGTCGTGCCCAGGCCGCGCTCCTGCACCAGCATGGCGATATTGGTGTGGAAGCCGAACAGGAACATCATGGCGAAGAAGAACAGGGCGAACAGGTAGACGGCGCGGGGCTTGAATACCTCTCCCAAACCGGCCGCACGTCCCTTCCCGCCGACGAGCCGCTTGTCCAGGCCGCCCTCGGGGAGCGCGATATGGGCTACGACGAACACGGGTATCACACCCAGGTACACGAGGAACGCGTTGCCCCAATGGGAAAGCGCCAAGAACCCCACGAGCAGGGCGACCAGCGCCTCCCCAATGAAGTTGAACGCCTGCTTGAACCCGAGGGCGCGACTGCGCTCGCCGTCGTCGTCCCAGGTCTGGCAGATGAAAGCGTTCGCCATGGGATGCAGGAGGCCCTGCCCGAGACCCACGCAGGCGCTGCACGCGAACAGGGCGAAGATGCTGGGCTCGGGCAAGACTGCGGGGATCATGCCCCCGACGAACAGCACCGCCAGCGCGAACTCCGCGATGCGCTTCTTGCGCACGTACGAGGACAAGAACCCCGATAACAGCGTTCCGGGGATGCTCACCAGGGGCGGCACCGAGAGCACCATCTGCACCATCGTGCGCGGCACGTCCGGATACGCGTCGCCCAGCACGCCGAGAATCGACGAGAACGCCGAGAACACGCTGTCGTACACCGCGAACCCGAACACGGGCACGAGCACGAGCGCGTGCTCGATCCTGAAATAGGCGAAGAACCTGCGAAACGTCTCTCTCATGGCGCCTTCCCCTTTACGCCGAGGGCCGCTTGCGTCGCCGAGTACAACGCAGCACGGGCCCTGCCGCCGGACCGACGGAGGCCGCGCCTGCGACCGCACCCCTCGCGCGCCGCAGGGCATCCGCCCGTCGCTTGGCCATAATTGCCACGGGGACGGTTTTTGTCTTGCTACTCAGAGGATTAAATCGGCTCCAGCGGCATCGAAACGAGAAAACGTACTCTCGATAGCATACCGCACGCGATAGAATACGATATATCCGAAACCTGCGGAGCAGCGCATCGGAGGGCGGGCCCTCCCAAGCCGAGCCGCGCGCCGGCTTTCGCATGGGTACGTGGAATCAGGGGGGATACGCGACCATGGCCGAAACCACCAAGGGGCATGCAAATCGCAAGGCGAACCGCTACAGCGAGCGGGAGCTGGCGGGGATCGCGGGGTTCACGCTCTTCACCGCGTCCGTGCTGCTTGCCGCCTTCAGCCCGCTGCTGGCCACGGTCGCAACCAACACGCCCGTCATGCACGGCCTCACCCACGGCACGATGTTCGCCGCCATGGCAGGCTTCCACTTCGTCGTCACGCGCTGCAAGGGTCGCAACGAGCTCGTCTCCTCCAACCGGGTGCGAACCGGCTTCCTGGCCCTGCAGCTGCTGTTGCCCGGTATCGTCCTGCTCGAGACGGTGCTCGCGTTCGCACTTCCCCTGGTACTCCAGTTCGCGCTCTGGGCCGTGTTCGGCGCCTCGGGCGCCTACTTTTCGTGCGTCTGGGCGGACGTGCGCAGCTCGCTTGGCGAGGAGCGCATCCGCGCAGCCAACCTATGGTCGTTCGGACTGGCAGGATGCATCGTGGCCGGCGTCTTGGCCATGCCCGGCCCTGCCGCCATCACGGCGTTCCTGCTGCTGTGCGCGAGCTCGTTCGCGCTTCTCGCAGCCTCACCGCCGAGCACGACCGAGCTCACGAGCGAGCGCGACGAGCGCTGGCTGGCGGAGACGAGCCGGTACAGCCCGAACGGCTCCTACATCATGCTGGTCGACGGCATGATGTGCGGCGTGATAGCAGGGCTCGTCGTCGCGCGAATCAGCAAGGGCGTCCTGCCGCCCATCACCATGGGCGCGGCGTTCGTCTGCGTCGCGCTTATTTTCCTGCTCCTGAGCCGGAAGGCGCCCCGGCTCCTTGCCATGGGAAGGGTGCAGCTCGTGCTCTTGCCCTTCCTCGTGTGCGGGCTCATCCTCTCCGGATTCCTGCAGGCGCCTTGGAACACCGTCGCCGCGCCGCCGCTCTTCGTCATCCTGTACCTGCTGGACTACACGAACGCCACGGTGCTGTCGCTGCGCGGCACGCTGCTGTCCATCTCGCCGTGCTACTGCTTCGCGAGAGGACGCTTCTTCATCGTCCTCGGCCAGGCACTCGGCTGGTTCGCCGGCGCGTTCGTGGCCACGGACTTCGGCAAGGGCTGGCTCACCGTGGCGGCCATGGTCCTCATCATGCTGGTATGCGCCTACATCGTGGTCGCCACCGTCAGGCCCGACCAGTACGCTATCGTGGCCGAGGAGCCCGAGCCCGTCGAGGCCCCTCCCGCCCCGATGTCCGAGCCCGAGACCGACCCCGAGGCGGTGCATTACAAGCACAAATGCGCCGAGGCGACCCGCGCCTTCAACCTTACCCCACGCGAGGGAGAGATACTGTTCTACCTGGTGAAGGGGCGCAACGCGCGCCATATCGCCGACCAGCTCTACGTGGCCGAGCGCACCGTCAAGACGCACACCTACCACATCTACCAGAAGATGGGCATTCATTCGCAGCAGGAGCTCATCGACATCGTGGAGGCCCAGGAGGCCGGCGATACGGCGTGAAGCGCGCCGGCCGGCCGCGCGTCCAACGCGCCTCCCGCTCCGTCAGGCGCCCTGTGCGCCGATGAGCTGCACGAGCGACAGCGCGCCGCGCACGGCAAGCTTGCCCGCCGCTACGCCCAACACGCAGGCAACAAGGCTGCCGCCGGCGTAGAGCGCGGCCGTCGCGTACTTGCCGCCCTCGAACAGCGCGAGCGTCTCCAGCGAGAACGTGGAGAACGTGGTGAAGCCGCCGCACACGCCCGTCTTCAAGAAGAGCGCCGCCTCGGCCGACAGGGCCGACGTGGCACCCGCCACCTCGGTTATCGCGCCGATGGCCACCGCACCGGCGAAGTTCACGAGGAACGTCATAAGGGGGAAGTCCCCCTCGAAGGGCACGAGCCCCAGCAGGTAGCGCCCGACGGCGCCCAGAAACCCGCCGGCGCCCACCCAGAGCACCGCTGCCATATCCCATCCTTTCCGACACACCCTCCCCCGCCGGCCGCGCGGCATGAAAAAAGCCGACGACCCGCGCGCGGGCGCTCCCCCATGGGGAGTCCGTTTGCAGAAGTCATCAGCTTTACGCGGTTCAAGCCTTCGAGCGGCTTAGGGAGAACCTCATTCCCGCAGGCATTCTACCGCTTGCGGGCCCCGCCCGCAAGCGGGGCGCTCCCCTCGTTCTCGGGCACGACCTCTTCCACGAACCAGCGCGGGTCCTCGAAGAACAGGTACTTGTCGCGGCCGTGAACCGTCACCAGGTAGCGTATCCCCGTGCCGCCCACCCGGGTGGACGCGCGCCGGATGGCCTCGTGCACCCGGTCGATCTCGAACGTCCGGCCGTCGCGCCACCGGATGGACAGCGGCGTCACGCGCCCGTCCACGTCGATGTTCGCCACCACGTCCACGTATGTCTTGCGAAATCCCATGCGCCCATGCAACCATGCCCGGCACCCCGGCGCAATTGCCCGCATCGACCCGTAGCGAAACGAATGCCCGCGCGTCATGCGCGACGGCCGGTGCAAGCGCCGGCGGTACGGGGTCGGCGGCGCACCAGCGGTCACGGGGCACTCGGCGGTAAGAGCCAGGGCGGAACCGGAGGGCCCCGGCCTCCGTCTCGAATTTCTTTCCCAAGGGAAAACGCCAGCCTTCCCCCGCCTTGCGAGCAGCCTCTTCATGGTTTAATGGTTCGAACAATCGAACCGTATAAGACGCGATGGACGAAGGAGCATCGATGGACGAACGCGAATGGGCGCAGAGCAGGCAGGACCTCGCAGAGGGGTTCAAGAAGTGCCGGGGCATCATCGGGGCTCTGGGCGACGAGACGCGCCAGCAGATCATCATGGCGCTGTTGGAGGCCGAGGAGTGCGGCTTGCGCGTGGGCGAGATCACGGTGCGCACGCACCTCTCCCGCCCCGCCGTGTCGCACCACCTGAAGATCCTGCGCGACGCGAATATCATCGCCCTTCGGCGCGCGGGCACCATGAACTTCTACCACATTGCCGCCGACGACGCGCAGTGGGCGCAACTCAAGCAGCTCGTCGACCGCGTCTACGAGCTGGTACAGCAGGCCAACCTCGAAGGCTACCTGCAAGACAGCGAAGGAAAGGTGCAGCGATGACAACGAACCCGCACGAGCAGAAGAAGCGCGGCATTATGGAGAAGGTCGAAGAAGGGCCCGGCGGCGCCCGCGAAGACGAGGACATGCCCGGGAGAGCGTATGAGGACGCTGCGGCGTGCGAGGATCGCACGACCCCCTCAGGCGGCGCCCTCCCCCTCTGCACCGTCGAGGAGGCGATGGAGCGCCGCCACTCGGTGCGCAGCTTCACCGGCCAACGTATCGAGGGCCCGGTGCTCGCCGCACTGTGCGACGAGCTGGACGCCTGCAACCGCGAGGGCGGCCTGCGCATGCAGGTCGTGCTCGACGAGCCGCGGGCGTTCTCCAGCATGCTGGCACGCTACGGGAAGTTTGCCAACGTGCGCAATTACGTGGCGATCATCGGGAAAACGGCCGACGACCTGGACGGGCGCGCGGGCTACTACGGCGAGCGCCTCGTGCTCGCGGCCCAGGCGCTCGGGTTGAACACGTGCTGGGCAGCCCTCACGTTCAGCAAGCGGCAGGTCCGCCGCCTCGCCGGGCCGGAAGAGAGGCTTGTCTGCGCGCTGGCGCTCGGCTACGGCGCCACGCAGGGCAGACCGCGCAAGTCGAAGGCACCCGAGGACGTGAGCCGTGCGGCCGGGAAGCCGCCGGAATGGTT
>ERZ826396.2685-NODE-2685-length-13820-cov-4.004068_pt1 | contig 13820 bp, 12 predicted proteins | sample MGYA00519926_ERZ826396 | MGnify/ENA primary metagenome ERZ826396 (study PRJEB31778, sample SAMEA3449230) | human gut metagenome | biome: human gut; feature: human-associated habitat; material: faeces | place: United Kingdom | collected 2010/2012 ... | reverse complement strand
CCCGGAGATGGGATTGGTACCGGAGGGCGGAGCATATACGGAGAGCTGGGCGGTAACCCCGGGTCGAATATTCTCTGCTACATTATTCATGAAGCAAAGTAAGCATCAAATACGCGTTTGGCGGTAGGGACGGCATAGTCTCCGCCGGAGCCGATGTTTTCTATGATGACGGTCACCACGATCTGCGGATCTTCTGCCGGGGCGAAACCGGTGAACCAGGCGTGGGAATCTTCCTTACTTTCATTGAATTCTGCGGAGCCGGTCTTGCCCGCAGCGGTATAGGTCTGGCCGGACAGACGGGTTGCTGTCCCTTCTTCCACCACGTCCGTCATCAGTTCTTTCAGGATCTGCGCCTCTTCTTCGGATATCAGCCTGCCATATTCTTGCGGTTCATACTGCCTGATGACAGTGCCGTCCGGACTCTCTATTCGTTCCATCTCATAAGGGGCCATCAAAACGCCGTCATTGGCGATGGCTGAAGTGATCAGGCAAAGATGAAGGGGCGTGATCTGCGTCTTCCCTTGGCCAATCACAGTCTGGATCATATCCGCATCCTCGCTGTCCGCCGTCAGCTGTACCCTGCTTTCAGAATAGGTGAGATCCACAGGAAGCGGCTGGTTGATGAGCAAGTCTTCCAGGGTGGAAAGAAAACTGGACCGATCCAGACTCATTCCCATATTGGCAAAAGAAGCGTTGCAGGATTTGGCAAAGGAGCGCGCAAAATCCACCTGTCCATGCTGGCTTCCATGAAAGCACCGAATGGTACTGTCCCCATAGGTATAGCTTCCGGTGCACTGATAGCTGTAATTCTCCCATGTATCCGGATTTTCCCGGATATATTCCAGCGCAGTGGCGATCTTAAAGGTGGAGCCCGGCGGATAAAGTCCCTGGGTCGCCCGGTTCAAAAGCACAGAGCTTTCCGTATCCTCCGTCACCTCTTCCCAGATATCCGCAATTTCATTGGGATCAAAGTCTGGCTTGGATACCATGGCCAGGATGCGGCCGGTAGAAGGTTCCATTGCGATGACCGCCCCCTGATAGATGCCCATGGCGTCATAGGCCGCCTTCTGCAGCTCGCTGTCCAAAGTCGTGATCAGATTATCTCCGGGATTCTTCTTCCCAGCAGCTGCGTTCTGTGCCTGCTCGGACACAGAGGCCGAGGTGTTGGACAAATAATAGTTGGCCAGGTTTTCCAGGCCCATTCTGCCTTTCGTGGAATATCCCACGATGTGGGCGAACTCGTTTGCATATGGATATACCCTCTGTTCATTCCCTTCCTCATCCACCTCCGTCTGCGCCAGGATCTTTCCGTCTGCGGAAAGGATGCTTCCCCGGGTATTCTTCTGGGCCAGTACGCTTTGCCTGCTGTTATAGCTGTTATTGAACAATTCCTGAGAATGCGTGGGAATATAGATGCACAGGTAAGCGGCCATCGCTACAAACAAGGCGCAGAAGAAAACTGCGCTTCCCAAGATCAGGTGATTGCTGTCACGTTCCGGCCCATCTGTCGTCTTCTTCCTCCCATAGGATCTCTTTGTCCGGGCTGTTCTCATAGCCTCTTGTGAACGCGTCTTCGTCCTCCTCGTCCTCATACCTGCGGTATTCCTCTTCATCTTCGCCCTCGCTTTCTATCCAGTCTTCCCGGCCGTCTTCCCATCCCGTCTCCTCCCAGGCTCCATCATCCCAGTCCCCCTCTTCCCACGCTTCATCGTCCCGTTCTTCCTCGTCCCAGTCATCCCAGTCCTCATCCTCGTATCCGGAATATACTGCGTTCCGCCTCCTGCGGCTCCTTATGCAGATTCCCTGCTGGATTCCGAACAAAAAAAGCGTAGCCATCACGCTGCTGCCCCCATAGCTGACCAGCGGCAGCGTCACTCCGGTCAAAGGGATAAATTTAATCCCTCCTCCGATGGTCAGGAATATCTGGAAAATATACATCACGCCGAGTCCGGAGGACAGAAGCTTATAAAACGGTTCCTCCTGAATGGATGCAATTTTGACAAAGGACAGATAGGTAGCCACGCATATCAGGATCAGGCATACCGCAAAGAGCAGGCCCATTTCTTCCGTAACGGCGGCAAAGATGAAATCCGTATCCACATATGGAATATCCTTGGGCGTTCCCTGCCCGAGGCCAAGGCCGAACCAGCCCCCGCGTGACAGCGCGAAAAGGGACTGGGTAATCTGATACCCCTGGCTGTCAATCACGCTCCAGGGATCCCGCCATGCCTGCACCCTGACCTGCACATGCGAAAAGAGGCGATATGCCACCATGGCCGCCGCCACGCCTCCCGCCCCTCCAAAAAGCAGGTAACGGAACTGCCCCGTCGCATAGAATACAAGGAACACATAGGCTACATAGAAAATCAGCGCGCTCCCAAGATCTCTGGAAAACACTAATATCAGCACATGTGCTCCGGCCACAGCCGCACTGATTGCCACCCGCTTAAAAGAAGCCTCCTTTCCGAGCAGGGCTGCCAGGAAAAAGACAAACAGCAGCTTAACGAATTCCGAGGGCTGAAAGGACAGCCCTGCGATGCTGAAGGACAACCTTGAGCCATGTGTGATCTGCCCGAGTATGAGCACAATCAGCAGGGCAGCAAGGCCTATGGCTGCATAAAGAAAGGTCAGGCGCTTAAGCAGCCCTCCCATCCGTGTGATCACATAGGGGATCAGCATGGACAGCCCGATGGATATGGCCGCAATCACCAGCTGCTTCGCCGCCTTCTCGAAGTCCAGACGGGCCAGAACAAAAAAACCTGTTCCCAGCAGGATGCACATGTGGTTTACAAGCGGGCGGTACATCTTCGGATAAATCATGAGGAAGAGCATCATAAAGGCAAACAGGACCAGCTGCGAAAATGCGTAGAAAAACAGATAGTCCACATCTCCGGTTTCCACACAGATCGTCAGAAAGGCCACAAACTGTATGAGAAAAATGAGCGCACTGGCCCCATTATCCAGCCTTCTTTCATCCAGCCCTTTCCGGAATGCCCGCACCAGAGCCAACACAGTATAGACAGCCATCAGTACAGCGATCACATATCTGGAATAAACGATGATATACTGCTCCATTTCTTATTGCGCCCCTTTTTTGAAATGCCCTGTGGTAAACGGATACTCCGCTTTTGCTTCCTTTCCCTGCATTTTCGCCTGAAACAGCTCCAACACTTCCCGCACCGCTTCCGGCCCTTCCTCCAGGAAATCGAAACGAAGCAGGCTGTTGTCCCCGTTTTGAATTTCCGGAAGGTATGCGTGCAGGGAGAGCGGAACCGAATTGTACAGGATATTATAACAATATCTGCAGTCCGTCTCCACGGGGAAACGGGTTCGATAGCGATCCAGCAGGGCCAGCTGTCCGCCCTGCCCTGCTCCGTCCTCCGTTCTTAAACCGCGATCCTTCGGACACTTCCCCTGGGTTTTTCGGATACAGTTCGCCGTAACCATCATGGGGATCCGTCCGTATACGAGAAGTTCCCGCTTCCCGCGCTGCTCCTGCCAAGGAAGGGCAAACAGTTCTCTGGCATTCAATTCCAAAGGCGCACAGTAAGTATCCATCTCATCCTTCCAGACTTCCCATGTCTGCCTGTTCCATATATAGATTCGATGATCAAAGGCGATCCGCCCCTGATATCCGCGTTCTTTCAGCCACCCGAGCCCTGATAGAGAAGCGATCTGTGCCCCCTGGAAGCAGCCGGAACACAAAAGACGCCATACTCCCTCCATCTGCGGCCGCGTTTCCTCTCTGAGAATGACAGGAAGAGACAGAAAACAGGAGACGCCTTCCCGCATGTTCTCCTGAACGTCCTCGACATGCAGCCCCTTCGGCCCAAACGCCTGATACGGCAGATAAAGTCTGGTTACCCCTGCGCGCAGGCATTCCTTCAACTGAGGGATGGTTCGCACGGTTGCAGACAGACGGGGAAGAACATGCGCTTCGCTCTCCCGCGGAACAACTGAAACGGACTGCGCATATACCGGCATATAGGGCATATGCGCCGTGATCCGTTTCCTGCGAAGCGTTTCCAACGCATTCCTGCGAAGTTCGTTCAGCGCCTTAACCGGGAGAAAACAATCTCCCTCCAGCGTAATGCGGATTGTATCTGCGGCAAAGCCGCTCCCACCCGTCTTTTCCAGCTGCTTTCTTATCTCTTCTTCCGCAAGCGGCCTGTTGAGCGCCTGCTGTACTATGGCCCCTTCCACCGAAACACATAAAGGCTCTTCTTTTTCCCCTGCCGGTGCCAATTCCCGAACCTCCAGCAGCGCGGGGAGGCCAACCTGCAGACGGACCTCCATGCAAACGGGTACCTCCAGTTTGGACGCAAGCAGCTTTGTACGGACCTGGGACAGCACCTCTTCCTCGCAGCCCGCATATCCCGGCTGACTGAGGGTGATCATCTCCCTTCCGTTATGTTTTTCATAATATCCGCCGCTTGGAGCGCTGCGCACATACAGAGAATGCAGGCGCCTGTGATCCGCATCGGATACCTCCTGCTTTTTCTCAGGTGACGCGCAGTAGCTGTCAATCCTGCGCCGGTATACGTCGGTCACACCCGCCACATATTCCGGCTTTTTCATCCTTCCTTCTATCTTAAAGGAATCGATTCCCGCGTCGATGAGCGCCGGCAGGAAGTCCACGGTACACATATCTTTCAGGCTGAGCGGATAGCACTCCTGCCCTGCCTTTCCATCCCAGATGGAATAGGGCTGACGGCACGGCTGAGCACACCGCCCCCGGTTTCCGCTTCTCCCTCCCAGCATGCTGCTGAACAAGCATTGTCCGGAATAACAGTAGCACATCGCGCCATGGATAAATGTCTCAATCTCCAGCCCGCTTTCCTCTTTCAAAGCAATCAGTTCGCGCAGGGAAAGCTCCCTGGCGGGTACCACCCGCACGATCCCAAGGCGCTTCAGCTCCTTCGCGCCATCCGCATCCGTGATGGCGAGCTGCGTGCTGGCATGCAGAGGAAGGTTCGGGAATCTTTGCCCAAGCACCGCGAGCGCCCCCACATCCTGCACAATCACGCCGTCCAGCCCCGCTTCATAGAAAGGGGCGATAAACTCCTCCAAATGATCCAGTTCTTTCTGCCGCATGAGCGTATTCACGGTAAGATATATTTTCCTTCCATAAAAATGGGCCTCATCCAACGCGCGAATAATTTCCTCATCGCTGAAGTTGCCCGCATATGCCCGTGCGCCATATTGCTGCCCGCCTATATAAACGGCATCCGCTCCTGCCTTAAGGGCGGCCTGAAAACAGGTATAATCGCCCGCTGGCGACAATAATTCCGGCTTTTTCATATCAATCTCCATTCCGGAGCGTTAGCGACGAGGCGAAGAGAAATCGCGAATGCGATTTCTCTTCTGCCATCAAAGCTATTTGTGACGCTCCGGCACAAATAGCCGTGTGAAAAGTAAGCCATCAGGCTTATTTTTCACACTAATCTCCATTCCGGAGCGTCAGCCAAAATGCTTCTGCTCCAACAGAAAAAGGCTGTCTCAAGGACAGCCCCAACGTTTTCTATGACTTTTTATTGCGATCTGACAATTCCGTCTCCAGACGGACGATTTTCTTGGAACTCTCATTCAGATCATTTTGGGCGCTTTTAAGCGCTTTTTCCGCATTCTCCAACTTGATCTGGGAAGCGATCAGTTCATGCTTCAGATCATAAAGCTCTTTTTCCTTTGCCTGAAGATCTTCTTCCAAAAGCGCGATCTGCTTCCTGGCCTTAAAATAATCATCCGCAATGTTCAGCTGGAGAAGAACTGCCTGCCTCTCAAGAGGCTGACGTTTAAAGCTGTCCAGCCGTCCGTACTCCGCCATTTTATTGTTAATATAAGAGGCGACCTTCTGCAAGTATTCTTCACTTTCATAACCGCTCAGAGTGAATACCTTGCCGCCAATGATTACTTCTGTATCTGTCTTAACGGCCATCCTTAACTCCTTCATCATCATCCGGACAATCACGCTTATACGGAATTATTATAACAAACTAACCAGGAAATTCAAGCCCTAAATGCCGGTAAGCCAGTTCCGTCACCACTCTTCCGCGAGGCGTGCGGTTAATGAAACCATTCTTTAAAAGGAAGGGTTCATATACATCTTCAATGGTTCCCGCATCCTCTCCTATGGCCGCAGCCAGTGTATCCAAGCCCACTGGGCCACCGTTAAATTTATAGATCATGGTGTCCAGCATATTTCGATCCATATGATCCAGCCCCTGCTTATCCACGTCCAGCAGATCCAGCGCCTTTGAGGCAACCTCCTTCGTGATCGCCCCGTCAAACCGAACCTGTGCAAAGTCCCTGACCCGTTTGAGCAGACGGTTCGCAAGACGCGGCGTGCCTCTGCTTCTTCTCGCCAGTTCTTCTGCCCCCGCTTCTTCAATGTCCACACCCAGTATTCTGGCGGAATGGATGATGATCTGCTTCAATTCATCCACCGTATAGAATTCCAGCCTGTGAATCACGCCGAAACGGTCTCTTAAGGGTGCGGTGAGAAGACCTGCCCGGGTGGTGGCACCGACCAATGTAAAGTGCGGCAGTTCCAGACGAATCGAACGGGCGGAAGCGCCTTTGCCGATCATAATATCTATGGCATAGTCTTCCATGGCCGGATAGAGAACCTCCTCCACCTGCCGGTTCAGCCGGTGAATCTCATCCACAAAGAGCAGATCCCCTTCCTGAAGGTTGTTAAGAATGGCCGCCATCTCTCCCGGCTTCTCAATCGCCGGACCGCTTGTTACCTTCATATGGGTTCCCATCTCATTGGCAATGATGCCGGCCAGCGTCGTCTTTCCAAGTCCGGGAGGGCCGTAGAGAAGCACATGATCCAGCGCGTCTCCCCGGCGCTTTGCAGCCTCTATATACACTTTCAGATTTTCTTTGGCCTTCTCCTGGCCGATATAATCATCCAGCTTTTGAGGGCGCAGCGACCCTTCGATGCGCATATCCTCTTCTGTAATGCTGGTCTCTATCACTCTCGGCATATCCCTCTTCCAAATCCCTTTCCACTAAATCTCCTGCAATCAGAAAAGATTCTTAAGCGCTGCTTTCAGGATATCTTCCACATCCATATCCTGCGCATGTTCCACCTGCCTGACCGCATGCAGGGCCTCTGTGGGCGAATACCCCAATGCCGTCAATGCTTCCACGGCCTCTGATCTCGCTTCCGACGCATCCTCTGCGGCAGCATAGGCCACACTCTCCTTAGACAACAGCGTATCCTGGATGGAAACCTTATCCTTCAGATCCAGAATCACCCGCTGCGCAGTTTTCGCCCCAACTCCAGGAGCCTTTGCGATCGCCTTCGCATCCTGTGAGAGGATCGCCATGCGCACATCATCCGCGCTCATGACGGACAGGATCGCCAGGCCTCCTTTAGGCCCGATCCCGTTCACCCCGATCAGCATCCGAAACATCTCCAGATCATCTTTGCTCCAAAAACCATAGAGCAGGAACGCATCCTCCCGCACACAGGTATAAGTATAAATCTTAACTTCTTCGCCGATACCAGGCAGCCTGGCAGGCAGACTGGAGGGAATCTTCACATTGAAGCCAATATGCCCCACTTCCAGTACAAGATTCTCTTCGGTCACTTCAGCGATCCGTCCGATCAGATAAGCAAACATTCCTTCTCCCTTCCGTTCCGTTTTCATACGGTCTGCGCAGTGAACGCGCAGATCTGCCCAAGCAGCAATCCCGCATCATTCATCCTTCTTCATGCTGCATTTCCCCGGAATCCGGCAGGCAGATGTGCGAGCACAGTCTTGCCGATCAATCCGAGAATACAGCCGGTGAGACAGCCGCACAGAAGCAGAGGCGGCAGATAATAAAGGACCTGAGAAGTGGCGGTGACGCAGGCCGCCACCGCAAGCTGTGCCATATTATGAACGGTTCCTCCCACACAGCTCACTCCGGTCATAGAAAAGGCGGGTATCTTCCTGCACAGCAGCATCGCTGCAAAGCTGCACAGCGCCCCCGCCAGGCTATAGATGAGTGAAAAAAGGCTGCCGAACAGAAATCCCGCCAGAAAAACCCGGGCAATATTCACGGCCAGCGCCTCCTTCGGCCCAAAAAGATAGAGCACGAGCAGAATCGCCAGATTCGGAAGCCCGAGCTTCATCCCCGGCACGCCAAACGGCAGCGGCAGCAGGCTTTCCACATATCCGAGAATCAGGGCGAATGCCAGAAGCATTCCCAAAAGGGCTGTCCTCTTTCCCATGTTGTTCCAGTCTCCTTCTTTTGTTTATGAAACGAACACATCCACAGCATTCTCTTCCTGCTCCTGATGTCCCTCAATCGTGACTACCAGTTCATGTGGAAGACATATGATGCTCTCCCCGCTTCTGCTGATTTTTCCCTGTCTGACGCAGAGACCGTCCGGACAGTCCGCTTCTTCCATCCATGCCGTTCCGTCTTCGATGATGAGAAGATTCTCTCCCTCTTCATCCGAAAGCGGTATCCTGCTGTCTTCCTGCAGAGAATACCGTCCGATCTCTTCTCCGCCGCGGCTGATCACCACAATGCTTCCCTCCTCCGAAAACAGGAACAGGAAGAGGAAAACGGCCGCAGCTGCGGCCAGAATCACAGCAATCAACGCCATATCCGCTTTTGTCATTATAACACGATCGAACATACGTTTCAAGATTCTTCCTCTTCTTCCTGCATCATAGCGGCGAGCTTCTCACAGTTCTCCCGCAGCACTCTCGTTCCTTCGCTCGCGCCCATATACTGTTCGCTTTTGGCAGCCGCCTTCTCATAGAAATGCAGCGCTTCCTTTCTTTTTCCTTCTGTCCACGCAGCCTCTCCCAGCCCCGCCAGGCAGGTTAGATAGTATAGTTCAAACTGGCTCTGCTCCTGTGCGCTCCGCTCGTTTCCCTCATTCTTCTCAAATAATAAAAGAGCTCTGGAAAAAAGCGCGCTCTTTTGCCCATATATAGAGTCCCTAAAACGGGACGCGCCCTGTGCGTCTTTCTCCTGCCCGCTGGCAGTACAAAGCGCCAGCCTGGTCAGAACCTCCGCCAGCAATTCTTCCACCCTTCTGTGTTCCCAGTCTCCTTCAGACGAACCAGCTGCTTCCAGCCGTCTTTCCAGAATCCTGGCCGCCCTTTCATAATACCTGGCCGCTTCTTCCGGCCGGCCCGCTCCGTCATACGCGGCAGCCGCATTCACCAACACGAGCGCGAAATGCTCGGTATCCTCCAGCTGAAGTTCTTCCATCAGAACCAGCAAATCTTCCGCCAGCAGGAACGCTCCGTCAAAACGTCCCGTCTGCCTGTAAAAGTCCAGAAGCTCATTGCCGCATGCAATATATACCCCATGCGCCTCTTCTTCCCTCGCCCTGTCCATGCAGCCGGTCAGGAACGGTTCTATCTCATCCCAACGCTCTTCTTCTATGAATCGATTCAGTTTCTCATAAATCTCTTCCATCTTTTTTCCATCCTCTTGTATACTGTCAGTTATTCCTCTTCTTCATACAGCTGCCATCCAAGGCCCGCATCATACGCCATACACCTCCAGATGATCTGCCCGTCTTCGTCCAGGATCGGTTCCCCCTTCTCCCGGTCATATGGAACCTGATAGAGGATGTCGATATATCTCTCCCGCTCCGTATCCTCAGCCCTGGCATAGAACAGATATTCCACGCTGGGATGATTCCCCAGATTCAGCGGCAGCAGCCATTCCTTTTCCTCCGGCGACGGGAATGTGAACTGTGCATTCGGAAGCGTCTCCTGATCCGCTTCCTCTTCCCCGAGCCTGTCCGCTTCTTCCGCAAGAACGGATGCTTCGATCGCCGCCTCTGGTATCAGTTCAGGACGGGCTGCCAGATCTTCTCTCAGCAGCTGGCAGGTCTCATTATCCGCCAAGATCACCAAATCCTGCCAATTATCCTTAAACTCCTGCAGTTCTTCCCTGTCCTCTTCCAGATTCAGATTTAATTCGGACAGCTGACTGATATTTTCCTGAGCCGCCTCCAGCTGCGCGGCTGTCTCCTCTTTCTCTTTCCGCTCCATGTAAATAACAAACGCTTCCACCAGCATCGCGCCCAGCAGGACCGCGATTGTTATATAGGTTACGATCTTTGCGAACACATCTTCCCTGAAACTCATTCGCCCGTTCCTTTCCATCCCACCGCCTTTTCACGGCATTTTCCATCATACGCCTTTTATTCTACACCAATTCCCCATAAAAGTCATGAACTATTTCATCTCTCCGGCCGACCTGGGCAGACTATGCTGTTGCGGTAAGTCCACCCATGGGCCTTCCTCCCTTGCTCTGTCCCTGTCCCCGCCTTTTCCCTCCCCATGCAGGACTGCTGTGTTTTCCCATGCCGCATACAGAGCTAAAAGGGCACAGGGCCTGCCGGATTTTTTTCCGCAAACCGCTTCAAAAATTGGCCGTTTCTAAACATTGCATATAGGAAGTTTACCCGCATGGCGGCTAAACTCCGCCCTAACGGGCGTCAAACAACGCCGCCAGGGCGTGCGGGGAAACTTCCTATATGCAGTGTTAAGAAACACAGCTGCACAGACACCCGCTACAGCCGCATTGACATTTACGGTCAAAAAGCATATAATCAGCTTGCTTTAACGATTTCTTAACATATGCGAAAATAGACATATGTAAAAAGCAAAGTTTTGCCATTATCCGGCACGTTTTGCTGAATGTGATACCTTACGGTATTGGGGAAGTATGAAAGGAAAGCGAGAAGATGAACATGGAAAATTACTGTATTACCACGGATTCCAATTCTGATCTGCCGTCTGATCTGGCGCAGAAGTATCAGACGGTTATCATCCCTCAGTATTATGCCTTTGGGGATGATGTCTATGGCGATGAGAAGAACATGGCTCCCGCTGATTTCTATGAAAGGATGCGTAAGGGCGCTCTGCCTTCATCCATGGCGAACAACCCGGTTGTCATCCGCAACAAATTTGAAGAGATTCTCAAGCAGGGGATGGATATTCTGCATATCGCCTTTTCTTCTGCGCTGAGCGGCAGCTACAATAACGTCTGCGTTACCGCCCAGGAGCTTCTGGAAGAATATCCCGAGCGGAAAATTGTGGTTGTGGATTCCCTGAATGTTTCTTTGGCTGAAACAATCCTCGTAATAAAAGCGAACCAGTTGAAGGATGAAGGACGTTCTCTTACCGACAACGCCGCTTTTCTGGAAGAATATAAGAAGCATATCAATGTTCAGTTCACCGTGGACGATCTGTTCCATCTCAAACGGGGTGGAAGGATTTCCGGAGCGGTTGCCACGGTTGGAACGGCCCTGAATCTGAAGCCGTTCCTGTCCATCACCGCAGAGGGCACCCTGTCTTCCAACGGAACAGTCAGAGGACGCAAAAAGTCCATCCGTACCCTGGCGGAACGCATGAGGGATACGCTTTCCGATACGCCGGATCTTACCGTCCCTGTAGGCATTGTGCATGGCAACTGCATGGAGGATGCCAAGCTTGCCGCTTCTTATGTGAAAGAACTGACCGGCATTGACAATATCATCATCAATGATGTCAGCCCCAGCATCGGAACCCATGCGGGCCCGGGAGCACTTGGCATCCTTTATTACGGAATAGAAAAATAATTCATTCCGGCAGAAATCATTTCTCTGTGCAGGAAAGCACATGCAGTTCATGCAGCGCTCTCGTTGCGGCCACATACAGAAGCTTCGCTTCGTCCGGCCGCGAGAGCGCTGTTTTCACATCCGGATTCCAGAGAATAACCGTATCGAATTCCAGTCCCTTCACCATTCTGATGGGAAGGGCCATGATCCCCTGCGCAAATCCACATTCCGCACCGTCTACCAGCGTAATTCCTCGCTTTGAAAGCAGCTGTGAGGCCTCCGCCGCCTGTTCTTCGTCCCGGCATATGATGGCCAGCGTTTTATAACCGTCCTGAAGATTTTCCTGCAGGATCTTGGCAGCCCGTTCTGCCATCTCCTCTCTGGAAGAAAACCGCCCCTCTTCCACTTCTTTTCCATGGCGGATAACCGGTTCGATTTTATAGCGGCCAAAGGAGGCTTTGTCCAAAATACGGCCGGCATATTCGGATATCTCTATCGTATTCCGATAGCTTTTTTTCAGGATGCGGAAGCGATCCTTCGGGCCGGTTAAGAACAATTTAATCAATTCATCCCAGTCGTTTAAGCCGGTTTCATAGTTGATATTCTGTGAGACATCTCCCATGATGGTAAAGTAGCACTTCGGAAGAACCGTTTTCAGCACATAATACACCGTGATCCCAAAGTCCTGCGCTTCATCCAGGAACATGAGCCCGAATTCCTCATCTTCCGCCTTCTGGGTCACCCGATACCGGATCAGCGTCAGTGCAGCCAAATCATACAAATCAAGCCTGCCCTTTTGCACCATCTCCATGTGCTGCGCCATATCTTTCTTTTTATTCCTTGCATACTCATCCAGGAAACGCAGGTAAATGACATAAATGCTCTCCGTCGGCCTTCTGCTCTTATAATGGTCTTTATACTCCCGAAGCTTCTCCTGGATCTCCTCTTTCTCCATTCCATCCGCCAGAAATTTGATTCGGGTTCTGAGCCGTTCGTCCAGAAGGGCAAGCATCCGGTTAATGGAATACCGGGGATTCTCCCTCAGCAGCCTTTCGTTATTGGAAGCGGACAACAGTACGCCGAGCTTTGGATCCCTTACCTCCCGGCAGTCCACCCGCTCTTCCCTGAAATGCATGAGAAAAAGCTCCAGCTGCAAGATGAAATCCAGCTTGCTGCGCAGCGCAGCATCCGTTCCTTCCTGTTGGAAACGGTATTTCTTGCGCCATTCCCTGCCCAGCAGATGCACGAAAAGCTGATCCATACGCATGTGCTTGATGTTTGGCACATCCAGTTCCGGCAGGCCGCTGGTTATATAATTGAGCAGCAGATCGCTGCTGCCGATAATACAGAATTCATTGGATTCAAACCGTTCCTTATAGTTATAAAGGATATAGGAGATCCGATGCATGGCCACCGTGGTTTTTCCGCTGCCCGCCACTCCCTGAACGAGGATATTGCAAAAGGGCCGTTCCCGGATAATCTCATTCTGTTCCTTCTGGATCGTGGCGATGATCTCCCCCAGCACCACCTCTTTATTTTTAGCCAGATACTGAACCAACAGCTGATCGTTGGAAGCTACGTCACTGTCATAATATCCCAGCAGCTTTCCCTGCTCCACGTCATACGTCCGCTTCAGCTTCAGATCCACATTCACCTTCTTATCCGAATACTCATCTGAAGGGAGGCTGTACGTTCCACGGCCCAGTTCATTTTCATAATATACGCTGGAAATCGGCGCGCGCCAATCTGCGATCACCACCTCCGTCCGGTTGCGGAACACGCCGTTCTTTCCGATATAGACCTGTTCCTTTCTGTGTGCATCCAGATCCGTATAATCAATCCTTCCGAAAAAAGGTTTCTCATAGGCAGCCTGATTTTTTCTGAGCTGGTTCTTCGCATGTTCCTCCAGGCTGACGCGGGTCATCAGCTGATTATACAGCTCCACATCACCGCTCTGCAGCGCCCGGTACAGCTGGGCTACCTCTTTGTGCCTTTGCTCATATTCCTTTTCATACCGGTCGATATTGTGTCCAATCAGGCGCCGGCATTGATTAAAATGAAGCTGCTCACTCTCCCATTCCTTATCCATCTTTCCATCCCTTTCCTGTTATAAGCGTTTATGATAGTTACAGCCCAGACATCTTTTCTCGGGGCGGGGAGCCTGGCCTTTCAGCCGTCCGGGGAGCCTGTGTGCCGTGCGGTTCCTGAACCTGGCCCTCAGACAGCGCCCTGCCAGTCCGGGGCTCCTTTC
>ERZ826396.2683-NODE-2683-length-13836-cov-3.916697_pt1 | contig 13836 bp, 10 predicted proteins | sample MGYA00519926_ERZ826396 | MGnify/ENA primary metagenome ERZ826396 (study PRJEB31778, sample SAMEA3449230) | human gut metagenome | biome: human gut; feature: human-associated habitat; material: faeces | place: United Kingdom | collected 2010/2012 ... | reverse complement strand
CCATGGGTCTGGAGAATGCACAGCTGGAACGGATCGAACGGCTGATAGAGGCCGCGGAACGCTCGCAAGGGCAGATCGCACAGCAACTCGAACAACTGCAACGGAATACGGCCTTGTCCGGAGCAAAAACCGAGCAGATGCAGGAATTTACCGACAGATACAACGCGTTGCTGGCGCAGTTAGCGGGGAGACTGGAGGTGATCGACAAGGAGAATCGAACAATAATTACTGAAGTTCTAAGTTTCAAAAAGTCTTTATCCGAATTCAAGAACGAAGTTGATACGACGAAATTCGAAAAGCTCGCCAACAATACATTATGGGAAATGAAAACCCAGATACGCTATCTCAAACAACCACCTATCGTTCTGAGAACAATCGTATTTCTAACCGTATTATCAATTTTGACAATATTGGCAACCGGGTATTTATATAGAGATCGGAACGAATGGCGGGGCGAAGCTACATATTGGTATAAACAGAGCGACCAATATAAAACGACACAGACTAATAAAAAATAAAAACATTTTTTATTACTGGTAAATTTTGTATCTTTGCCACGCAAAGGTTCGGAAAGAAGGCCATATGGCCTCCGATCGATTAAAAGGGAATGCCGTGAAAGTCGGCAACAGTTCCCGCTGCTGTAAGTTCCTGTCCGGAAACGGACACATGAGGGATCGACAATCTCAGCCACTAGTGAAAACCGGGAAGGCGTCGTAACCGGAATAAGTCAGAAGACCTGCCTTGCATGACAGATTGGTTTCGCAGCCTGCGGAGAATGGGCGTGAATCGATAATGCATGTAAAGCACTTTTTCATTTTGTTTCGTTGCATTGCGGCTGTGGAATCAATGGTTACCGAACAAACTATTGATACCAAGCGCATAATGAAGCAATTCTACCTTTCGATCCTATGTCTCGCATTTATTGCGGGGGGGGGAATTTCCACAGCAGTTCAGGCATCCGATAAAGCCGATTCCACCACGAACCGGCGTTACGTCGGAAAACTGGACAGTATCCAGAAAATCAACGAGGTCATCATCGTCGGCACCCCCGTCATTCCCAAATACCGCGAAGTCATCCCCGCACAGGTCCTCAAGGAGGTCGACCTGCAACGGCTGAACAGTCTTTCGGTGGCCGACGCCATCCGCTATTTCGCGGGCGTGCAGCTCAAGGACTACGGAGGTGTAGGCGGACTGAAGACCGTCAACATCCGCTCAATGGGCACCAACCACATGGCGGTCTTCTACGACGGAATCCAGTTGGGCAACGCCCAGAACGGGCAGGTCGATCTGGGGCGCTTCTCGCTGGACGACGTGGAGGAAATATCGCTCTATAACGGACAGAAGAGTGACATTTTCCAGTCGGCCAAGGATTTCGGGGCCTCGGGAACCATCTACATCACTACGCGGCGCCCCCGCTTCGAGGAGGGCAAGCGGGCCAATTTCAAGGCCACGATGAAGACCGGCTCGTTCGGGCTCATCAATCCCTCGATGCGCTACGAGTATAAGATCTCCGACGCCGTCAGCTCGTCGTTCAGCGGCGAGTGGACCAACGCCACCGGCCGGTACAAATTCCGCTACCGCCGCCGCAACACGCTGGGCGAGATCGCCTACGACACGACGGCCTACCGACAGAACGGCGACATCAACGCTACGCGCATGGAGGCCGGACTCCACGGCAAGATGGCCGACGGACAATGGACCGTGCGGGCCTACACCTACAACTCCGAACGCGGCATCCCGGGTGCCATCGTCAACAACGTCTTCCGCCATGGTGAGCGGCTGTGGGACACCAACTCGTTCATCCAGGGAACGCTGACCAACCGCTGGTCGAAGAAATTCCGCACGTTGTTCAACACCAAGTACGCCGCCGACTACACCCATTACGAGAATCAGGACGCCAAGTTGATCCAAACCAAGAACACCTACAAACAGAAGGAATTCTACTTCTCGTGCGCCAACCTCTACAACATCTTCGAACACTGGGAGGTGTCGCTGGCTTACGACTTCCAGTGGAACACGCTCGACGCCACCTTCTACATGCCCACCGAGGGTGACGGCACCTTCCCCTTCCCGACGCGCTACACCCACATGGCGGCATTGGCCACGGCTTTCGAATGGGGCCGGCTAAAGATGCAGGCCAGCGTACTGGGGTATTTTGTCCACGAAAAAGTCGAGCGTTTCGAAGCCCGGCCCGACAAGGCTGTGGCTACCCCTGCGTTTTTCGGATCGTTCAAAGTGCTGAAAAACCACGACCTCTCTGTACGCGCCTTCTACAAACGGATGTTCCGTATGCCGACCTTCAACGACCTCTACTATACGGACATGGGCAACGCCTTCCTCAAGCCCGAATATGCCGAACAATTCAACGTCGGCCTGAAATACACGCGCAATTTTGAGAAATCGCCTTTCATGCGGATGCTCGACGTTTCGGTCGACGCCTACTACAACAAAATCACAGATAAAATCATCGCCTATCCCAAGGGACAGCAGTTCCGCTGGACGATGCTCAATCTGGGCGAAGTGGAGATCAAGGGCGTGGACGCCGTGCTGAACGCCCTGTTCACGCTCGGCAAGCTGGAGGTGACGACCAAGTTCCAGTACACCTATCAGAAGGCCATCGACATCACCGACCCGGCCGACACCTACTACCGTGACCAGATTCCCTACATCCCCTGGCACAGCGGCTCGGCCATCCTCGCGCTGTTCTACAAGGGGTGGGGGCTCAATTACAGCTTCATCTACACGGGCCAGCGCTACAACCAGCAGGAGAACATCCCGCGCAACCACACCCAGCCGTGGTACACGAGCGACCTCTCGCTGCAAAAGACTTTCAAGATCCGCACCCGAACCCTCAAGGCCACGGCCGAGGTTAACAATCTTTTCGGACAGGATTACGACGTGGTGCTCAACTATCCGATGCCGAAGACCAACTTCCGGTTCGTCGTCAGCGTCGATCTCTAACCTCCGCGAGCCATGAAAAGGTATCTCTTCATCGTTTTGGCCGGCTGCTGCCTCGCCGCCGGCTGCCGGAAGATCGAACTGGTGAACCCCACCGAGTATGAGGTGTTGCCGTTCGGGGAGGATCCCGACGCCGATCCGATCGGCATGTATCTCCTGAACGAAGGCAACATGGGCAGCAACAAGGCGGACATCGACTACCTCGACTACCGTACGGCGGTCTATGCCCGGGGTATCTATGCAGAAAAAAATCCCAATGTCGTCAAGGAATTGGGCGACGTGGGCAACGACATCCAGGTTTACGACGGACGGCTGTTCGCCGTCATCAATTGTTCGCACAAGGTCGAGGTGATGGACGCCTACACGGCGCGGCGCATCACGCAGATCGACATTCCAAACTGCCGCTACATCCGGTTCAAGGGCAAATATGCCTACGTTAGCGCGTATGTCGGGCCCGTGGCGATGGATCCCAACGCCCAAAAGGGCGCGGTCTTCAAGGTGGATCTCGACACCTATAAGATCGTCGGCCAGGTGACCGTGGGTTACCAGCCCGATGAACTGGCCATCATCGGCGGACGCGCCTACGTCGCCAATTCGGGCGGTTACCGCGCCCCGAACTACGACTCGACGGTCTCGGTCATCGAACTGGAAACCATGCGCCAAATGTACAAGATCGACGTAGCGATCAACCTCAGCCGCATCAAAGCCGACGCCTACGGCAACCTGTGGGTCTCCTCGCGGGGCAACTACGACGACGTTCCGTCGAACCTCTACCGGCTGGAACCCAACGGCGGACGTTACCAGGTGGCCGAGGCGATGAACATTCCGGCTTCGAACATGATCATCTCCGGGGATTCCCTTTATGTCTACAGTGTCGAGTACAGCAACCAGACCTCGAAAAACACGGTAACCTACGCCATCATCGACGTCAAGAAAAAGCGTGTCGTATCGCGCAAATTCATCACCGACGGCACAGAGCTCGATATCGTGATTCCCTACGGCATTGCCATCCACCCCCGAAACGGCGACATCTATGTCACCGACGCCAAGAACTACGTTTCGAGCGGCGTATTGCACTGTTATTCGCGCGAAGGCGTCCACAAATGGAGTGTCCGCACGGGCGATATCCCCGCACACATGGTTTTTCTCGAACGCAAACAGACTCGGCAATGAAAAAGATATTCGCCATCCTGCTGTCGGCCCTCGCGCTCGGCGGCTGTGAAAACGACGGCATCCCCTATGTGAGCCTCGGGCTGGACGACCTTTACAAGGTCGCCCGCATGCAGACCGTCGATCTCAAACCCGCCTTCACGGGCGAAAGTTACCGCTGGACGGTTAAGACCGCCTCGGGAGCCGATTCGCTGCTCTCGGAAGAGAAGGACTACATCTTCCTGATGCAATACCCGGGCACCTATGACGTAACGTTCCAAATCTTCGACCCCGTCAATCCGATCGTGCACCGGATGACCTTTTACGTGGTCGAAGAGGAGGTAGAGTACAGTCCCTACATATCTACGGTCTACGAATACTGCCCGGCTCCGGGACAGTTCGTGAACGCGATGCCCGAATATCGGGAGGGCGACACGGCGGAGACCATGCGGCAGAAGGCCGAGGAGGCCATCGCCGGAAAGATGCAGAGCGGTGTTTCTCTCGGCGCATACGGCGGTTACATCACGTTCGGATTCGACCATACGGTCGTAAACGTTCCGGGCGAATACGACATCCGCATCGACGGCAACTCGTTCAACAGCGCAGCTCATCCGGGCGTCGACGGAGGCAGTTCGGAACCGGGTATCATCATGGTCATGTTCGACGAGAACCAAAACGGCAAGCCTGACGACAAGTGGTACGAGATCGACAAGAATCCGTGGTACACGGATGAGGCGGCTACCTACGGTTATGAGATCACCTATCATCGTCCCGCCCCCGACCATGTCCCGACGCCCGGCGAAGGAAACGACAGCGCCCTGACCGATATGACCTACATCAAATGGGAGGATAATCGAGGACAAACCGACTATGTCTACAAAAACAAGTTCCACGACCAGGACTACTATCCTAAGTGGATCGACGCCGACGAAATGACGTTCCGAGGCACGCTGCTGCCCAAGAACGCCGTGGATGTCTCAGGCAACGGCTCCTATTACCTGCAATACATGTTCAAATACGGCGCCTATGCAGACAACTATCCCAACGAGGCCAAGGACGAAAACGGCAACTATTACAACGGCTTCGACATCGGATGGGCCGTGGATCCCGAGACCCGCGAACCGGTGCACCTGCCGGGGGTCGACTTTATCCGCGTCTACACCGCCCTAAACCAGTACTGCGGCTGGATCGGCGAGACCTCCACTGAAATTTTCATGGCCCGTGACATGCATATCTACGTGCGGCCCGACCAACACCAATAAAATAGAGATTTCACACTATGAAAATGAAAAAACTGCTGTTGCTGCCTGCGTTGCTGCTGACGCTGAGCGTCGGGAATGTCGCCTGCTCCTACCACAACGACGACAACCCCAACGAATACCCCGATCCCCAACCGGAGCCGGAACCCGAACCGGAGCCCGGACCCGACATTAACCAAAAATACCTCGAAGCTGCGTATACCTCTAACTGTTTTATGGTCAAGCCGGGACAGTCGGTCGACATCCCGATACTGAAAGCCTTTGCCATGTGGAACCTCTACGCCGAATGGCTGGGTGAAACTGATCTCATGGGACTGACACCCGAACCGGTTCTGCTTTGGCAGGATCTGCCGGGTTTGATCACGAACGTCGGACTGATTCCTGGACAACAAGCCGAAGAGGGTTCCATCGCCGTATCGACGGCCGACAAGGTGGGCAATGCAGTAATCGGCATCCGCATCGGCGGTGCAATCCGCTGGAGCTGGCATGTTTGGGTGACACGCTACGATCCGGATGCGGAATTGGTAGCTTACGGCAAAATCTACACATGGGACAATAACGGCGACGGAGTTGTAGATTATACTTTTATGGATCGCAACCTCGGAGCCACGATCGACAAGGCGATCATAGAAAATACTAGCGCTGACTCATTGGCCGCTTGCGGACTGATGTACCAATGGGGGCGCAAGGATCCTTTCCCCGGAGACCACGACTTTCGCCGTTCCAACAGTACCGATTACAACTATTTCGAAAGCAAACCGATCTACGACGCTTCGGGAACGTTGCTTACCGAAAGAAGTGCCACTGGAGGTACGGGTATCCGCTCCGTTAAGACGGATACGGATCTCACGCGGACGGGGCTCGCCAAATCCATTCTTGAACCGATGACCGTTCTGCTCGGCGCCGAAGGGTACAGCGATTGGTATTGCAGCAGTAAACCCACAGAAATCAAAAAATGCGACACGCTGTGGTGCGGCACACGGGGCAAAACGCCATTCGATCCCTGCCCCGAGGGGTGGCGTGTCCCAGCGAACAAGAATGACAAGTTCATCTGGAACGGGCTCGAAAACGCCACAACCGACTACTCGGCACTGGGAGTATTCCCCTATGCCGGATTCCGCTATCGGGCAGGCGGTGGCTGTCTGAAAAACTCAGGATTCGGAGCCAGTATTTGGTCGGGAACTCCACCGACCGGTATCGGCAATGCCCATGAACTCTCCATCTACATCTCTCCTTCGGAAAAACGACCGATCATCAAATCCGATGTCAGTTGCCGCAGCGACGGACAATCAATACGCTGTGTAAAAGATGCATGACTATGAAAAAAACGTTTTTATTTTTCACATTGTTGCTTCTTGCTAGCGTGATAGGCCCATCGTCATGCTCTTACCACAACGACGACAATCCCAACGAATATCCCGATCCCCAACCGGAGCCGGAACCGGAGCCGGAACCCCAACCCGATGTTAACGAAAAATACCTCGAAGCATCGTACACTCCCAACTGCTTTATGGTCAAGCCAGGCGAGTCGGTCGACATTCCGGTGCTGAAAGCCTATGCCATATGGGATCTCTATGCTGAATGGCTGGACAAGAGCGATTTCACAGGGATGACACCCGAACCCGTCCTGCTCTGGCAGGATACTCCCGGCCTAATTACAAACGTCGGACTGATCCCGGGGCAGACCGCCGAGGAGGGTTCGATCTTCGTATCGACGGCCGACAAGGTAGGCAACGCCCTAATCGGCCTCCGCATCGGTGGCGAAATACGCTGGAGCTGGCATATCTGGGTGACACGCTACGATCCCAATGCGGAACTGGTGGCCTTCGGAAAGATCTACACATGGGACAACAACGGCGACGGGGTAACGGATTATACCTTCATGGACCGTAATCTCGGCGCCGTGATCAACAAAGCGCTCATCGAGAATACACCGGCCGACTCGCTGGCCGCCTGCGGACTGCTGTATCAATGGGGACGCAAGGATCCCTTCCCCGGCGACCGCATACTCCGCGGAACGAATCAGACCGACTACAACCGTTTCGATAGCAAACCCATCTACGACGCTGCAGGAACGCTGCTGACCGAGGGGTCGCAATCGGGAGGCACGGGTATCCGCACGATCAGAACCAGCGAAGACCTGACCCGGACGAACTTTGCCAAATCAATATTTTCGCCGATGCATTTCCTGTTAGCCGACGACTGGTTCCCCAGCAAGGAGCCCCTGAAAGTCGAAGCGTGCGACACGTTGTGGTGCGGTGCTCGGGGCAAAACGCCGTTCGATCCCTGTCCCGAAGGGTGGTGTGTCCCGGCGGACAAGAACGGACTGTTCGCATGGAACGGACTCGACAAGGCCACGACCGACTATTCGCCACTAGGGGTCTTTCCCTATGCCGGATTCCGTTACCGCGTCGGTGGCGGATGCCTGAAGAATTCGGGATTCAATACAGGTATCTGGACTCAGGATACCTACCAGCTCTCCATTTACATCATTCCCTACGACCAACGTCCCAGCATAAAAAGAGACAGGGGCTATCGCAGCGACGGATATTCCGTCCGCTGTGCTAAAGACGAATAACTCAACACACCTTTAATTTATAAAACGATGAAGAAATTTACTTTCCGGAGTTTGCTGGCCATTGCGGCCGCAGGCGTACTCTTTACCGCATGTAAAGACGAGAACGACGACGGCAACACGTCGAAGACGACCTATGAATTCTCGGTGAAGGCCGAAGACAACCCCATCAGCGCCCCGGCCGACGGCAAGACCTACACCATCCTGGTCACCTCAACCAAAACGGCTCAGGCCGGAACGAGCGCAGTAGCCTACGAAGTGGTCTCATCTCCCGAATGGGCTCCGGCCGAACTCGAACAGACGGCGCTGGTCATCACGGTCGCCAAGAACAGTTCGACCGAGGCCCGCGAACCGGGCAAAGTGGTTCTCAAACAGGACGAAAGCGACAAAACGCTCGAAATCACGATCAATCAGGCAGGATTCTCCAATTCGATGTCGCTCGACGCGACTTATTCGACCGACCGCTGCAAGGTGCTCGTGATCGAACCGACGATCACAGGCTTCGACCAAAACCCCGTCTACAAATGGACGGTGAAGGGCCCTAACGACGCGGAAGCTGCCGAAGCCGGAACCGACAAGACGCTTTCGTTCATCCAACTGGAAACGGGCGACTACACGATTTCGCTGACAATCTCCGACGACAGCGGCATCACCGAGACCAAGAGCGCCACCGTCACCGTAACGACCGAGGCTACGGCCTATTCGCATTATATCTCGGAAGTCTTGGAGTATAATCCTGCGATTACCAACGGCAAGGGATTGGCATTCTCGACCATCGACACGCCGTCCACGGTATTGGCAAGCGTCAACACAAAACTCGTCGACAAGCCGTTTGACAAAAACGATCTGGGAGTGAATCTCGGTTCGTTCGGCGGCAGCATCGTATTCAGATTCGACCATACAGTGATGAATGTCAATGGTCTGCGCGACTTCCGCATCGGTTCATATGCCACCAAAGGCGCTTATCCTGCACAAGGGGTTGTCTATGTTTCGTCTGACGCGAACGGCAACGGCAAGGCCGACGATGAATGGTACGAACTGGCTGGCAGCGAATACGGCAAGACCGGCGAACGACGCAACCTGAAAATGGTTTATACCCGTCCCGACAATGTCACCCCGTCCGATGGAATGGTAGAATGGGTCTCCTATGCAATCAACGAATCGGAAACCGGAACCTATTGTTATGCCAAGGCTCCATGGGGGACATTCTCGGTCTGGCCCGCATGGTTGATGGAATCGGCCGAGGGCACCGCACTGACATATACGGGTTGCACGATGCTGCCGCCTCTGGCCAAGGCCCCGGAAGATCTGACGAACGGCTGGCCAACTCAAGCTTCCCGCTGGTACGACTACGGCTATGTCTGCAACAGCGACCCCACGGATGAGACTGGATCGTCGTTCGACATCGGCTGGGCTCGCGACAAAGAAGGGAACAAAGTTAATTTGCCGGGCATCGATTTCGTGAAGATCCAGAACGCCACCTTGCAGGATCTGGGCTACGGCTATGGTCCGGCCTGCGTGTTGTTCAACTGCGCTATCGACCTGCACTTGGCGGGAAAAGAGATCGAAACAATTGCGCAATAATATTTGACACGGCGGCGGGGCCTTTTAATCGCGGTGAACCATTGCAAACCTTCCTGTAATTAATCCTGCCGCCATTTTTTTGATAGTCTGTTTGCAGAAACTGGAGAATCACAGAGGTTAGTAGTATGCGTTGTCTGCCATACAACCATACATCCGGTTTCTGCAAACAGACTTTTTAACGGATTCTTATGAAAAAAACAGTCTATTTCATCCTGCTTAGCGCGGCTACCTTCCTTATCTCCTGCGCATCGAACACGACAGGAATAGACGCCTATACGGAAACCCTCTACAAACCGTCCTATGCCTCGGGCTTCGAGATCGTCGGTGCTGAAGGCCGGCAAAGTACGCTTCTCAAAGTATTCAATCCGTGGCAAGGCGCCGAGAACACCGAAACAACGCTCTTCATCGTCCGCAACGGAGAAAAGATTCCGGCAGGTTTCACCGGACAGGTCGTGAAAGCGGGAGCGAGGCGCATCGTTTGCCTCTCCTCTACTTATGTGGCGATGCTCGATGCGTTGGGACAGGTCGACCGGGTGGTAGGAGTTTCGGGAAGAAACTATATTTCGAATAAATATGTAACGACACACCCCGAAGCCGTGGCGGACATCGGCTTCGACGGAAATATCGACTACGAACTGCTGCTCGCACAACGGCCCGATCTGGTGCTGTTGTTCGGCGTGAGCGGCGCAAGCGGCATGGAGTCGAAACTGCTCGAAATGGGCATTCCGTTCTGTTACATCGGCGAATACCTCGAAGAGTCGCCGCTCGGCAAGGCCGAATGGCTGGTGGCTATCGCCGAGATCACCGACAGCCGCGAAAAAGGCGAAGCAGTCTTCGAGCCGGTTCCCGAACGTTACGATGCGCTCCGGGCAAAAGTCGCGGCAGCGACTTCGAAACATCCGAAAGTGATGATTAACACGCCCTATGCCGGGTCGTGGTTTATGGCGTCGACCGAAAGCTACGTCGCCCGGCTGATCGCCGACGCCGGAGGGGATTATATTTACAAGAAGAACACATCGAACCGTTCGCTCCCCATCGATCTCGAAGAGGCGTATATGCTCACGGCACAGGCCGATATGTGGCTCAATGCGGGCAGTGCCGCGTCACTCGGGGAGTTGAAATCGCAGTTCCCGAAATTCGCAAACACCCGATGCGTAAGAAACGGTGCCGTTTACAACTGCAACAAACGGCTGAACGCCGCCGGAGGCAACGATTACTGGGAATCGGGCGTCGTCCGGCCCGATGTCGTGCTACACGACCTGATCGCAATCATGCACCCGGAGGCACTGGGCGAAAACGACCGGGAATTACACTACTACCAACGCCTCGAATAATCAACGGTCGATACCGTCGCGCGAAAGGACGCCCTGCGTGTAGTAGTGCTTCACATCACACATTTCAGTAACAAGGTCGGCCGCATCGATCAGTGCCTGCGGTGCATAACGCCCCGTGATAACCACCTCAACAGCCGGATGACGGCTGCGCAGCACATCCAGCACGACAGCGGTCGAGAGCAGTCCGAAATGCAGGGCGATGGTCAGTTCGTCGAGGATCACCACATCGTATTCCCCGCTTCGGAGCAGGTCCGCACAACGGGTCCATCCTTTGCGTGCCGCTTCCGCATCGGCCAACTCGGGGTCTTTTCCGATAAAGCATCCGCGCCCCAGTTGTTCGATACGGATACGGCCGAATGCCGGGTCCGAGCCGTTGAACAGCCGTTCGATCTTCGTTTCATTGTATTTCATCGATTTGACGAACTGCCCGACATAGACGCCCTTCCCGGCGCACAATGCCCGCAGGGCCAGTCCGAATGCCGCCGTGGTCTTGCCTTTGCCGTTACCGGTGTAAACGTGTACATAGCCTTTAGTCTCCATTCCTAAAAATTGATTTGATTCCCCTCGGCGAACAGCGAATCGAGAAGCAGACAAAGTTCCGATACCAGTTCCTCTCCGTCCAGATCGCCGTTCAGGGTGAAGAATTTCCCCAGCGGAGTGCAGTACTGCACCGTGCTGACGGCCTCGCAGGACTCGGCGCCGCAGATAATGACCGCATCGACATCGTCCTCATGCCGCAGCATGGCGTTGTAAAACCCCAACAGGTACCGCGGGGCGTTTATCGACGGAACAAGTACCATCGTTCCCGATGCATCGAATTTGTCGAGCGAATTTATCACTTTCAGACCGTATCGGTCTGCAATCCTTCCGGCCGTTTCCGCCGGAACTCCGTATAATACGATATTCATAACCATTCAATTAAAAAAAGGCGCGGCCGGCTACTAATCTCTATGCAATGACTTGTTATGGCAGTAACGGGTCTTTGTTTGGCCGCGCCTTTTTGGGTTATCCGAAAATCAAAATCAAAAGCTGGGCCGCCAGCACCCGCAGGAACATCGACAGCGGATAGACCGTAGCATATCCCACCGAAGGTGCGTCGGACGTGGTCTGCTCGGTCGAATAGGCCAGCGCCGGCGGATTGGTCGACGCGCCCGAAAGCACGCCGATCAGCGTATAATAGTTGAGTTTGTAGTAAAAACGTCCGAAAAGCCCCGCCAGAAGCAGCGGAACGATCGTGATCACGGCTCCGTAAGCGATCCAGACATATCCGCCCGCGACGAGCGTCGGCACGAAATCCTCGCCGGCACCCAGCCCCACGCCCGCAAGGAAAAGCGAAATGCCCACTTCGCGCAGCATCAGATTCGCCGACATCGTCGTATAGGTGATGAGCCGGTAATGCGGACCGTAGCGGCCGATCAGGATGGCGACGATCAGCGGACCGCCGGCAAGGCCCAGTTTCACGGGCTGCGGAACGCCGGGAATCCAGAACGAAATGCTGCCCAGCACGACGCCCAGCGCGATGCCGATGAAAATAGGAATCAGATTGGGATGGTTGAGACGCTTGAGAGAATTGCCGAAGAGCCGCTCGGCATGGGCTACCGAAAGTTCGGGACCCACGACCGTCACCCGGTCGCCCAGCTGCAACTGCAGATTCCCTGCAGCCACCAGGTCGATACCCGAACGGTTGATGCGTGTAATGGTGACGCCGCTCGTGGAGCGGATGCGCAGTTCAGCGAGTGTCTTGCCGTTCAGCTCGGGTTTGGTGATAAGTATTCGCCGCGAAATCATCTTCCGATCCTGCATCATCGGACCGGCATCCACCTCTCGGCCGAGCAACGCGACCAGTGCCTCGGCATCTTTGGGCGCCGCCACGAGCAAAATCCGGTCGCCGCAGCGGAGCGTCGTCGCAGCGTCGGCCAGTTCAGGAGCTTCGCCCGGACGGCAGATCCGCGACACGACGAAATCGCGCAGGGCCAAACGACGTATTCCGGCGATACTTTTACCCTCGACGGCAGGATTGCAGATTTCGACGGAAATCCGCCGGGTCGTCAGGTCTTTCAGTACGTCCGTACCCAAACCTGCCGCCTCTTCCTCCTGCCGCACGTCGATGCGCAGCAGATAGCGCAACGCCAGCAGGGTCAGGATGGCTCCGATCACCCCGAGCGGATAGGCCAATGCATAGCCTGTCGCGATATCCGGGGCATCGGCTCCGGCGTACAGGTCGCTGAAAGCCTGCTGCGCGGCACCCAGCCCCGGGGTATTGGTCACGGCACCCGACATCACGCCGACCATCGTCGTCATCGGAAGCCCGGTGACATAATAAAGGGCAACCGTTGTAACGACGCCGAGCGCCACGACCAGTACGGCCAGTTTGTTCAGCGTGATGCCGCCCTTGCGGAATGAGGAAAAAAATCCGGGACCGACCTGCAAACCGATCGAATAGACGAAGAGAATCAGTCCGAACTCTTTGAGGAAGTGCATCAGGTGCTCGTCGATGTTCATGCCGAAATAGCTGAAGGCGATACCGACGAACAGAATGCCCGTCACCCCCAGCGACACCCCGGCCACCTTCACCTTGCCCAGCATGATGCCGAGTGCGATGACCAGCGCCAGGATCATCACCGAGTGGGCGACACCGCCGCCCCAAAGCGAATCGGAACCAAATAGCAATCGTTCGAATAATTCCATACCGAATCCCGTTTTAGGCCGAGCTGTTCCCGCAAAGCGAAACCCGTGTGCCGAAAACGGCACAGCAATCCTTGCAACAGCATCGGAATTAAAATTATCATGCAGTATACAACCGAAATCAAACGCCCATCCCTCGGGGTCCTTTGACATCGAATCGACTTGGCAGGTCTTCTGACTGACTCCTGTTCCGAAGCCTTCCCGATCCTTGCGGATCAGTGGCTGAGATGTTCGAAACCTTCACGGAGTTTCACAGCAGCGGGACTGTCCGGGATTTGCACCCGATTCCCTT
>ERZ826396.2672-NODE-2672-length-13904-cov-3.741281_pt1 | contig 13904 bp, 15 predicted proteins | sample MGYA00519926_ERZ826396 | MGnify/ENA primary metagenome ERZ826396 (study PRJEB31778, sample SAMEA3449230) | human gut metagenome | biome: human gut; feature: human-associated habitat; material: faeces | place: United Kingdom | collected 2010/2012 ... | reverse complement strand
GGGTTTTCTTTTTCTCAAATTTCCTCAATCATGCATTTTCCTATAAAGTAAAAAAAGAGACACCCTTTGGATGTCTCTTGCAGATGCTTTCATTCTAAAACAACTGATCAAACCGTTTCATGGCTTCTTTCGTGCTTTCATGCTGCCCAAAAGCTGTCAGGCGGAAATAGTTCTTCCCGTTTTCTCCGAATCCGGCGCCCGGTGTCCCGACTACCTGGGCATTCTCCAGCAGATAGTCAAAGAATTCCCATGACTCCATTCCCTTCGGGCATTCAAACCAGATATATGGCGAATTAACGCCGCCTGTGTATGGAATCTTCTTCTGATCCAGCACCTGGGAAATAATTCTTGCATTTTCTCTGTAATAATCAATATTTGCCTGGCATTCTGCCATACCTTCCTCTGTAAATACCGCTGCCGCCGCATACTGGACAATATATGGTGTTCCGTTAAACTTGGTAGAATGTCTTCGGTTCCACATTGCATGGAGAGACATCTCTACTCCATTGGAAGCAGTAAATACCAGTTCCTTCGGAATCACAGTGTAGGAGCAGCGGGTTCCTGTAAATCCTGCAGTCTTGGAAAGGGAACAAAACTCTATAGCGCATTCCTTCGCGCCTTCGATCTCATAAATGCTGTGCGGAAGCCCCGGCTGAGAAACAAAGGCCTCATATGCCGCATCAAACAGGATTACCGCCTGATTGGATCTGGCATAATCGATCCAGCACTTCAGCTGTTCCTTATCATAACATGCACCTGTGGGATTATTGGGAGAGCACAGGTAAATCAGATCAGCCTTAATGGAAGGATCCGGCATCGGCAGGAAGTTATTTTCCGCCGTTCCATTTATATATACGATCTTCCGGCCGTCCATGATATTGGTATCCACATACACCGGATACACCGGATCCGGCACCAGTACCACATTATCCTTTGCGAAAAGATCTGTGATATTTCCGGTATCACTCTTTGCCCCGTCAGAGATAAAGATCGTATCCGGATCCACATCTGCGCCATTTCTCTTATAATATGCGGAGATAGCATTTCTAAGGAATTCATATCCTTTTTCCGGACCATATCCTTTAAACGTCTCTGAAACTGCCTGCATGTCTACAGCCTCATGAAGCGCGGCAATTGCTTTTTTTGTCAGCGGCTTGGTGACATCGCCGATTCCCAGACGGATGATCTTCTGATCTGGATGCGCCTCCTCATATTTACTCACTCTTCTTGCAATCTCTGCAAACAGGTAACTTTCTTCCAGGTTCTGATAATTTTCATTTAAAAGTGGCATATCCTTTTCCTCCTCTTTTGGTCTTTCATTTATAAGTATCTATCGGAACATGGTTGCAATTTCCATGATCGGATTATATTGGTACAACGTTTTCAAAAACAGGTCTGTATCGATCAGCTCGTACATTTCTTTGCCAAAACTTGTCACATAAAGAAGCGTGATCACGATAAATGCCGTCCACACAATGATCAGAGCGCCGCCAAGGCCGATGATTCCGCCCGCAATCCGGTTTAAGATGCCAAGAACCGGGAGATTGGAAACAATGTCCAGGGCAAATATGACGGCCCGGACAACAATCGTAACAAGGATAAATGTACACAAAAATGCGAGAATATTCAGGATCAGTTTCGCAAGAAAATCCCCCACATATTCTGCAAAAGTCTCGGCTCCCAGCCGGCTGTACATTTCACTGTTATTATTTTCTGTAAGCAGGCTTTTGAAAATCTCAGGCAGGTCTGCGCCCTCTATCGCCTGGATCTGCACGTCTCTTGGAATCTCAGCGCTGGTAATGATATCTTCCATAGATGTGCCTTCTTCTCCCTGCAGGCCGTTTAACACATCCGAAGAAATGCCGAACCTGGCCAGATCTTCACTGCTGATATTCCCGTTGACGATATCGTCGATGGTAATCCCATACTGAGCCAGCGTCTCCTCTGACACGCCTGCAGCCTGCAGCACTTTGCGGACGCTGTCCGCGTCCATGCCTCCTGCTTCCTCTCCGCCCCCCAGCTGAGACGCCGCCGCATTTGCCATTGTCGACACCACCTGGCTTTTGATCATATCATCCAACGGCGTATACTCGGCGATCGCATCTGACACATACGGTGTCGCAAAATATACCAGCACCAGTGTGAGAAGCGTCGCTGCCAGGGACACGATAATCTTAAGAGCGCCTCTCATAAATCCCACGATCAGGCAGATTAAAAATACAGCCCCGACTGTCATTGATAACCAATTCATATACTCTCCTTATTTTACGAGACGGACGACCTCCATGCCGTTCTCGTTCATCACAATGTACTTGTTAACTCCTGCCACCGGAAAGATTTCCAGGATATTGCTGTTCATCTCCCCTTCAAATTTCTGGATTCCTCCTCTGGTAAAAATGCTGCAGTTCTTCCCGTCATACATGATCACCTGACTGCCGCAGATCTTAACATTGCTGTAATCGCCGGAAAAATCCTCAGACATCGCCATCTGCCCCCGGTCATTATAAAGCCGGAGCTCATACCCTTCTTTTCCTTCATTTTTCAGGATCATCCCGATATATTTCTGGCTGTGGAAAACACTTTTGATTTCTTTGTCAATCTCTACCTTTACTGCTTCTTCCGGCACGCTTTTCCCCCGGAAAACAGTCAACATATTGTCTCCAACCGCCGCAGAAACTGACTGATTCATGAAAAATCCGTCCGCCATCACCACATCCTTATATTCCTGCTCCGTCACCTGATGGTCTGTCTCGCTTTCTCCTTCCTGCCCAAAGTTATAGTACGCAACCCGGGAGGTGATCGTCCCATCCTGTGTATAGAGGTACAGCACCTGCAGGATCTCGCCGTCCGGCGACAGCGCCGCATCCATCGGATAGCCTGTCCCGTTCACAGACGTCTTATGCTCTACCAGAATATTCCCCGCCGCATCATAACAAAGAATCTGCGAAGAACTTTCATCAATCAGGATCACACTGACGATGCCCTGTTCCGACACGCTGATTCTTTCAATCGGAAGGTCTGTCTCTATCTCTCCCCGCAGCCCTTCTTCATTAAACACCAGAATTGCGTTTCCGCCCTTATCCGCTACGGCTCCGGAAGTCTCATTCACATCGACTACAGGATTCTGGATCTGGTACGGCTGGTTCCACACCTCGCTGCCCTTCTGATCCAGATAGGAAATCCCGTCTCTGCTGTACTTGAGCACACCATCAGCAAACTGCTTGTACTCGTTGCTGGCTGCCCCGCTGACCGGATAAGTGTCAACGGTTCGAACGCTGGTATAAGTCTGAAGATTGATCAAAAGATAGATCCCGATCGACACTGCCAGGATACTTCCGGCTATGATGCCCGTTTTCTTCCAGCGCTTACGCTTCTGCCGCTTTGTCTCCTCCATGGCCTCCGTCTCCGGGTGGTCTTCTTTCCTGAGTTCTCCTAAAATACGGTCTACAATTTTATCTGTCGGATCCTGATCCTTTTCCAGGACCCGGAATTTCTTCCTTTTCCAGTGTATCATCTGCCTCACCTTTGCTGGTCTTCATTTGCATCTTATATATTGTATCATAATTTCCATACTATGGAAGCAGTAATTTTTGTCCAATGTAAATCAGATTTCCATCTGACAGTCCGTTCATCCTGCAGATCGCATCCACATGAGCGGCATCTCCGTACACTTTCATGCTGATGGTATCCAATGTATCTCCCTTCTGAACCACGTAATAATCATCCTCATCCAGGTCGATCTCTGACGGGTCCGCTGTCATGACGGCTCCCGTATCGTCTGTATCACCCTCGCCGGAAGAGTCCGAAGCAGTATCCCCGGATGCCTCCTGGACACTTTCTGTTTCCCCTGTTTCTACCTGGGCTTTTGCTGCCGCTCCCTCCTCTTCATCATCTCCTTCATCTTCTGTCACGGTCTCCGTCTGGCTCTCCGGTGAATTTACAGACTGCGACAGTGATTCCAATGAACTCTGCACGGCTTCCATCTTATCATAATTATTCATGGTTGAGACACCGATCACCAGTACAACTACTACCAGCAGCGCACTTGTAATATAGATAAGCCGGGAATTCTGACGATCTGACTTTGCATCCATCCGTTCCCTTACGACACTACGAAAATCCTTTGCAGCTCGATCCTCAACCACTTCACTGGGTGTAACGCCAATCTTTTTACGTGTGCTGATCATATAGTTCTGCATATTGGGATTCTTTTCATAATATATGTAATGTCCGCCCATCTGCATTAGTTCGCCATATTTGTATGCATAATAGACTTCTTCATTGTCTACCGCATCCTTCCATATAAATACGGTATCTGACTTTGCAAATGATTTCTCGTGTATTTTTGCTATCTGGCGGTTCTGCCCCATAGGATGTCCATTCTCGATCAGGCACCATCCAACCGCATCGCTGGACGGAAAATACTGCTTGCGTTCTTCCTCCAATTCCTTAAACGTATCTTCCCCTATTACTATTTCCGTACCATTTACTTCAATTTCCTTCATTCGTATAGCGCCGGAAGCATATACCACGGCCTGTCCTTCCTGGATCAGGATCTCGCCGGTAAGCATGACTCCTACCGGCTCTTCGGCTGCTCTTTCGCGCAGCTGGTTCAGATAGGTATCCACATAGTCTTCTACATATATCTTAGGCTCGTCGCTTACGTTTCCTATCTGTCTTACATTTTTGGGAAATTGTCTTTCCATATACTCTCACCTCATCTGCATATTTTTGCTTATGATAGCATATGGAATCCGCATATTTTAGCGGTTGGTGGGGCTTGTCCATGGAAATTTCCGGCAGGTTCCCGGTAGATCCCATTATTTTCGACGGCTAGTCTCGCAGGCGCCGCAATACTTGTCTGTAAGCGTCGTAATCCATCCTTCTTTCGTCCTTGGGATCTTAAAAAATGTAACCGGCCACATATGATTCAGAATGATATCCTTCTCAATGTGGTTGAGATCAAAAAATTTCCTGGCATTCTGGTAAGACTTTTTCGGATGGGTCAGCCCGTGAAAACAATCCCCCGTCTTCTTGGCATGCATATGCCAGTCATATAAGAACAAATCATGGATCATCCCTGCCCTGGCTGCTGATCTTGCATCCAGGTGCAGGAACCTGCACCACTGGTAATTGTAATATGCCACATTCATACAATGCTGATAACAGTTTGTGCTGCCATGATGAGGATATAATTTCATCCTTAGCACCACCGGATGCTCTGCTATATCCTTAACTTCGCTATAAAATTCACTCTTCCAATTGCGGCGCAGTCTGTTTAAGCGCCGCTTAGCCATTTCGCCTACTCTTCCAAACATCGCATTCTCTCCTAAAAAGGTAATCGCTGCCTGCACAACGACTACCTCCTTTATCTCATCTCTCTCTTTTTCTGGTTTCTATATCGTAACACTTTCATTTAAGATTGTAAATCCTTTCTAAAATGCAATTCAAAATTACAAAAAGCACACCCCGCCCAGGATGTGCTTTTTCCTATAACCTATTAATTATTTTGCAAATGCTTTTACCTTTTCATAGATGCTGTCTGCATCCAGGCCATATTTCTTAATCAATTCTACTGCCGGGCCTGATTCTCCGTAAGTATCATTGATTCCAATCTTCATTACCTTTGCCGGCGCTTTTTCCGCAACCACGTCGCAGACCGCGCTTCCCAGTCCGCCGATGATCGAGTGCTCCTCTACCGTCACGATCTTTCCGGTCTTGGCAGCCGCCTTAATGACAGCCTCCTCATCCAACGGCTTGATCGTATGCATATTGATTACTTCCGCGCTGATTCCATCGGCTGATAACTTCTCCGCTGCTGCCAGGGACTCAGATACCGGGAGTCCGGTCGCGATAATCGTCACATCCGTACCCTCGCGAAGCGTGATCGCTTTTCCAAGCTCGAATTTATAATCTGCATGATCATTGATTACCGGAACAGCAAGTCTTCCAAAACGCAGATATACAGGTCCCACATGCTCATAAGCCGCTTCAACCGCCGCCTTAGCCTCTACGTCATCGGACGGATTGATTACGACCATTCCCGGGATCGTACGCATCAGGGCAATATCTTCATTACACTGATGGGTTGCGCCGTCCTCTCCTACGGAGATTCCGGCATGGGTCGCGCCGATTTTAACGTTCAGTTTCGGATAGCCTACAGAATTACGCACCTGCTCGAATGCGCGTCCTGCCGCGAACATAGCGAAAGAACTCGCAAACGGCACCTTGCCTGTAGCAGCAATGCCCGCTGCCACTCCGATCATATTACACTCAGCAATACCGCAGTCAATATGACGCTCCGGAAAAGCCTTCTTAAAAGTACCTGTCTTCGTGGCCGCTGCCAGATCGGCGTCCAGTACCACGACATCCTCATGGGCTTTTCCTAATTCAACCAAAGCATTACCGTAACTTTCTCTTGTTGCAATCTTCTTTACTTCTGACATAATGCTTCACCTACTTTCTCCAAGTCTGCCATAGCAACCGCATACTGCTCGTCATTCGGAGCCGCGCCGTGCCAGGAAGCCTGGTTTTCCATAAAGGAAACGTCTTTTCCTTTGATTGTCTTTGCAATAATAGCCGTCGGCTGTCCTTTGGTGGCTCTGGCCTCCTTAAAGGCAGCGTCAATAGCATCAAAATCATGGCCATCAATATTGATCACATGGAAATTAAATGCTTCAAACTTCTTATCGATCGGATATGGGGAGTTAACCTCATCAATGGCTCCGTCAATCTGAAGGTTGTTATTGTCTACTATGACCACCAGGTTATCCAACTTGCGGTGTGCTGCCAGCATGGATGCTTCCCATACCTGTCCTTCCTGAATCTCTCCGTCTCCAAGCAGCGTATATACACGGTAGCCATCTCCGGATAATTTCGCGGAGATAGCCATTCCGACTGCCGCGGAGATTCCCTGTCCCAGAGAGCCGCTTGACATGTCTACTCCCGGAATGTGCTTCATATCCGGGTGCCCCTGAAGGTAAGATCCCACCTTGCGCAATGTGGTAAGGTCCTCTACCGGGAAAAATCCTCTGTTTGCCAAAGTTGAATAATATCCCGGGGCAGTGTGGCCTTTTGATAAAACAAAACGGTCGCGGTCTGCCTTTTCGGGGTCTTTCGGATCGATATTCATTTCTTCAAAAAACAGATATGTATAGATATCCGCTGCAGATAAAGATCCGCCCGGATGTCCGGACTTAGCGCTGTGAACCGCCGTAACGATGCCTTTACGGATCTCATTGGCAGTCTTCATTAACTCAAATTTGTTCATGATGCTCCTCCTGTCTGTATGATGGATTATTCGCCAAATACTGCTTTATAATCAGCCTGGAATTTTGCAATTCCCGCATCTGTCAGCGGATGCTTGGTCATCTGCTCGATCACCGCATATGGAACCGTCGCGATATCGGCTCCTGCCAGCGCGCAGTCTGTTACATGGATCGGATTACGTACGCTGGCTGCTATAATCTGAGTCTCGATTCCTGCCACATCAAAGATCTGCGCGATCTCTGCTATCAGATCTGTTCCTCTTACGGAAATGTCATCCAGACGTCCCAGGAATGGAGAAACATAAGTTGCGCCAGCCCTTGCTGCCAGCAAAGCCTGGTTAGCCGTAAATACTAATGTAACATTCGTCTTGATTCCCTCGGATGTCAGCTGCTTGCATGCCTTCAAGCCTTCAACGGTCATTGGAAGCTTTACTACCATATTCTTATGAATCTTAGCAATCTCTCTTCCTTCTGCAATCATGCCTTCGGCGTCAACTGTAGTCGCTTTAACTTCTCCGCTGATCGGTCCGTCTACGATAGACGCGATCTCCGCGATAACTTCCTCAAATACTCTTCCTTCTTTTGCGATCAGAGATGGGTTGGTGGTTACGCCACAGATAACTCCCATATCATTCGCCTTCTTAATATCCTCTACCTTGGCTGTGTCAATGAAAAACCTCATTTTCTTCCTCCTTTAAATTCCGTGAATCCCTTCACTTTCCGCTATTTGCCACATGCTAGAATTATAACTTATAGGATGAAGTTTGGTCAATAGCGCATAAGATTTATTAATAATTTTTTCTATTAATATCTACATTTTATTAATTACATACAAGTAACTTTTCTTCTGATTTTCTTTAAAAAATTATTTATTCCAATGATTTTACTATTCTTTTTATTTTTTGCCACTTTATTATTAATAATAATTTCCTGGAATAAATTAATTTTATTTTTTCTTTTTCCCTTTGGCATACGCGGTCGTCCCCCGCACGATCAGTTTTGGCTCATACTCTACATGATAAGTGCTGATGGGAGGGGTCTCTGAATACTGGGTGTGGTGGGAGGCTATCTTTTTCATAATGATATCGCAGGCGTCCCGTCCTTTAAATATGACAAAATGCTCAATGGTCGTCAATTCCACCTTATGCATACGGGCAAACAGCGTATTATCGCATCCCATAACAGACATATCAGCAGGAACCTTTATCTTTGCCTCATGGAGCGCATCCATAATTCCAAAGGCGATCATGTCGTTAAGTCCCGCAATCGCCGTAATATCCCTGGTCTCCTGCAAAAGTTCGCGGGTCAGATCATAGCCGATCTTATATTCCGAATCAATAAGGGCCACATCCTGATCGAACTCTTCCCTCGCGGCCTTAATAATCACCTGATCCCTGAGGCCGGCCTGCTCATATACCTTCAGAAATCCTTCCACGCGCTTGGAGCGCTGCTTCTGCCGGGCTGTAAGAGGTGGCGCGATATAGGCCACCTTCCGATGCCCAAGTTCCAGAAGATGGCGTGCCATAATTCTTCCTAGTTTGGAGTTGTCCAGTTCCACTGCATCCACACTCATCTTCTCATTCTGGTTGTTAATGACTGCCACCGGAATCTTTTCAGACAGTTCTTTCAACAGATCCATAAAGCAGTGGCTTGGGTTGCAGGTGTAAATGATTCCCAGAGGGCGCAATTCCCACATCATTTTAAGATACCGCTCCTCCATTCTCAAATCCCTCTGGGTGTTGCAGACAAAGAGGCCGAATCCCTGCTCTTTTGCCCTGGACTCAATTCCCTGAAGCAGCATGACATAATAAGGGTTCGTAAGATTGGAACAAAAGATCACCAAAAGTTTCTCCTGCCTGGCACCTTTTTTCGTCTTGCGCTTCGGAGGGACATATCCTAATTCTTTCGCGGCATTCTCAACTTTTTCCACAGTTTCTTTTGAAAAAGATACATTGTACTTTTTGTTCAGAACCATGGAGACGGTAGATTGCGATACTCCGGCGGCCCTCGCGATATCTGTAGATGTAACTTTTTTCTTTCCCATTCTCTCTTATCACCTCAACGGGGACAGGTCAATCCACAATTAATTGCCCGCCCCCTTTTACATTTACAACTGTGTCCTGCCTTCCAGCGCCCTCAAAAGGGTCACTTCGTCAATATACTCCAAGTCTCCTCCAACCGGAACGCCGCTGGCAATCCTACTGACCTTGATTCCTGTAGGCTTGATCAGCTTGCTGATATACATAGCCGTAGTCTCCCCTTCCAAGCTGGAATTCGTGGCGATGATCACCTCATCCACGTCCCCCTGCAAGCGCTCGATCAGTTCTTTTAATTTGATATCCTCCGGCCCAATGCCAAGCATTGGCGAGATCGCCCCATGCAGAACATGGTACACGCCGTTGTATTTCCCTGTCTTTTCATATGCTGCCAGGTCTCTGGTGTTCTCTACTACCATGATCGTCTTGTGATCTCTGCCGCTGTTACTGCAGATCGGGCAAAGTTCTTGATCCGTCAGCGTATAGCACTGCGCGCAGTATCTGACATTCTCCCGGGCCTCGACCATCGTGGACGCCAGCCTTTTTACGTCATCCAGGGGCATGTGTATCAAGTGAAAAGCCAGCCTTGCCGCTGACTTTGAACCTATGCCCGGGAGGCATGACAATTCTTCAATTAACTTGCTCATCTGGCTACTGTAATAATCCATTTCTTACGCTCCCTGCTAGAACAATCCAGGCATCTGTCCGCCCATGCCGCCTGTAAACTTGGACATGGCTGACGCGGACACTTCATCCACCTTATCCATCGCCTCATTCACCGCCGCAACGATCAGATCCTCCAGCATCTCCACGTCATCCGGATCTACGGCTTCCTCGTCCAGCTTGACCTTCAATACCTTCTTCGTTCCTGATACCGTTACTTCTACTGCCCCGCCTCCGGCAGTGGCAGTAAACTCCTTTGTCTCCATTTCTTTTGCCTGTTCTTCCATCTGACGCTGCATCTTCTGTGCCTGCTTCATCAGATTTGCCATATTCCCAGGCATTCCTCCTCCCGGAAATCCTCCACGTTTTGCCATCTTCATATCCTCCTAATCTTCTACTGTTATTTCCATATGGATCAAATTCTCAAGATCCACGAAACTATCCTCAAACCTTCGGCCTTCTTCCAACTGCCGGACTTCTATATCGACCTGTTTTCCTATCTTTTCTTCAATGAGCCTCTCTATCTCTTCTTTATGCTCCGCAGTCCCCACCGCAGCGGCGCTTACTTCGTCCGGAAGTACGATGAGCAGGCGGCTGCCCTCTCCCGGGCTTAGCCTGGCTTTCTTCAAATACGTTCGAAGAAGCGGCGATGCGTCATTTGCAATGGTGCGGAAGTCCTGGGCCACTGCCTTTACATCTTCGTTTAGCGCCTTGGGCAGTTCGGGCCTTGGCTTCTCTTTCTGTTCTGCGGGGCCATCCGAGTTGACATAGACTACCTTTTCCCTTACAGCGCTGTCTAAAAGTCCTTCTTCTAACTGTTTTTCAATCAGCCTGATCCGGTCAAGAAGCGCATCCTGATTCTGATCCATGGCCGGCCGGCATAACTTTATCAGCGTTACCTCCAGCAGTACCCTTTTCTGGGTGGCGTATTTTAACTGATTGGTAAGGTCCGAGAAAATTCTAATATACCGGATTAGCGTGTCATTGTCAATCATCTGGGCCTCTTCTTTTAACTGGGCCAGATTTTCCGTGGACACGTCCAGCACATCTTCCATATTGTCAGAACTTTTTACAAGGAGCAGGTTGCGCAGATACCAGGTGAAATCCGATACCAGCTGGGACAGTTCCCTCCCCTGCATCACCAGTTCTTCTACCGTCACTATTACCTTATGCACATCCATGGAAAGCAGTTCCCGAAGCAGCCTGCTGAATGTCTCCGTATCCACAGCTCCCAGCACTTCAAGCACATGATCATAGGTCAGTTTCTCACCAATGTAGAAGGCAACGCATTGATCCAGCAGGCTTAAGGAGTCTCTCATGGAGCCATCCGCCATCTTCGCAATATAGCGCACGGCCTTTTCCTCCACCTCCCACCCCTCCTTGTCAATCAATTCCCGGAGCCTGTCGGATATGGTCTCAATCGATATTCTCTTGAAATCATACCGCTGGCATCGGCTTAAAATCGTAATGGGTATCTTATGGGCTTCCGTTGTGGCCAGAATAAATATCACATATTCCGGGGGCTCTTCCAATGTTTTCAGCAGCGCATTGAATGCTCCTATAGAAAGCATATGGACCTCATCTATAATATAGACTTTGTACCTTCCTTCTGTAGGCCGGTACGCCACCTCCTCGCGGATCTCGCGGATATTGTCCACTCCGTTGTTGGACGCAGCATCAATCTCTATCACATTCATAGACGTGCCCGCGGCGATCGATCTGCACATGGCGCATTCCCCGCATGGGCTTCCATCTACCGGATGCTCGCAGTTTACCGCTTTCGCAAATATCTTTGCCACAGTCGTCTTTCCAGTTCCCCTTGTCCCGCAGAACAGATACGCATGTCCAATCCGTTCTGCTTTTATCTGGTTTTTCAATGTCTTTACTATGGCGTCCTGACCTTTTACGTCTTCAAATTCGTCAGGACGGAACTTCCGGTACAATGCCGTATATGACATTTCTTACACTCCCTGTCTGCTTTATTTGTCTCCAAAACTGATTCCTGTCATCTTGGCTTCCCTGACAATATCAGATTCCGGATCCACGTATTTTAATTTACCTGCCACTTCGCTGAGCGGAACGCGGACAATATCCCTGTTCTTTACAGCCACCATGCAGCCAAAGTCTCCATCCAGTATGGCTTCCGCAGCTGCCGCTCCAAGCCTCGTGGCCAGAACCCTGTCATACGCGCAGGGCGAGCCGCCGCGCTGCGTATGGCCAGGAACCGTAATGCGTACCTCCTGGTCTGTCTTCTTCTGGATCCTTTCAGATATCTCATAGGCAACCGAAGGATATTTCTGCTTCGCCTTCTTTTCCTTCAGTTCCTTCTTGGAAAGCTTCGCGTCTTCCCTGGATATTGCTCCCTCGGCCACTGCGATTATCGTAAACTTCTTTCCTGCGGCCTTGCGCTTGTTAATTGCTTCCACCACCACATCAATATCGTATGGAATCTCCGGCAGCAATATAATGTCCGCGCCTCCTGCAATTCCCGCATGAAGCGTTACCCAGCCAACCTTGTGCCCCATAACCTCGATGATGAATACCCGGCTGTGGGATGTGGCTGTCGTATGGATCCTGTCAATAGTATCCGTCGCGATATCCACCGCGCTCTGGAACCCAAAGGTCATATCCGTCCCCCATAAGTCATTGTCAATCGTCTTCGGAAGCGTGATGACATTCAGGCCTTCCTCTCTGAGCATATTCGCAGTCTTATGCGTTCCATTACCTCCCAGGACTACGAGGCAGTCCAGATTCAGCTTGTGGTACGTATGCTTCATCGCCTCCACCTTATCAAGGCCATTCTCATCCGGAACGCGCATCAGCTTGAATGGCTGCCTGGATGTCCCAAGAATCGTCCCGCCAATCGTCAATATCCCGGAGAAGTCCCTGGAAGTCAGCATCTTGAAATTCGAATAGATCAGTCCTTTATACCCCTCCTGAAATCCGTAGATTTCCACATCATCTCTTTTAGAGCAGATTCCTTTTACTACGCCGCGCATCGCCGCATTCAGCGCCTGGCAGTCTCCTCCGCTTGTAAGCATTCCTATTCTTAACATACGTCCGCTCCTTTCACGACCAAATATTTTCCTATATTTTAAACTTATATTCATGCCCGCATTTAGCACATAATATAATAAAATTATAACTTATTTTCAATTAACAAACAACCCCATTGACAGGGATGATATAATGAAACATATGGATATTTTTATAAGAAGGTAGGTAATATTGTGGATAAACTAGACGTAAAACTATGGACCTTGGCCGCAAAGGGACAGATTGTGCCGGATCGCTCTTTGCTTAAGACGCCGGAGCAGATTAAGGCAATCCAGGAAAGCGCGGACTTGAATACTGCCGTCCTGGACCATGTTGCCGCCCATATCCGTAAAGGCATGAGTACGGAAGAGATTGACCGGCTGGTATACGACTATACCACTCAGCACGGTGGTATCCCGGCGCCCCTTAATTATCAGGGATTCCCCAAAAGCGTATGTACATCCGTCAACAATGTCATATGCCATGGAATCCCCGATGAAAACGAGATCCTGAAGGAGGGCGACATCATTAATGTGGATGTATCCACTATTCTGAATGGCTATTATTCGGACGCATCCCGGATGTTTACAATCGGACAGATATCCCCTGAGGCTGAGAAGCTCGTCAGAGTCACCAAAGAATGCGTGGAACTTGGCTTAAAGGCGGCAAAGCCATGGGGACATTTGGGAGATATCGCTTATGCCATCAATACCCATGCCAGGCAGAATGGCTTTTCTGTCGTGGAAGATATCGGCGGCCATGGAATCGGCCTGGAATTCCATGAAGATCCTTATGTCAGCTATGTGACCCCCAAGGGCAGTGAAATGGTCCTCGTGCCGGGCATGATGTTTACCATCGAGCCCATGATCAACGAAGGAAGCCCTGAATTCTATATTGACGA
>ERZ826396.2670-NODE-2670-length-13915-cov-33.351082_pt1 | contig 13915 bp, 12 predicted proteins | sample MGYA00519926_ERZ826396 | MGnify/ENA primary metagenome ERZ826396 (study PRJEB31778, sample SAMEA3449230) | human gut metagenome | biome: human gut; feature: human-associated habitat; material: faeces | place: United Kingdom | collected 2010/2012 ... | reverse complement strand
GTCCGGGACAAACAGTAGAGCATATCATTGAGGATCTATTGTTTATAGAAAAGCTCCGCCCGGAAATGATTGGCATCGGACCTTTCCTGCCGCATCATGACACGCCTTTTGCAGAACATCCCAGCGGAACGGTGGAACAGACGATTCTTCTATTATCCATCTTCCGCCTGATGCATCCGTCCGCATTGATTCCGGCAACAACAGCTCTTGCCACTCTCATTCCTGATGGCAGGGAACGGGGTATTTTAGCAGGTGCCAATGTGGTTATGCCCAACCTGTCTCCCCGGGAGGAGCGAAGAAAATACGAATTATACAATGACAAAGCTTCACTCGGAGCGGAATCTGCCGAAGGGCTGGCTGCCTTACAAAAGCAATTGAATGCCATCGGTTACGAGATTTCTACCGAAAGAGGCGACTTTAAGTGCACCACAGACTGCACAGATTCACAAAGATTTATTTCGGATTAAATCTTAATCTGTGATATTCGGGCAACTCATGGTGAAAAAACAGAAAATATATGATATACCAAAAAGATTCATCAAAAGCAGAAGAGTTTATCCATCATGAAGAGATTCTGGATACGCTGGAATATGCGCAGAAGAATAAGGATAACCGTGTCCTGATTGAACAACTGATTGAAAAAGCTGCTCTGTGCAAAGGACTGACGCACCGGGAAGCAGCCGTTCTGCTGGAATGTAACCAACCTGACCTGATAGAACGTATCTTTCATCTCGCCAAAGAAATCAAACAGAAGTTTTACGGCAACCGCATTGTCATGTTCGCACCACTTTATTTATCAAACTATTGCGTAAATGGTTGCGTATATTGTCCGTATCATGCTAAAAACAAAACGATTGCACGCAAGAAGCTGACGCAGGAGGAAATTCGCCGGGAAGTGATTGCCTTGCAGGATATGGGACATAAGCGGCTCGCTCTTGAAGCGGGTGAACATCCGTCACTAAATCCGATAGAATATATTCTGGAATCTATTCAAACGATTTACAGTATCAAACATAAAAACGGAGCTATCCGCCGCGTAAACGTAAATATCGCAGCCACTACAGTAGAAAATTATCGCCGATTAAAAGAGGCAGGTATCGGTACGTATATCTTATTCCAGGAGACTTATCACAAGGACAACTACGAAGCGCTTCATCCCACCGGCCCCAAGAGTAATTACGCCTATCACACCGAAGCGATGGACCGTGCCATGGAAGGGGGAATCGATGATGTAGGTATTGGTGTGCTTTTCGGTTTGAATACTTATCGGTATGATTTTATCGGATTGTTAATGCATGCCGAACATCTGGAAGCCAAATTTGGTGTAGGTCCTCATACAATCAGCGTGCCGCGTATCTGTTCGGCGGACGACATTGATGCGGGAGATTTTCCGAATGCAATCTCCGATGAGATATTCAGTAAGATTGTAGCTGTTATCCGCATGGCCGTTCCTTATACGGGAATGATTATTTCCACACGTGAATCACAAGAATCACGTAAAAAGGTGCTCGAATTGGGTATCTCACAAATCAGCGGCGGTTCACGCACCAGTGTAGGCGGATATGCTGAAACAGAATTACCCGACCATAATTCCGCGCAATTTGACGTAAGCGATACCCGGACATTGGACGAAGTGGTCAACTGGTTGCTCGAACTCGGATATATCCCCAGTTTCTGTACTGCCTGTTACCGGGAAGGACGGACAGGCGACCGTTTCATGTCATTAGTAAAATCCGGCCAGATAGCCAACTGTTGCGGCCCCAATGCACTGATGACCCTGAAAGAGTATCTGGAAGATTATGCTTCCAAAGATACCCGCCAGAAAGGATTAGAATTGATTCTAAAAGAAACAGACCGGATCCCCAACCCCAAAATCAGGGAAATAGCTATCCGAAACCTCAAAGCCATAGCCGCAGGGCAAAGAGATTTTAGATTTTAAATAATACGCCAATGTGTCAATGTGCTAATATGTCAATTAGTTCATTCATGCGCAGCCAATTGGCACATTTGCACATTAAAAAATTATTAATTATGAACTTAACAGATACTCCAAATGCAAACAGACTTCATATAGCCCTTTTCGGTAGACGAAACAGTGGTAAATCTTCTCTTATCAATGCATTGACAGGACAGGACACCGCCCTCGTTTCAAATACTCCGGGAACGACTACCGACCTTGTATCCAAAGCTATGGAAATTCAAGGTATTGGTCCGTGTTTGTTTATAGATACTCCGGGGTTCGATGATGAGGGAGAACTGGGGGAGCTGCGTATCAGCCGGACTTTAAAGGCTATCGAGAAAACGGATATTGCATTGCTACTATGTGGAGACACTACTTTTTCTCATGAAAAGGAGATGCTGGCATTATTGAAAGAGAGAAATATCCCTGTCATTCCGATATTGAACAAAATAGATATACGAGAAAATAGCGATAGCTTAGCTACGTATATTGAGAACGAATGTAAAATACGCCCATTACTTATCAGTGCCAAAGAAAAGACAGGAATTGAACAGATCCGGCAAGCCATTCTCGAAAAACTACCTTCAGATTTCGGTCAACAGAGTATCACCGGGGAGCTTGTTACAGAAAACGACCTTGTACTTCTGGTCATGCCGCAGGATATTCAGGCTCCTAAAGGCAGACTGATTCTGCCCCAAGTGCAGACTATCCGCGAATTGTTGGATAAGAAATGTCTCGTAGTGACTTGTACCACTGACAAATTTTCGGCAACCCTGCAAGCTCTTGCCCGTCCCCCGAAATTAATCGTCACCGATTCACAGGTCTTCAAGACTATTTATGAACAGAAGCCAAAGGAAAGTGAACTAACCTCTTTCTCTGTGCTTTTCGCTGGATATAAAGGTGATATTCATTATTATGTAGAAAGTGCAACTGCCATTGAAGGACTAACGGAATCGTCACGTGTACTGATAGCGGAAGCTTGTACACACGCTCCCCTTTCAGAAGATATAGGAAGAGTGAAACTTCCCCGTTTGTTACGGAAACGAATTGGAGAGAATCTGCAAATTGATATGGTAGCCGGAACCGACTTTCCACAGGACCTGACTCCTTACTCTCTCGTTATCCATTGCGGAGCATGTATGTTCAATCGTAAATACGTACTTAGCCGTATTGAACGCGCGCGGGAGCAACATATTCCTATGACGAATTATGGAGTGGCAATTGCTTTCCTCAATGGCATACTAGATCAAATAAAGTATTAAATCCCAGTCAAAAAAAGAGTCCGGTGTAATACCGAACTCTCACAATATATAGTAAATTATTAACTGCTTATTTCTTCACAACAGCAATCAGCTCCTCTGCTGAAACAAGATTCTGTTCTCCTGTCTCCATATTCTTCAGCATTGCTTTGCCTTCGTTCATTTCATTCTCACCGACAATAGCTACAAATGGAATATTCTTTGCATTGGCATAACTCATCTGTTTCTTCATCTTGGATGCATCCGGGAAAATCTCTGCACGAATACCTGCAGCACGCACTTTAGCCAGAATTGCCATAGAGAAAGCTGCCTCCTTTTCACCGAAGTTGATAAACAGAATTTCTGTTCCATTTACAGCTTCTTTCGGATAAAGATCGAGTTGGTTCAATACGTCGAAGATACGGTCTGCACCAAAAGAGATACCTACTCCCGACACTCCTGCCATACCGAATACTCCGGTCAGATTATCATAACGGCCACCTCCTGTGATACTGCCAATCTGCACATCCAATGCTTTCACTTCAAAGATAGCACCTGTATAATAGTTCAGTCCGCGAGCTAGTGTCAGGTCAAGTTCGATTTCATTCTTCAAGCCCATTGCTTCCAATGTATTCAGGATAAATTCGCTTTCTTCCACTCCCTTCAATCCTACTTCACTGGCTGATAATACATTTTTCAATGTTGCCAACTTTTCCGCATTCGTACCGCTAAGAAGAATAATCGGCTGCAACTTGGCAATAGCCTCATCACTGATCCCCTTCTCTTTCAGTTCGGCATTTACATTATCCAAACCGATTTTATCCAGTTTATCAATCGCTACGGTAATATCGACAATCTTATCTGATTCACCTATAATTTCAGCGATACCGGAAAGAATCTTACGGTTGTTAATCTTAATACATACACGAATATTGAAACGACTGAAAACAGTATCGACAATCTGCATCAATTCCACTTCATTCAGTAATGAATCACTTCCTACAACATCAGCATCGCATTGATAAAATTCACGATAGCGTCCCTTCTGCGGACGGTCGGCACGCCATACCGGTTGAATCTGATAACGTTTGAACGGGAAAGTGATTTCATCACGATGCATCACCACGTAGCGGGCAAAAGGTACTGTCAAATCATAACGCAAACCTTTCTCACAGAATTTGCTTGCCAGTTTGGCAGCATTACGGCTTAACAATTCTTCGTCAGTAATCCCGGAAAAGTAATCTCCAGAGTTCTGAATCTTAAAGAGTAGTTTATCTCCCTCATCGCCGTACTTTCCCATCAATGTAGAAAGCATCTCCATCGAAGGAGTCTCTATCTGCTGGAATCCATACAAATGATATACGTCACGAATCGTATTGAATATATAATTACGCTTCGCCATTTCTACCGGCGAAAAGTCACGAGTTCCTTTAGGAATACTTGGTTTTGCTGCCATCATATTACTGTTTATAATTTTAATTGTGCAAATTTACTGCAAATTTCCGAGCAATGCTTACATATACTAAAAAAAATCCTCCATAGTCTTCGGAAAGACTGCGGAGGATCTCTTTTTATTTTATAGAAGGAAGCTGGCAAACCTGCCTTTTCCCTCTTTCATTTCTTAGTCTCTTCTACCCATGAAGATCATGATGTAGTAAACCAATGTAGCCAGTGAACCTAATGCAGCAACTACATACGTATAAGCAGCAGAACGAAGAGCATCTTCAGCCTGTGCATGATTATACGAATTAGTAATGCCGGATGAGCTCAACCATACCAATGCACGTTTACTTGCATTGATTTCCACCGGCAGCGTGATAAAGCTGAACAGGGTAGTCATGGCGAACAAGATAATACCTGCCAGCAATAACTGCGGAAAAGAGTTTACCAGCAAGATACCACCCAACAATACCCACGTCATAATGGAAGAAGCAAAGTTCACAACCGGAACCAATGCACTACGCATTTTCAACGGAGCGTACATACGTGCATGCTGCACAGCGTGTCCACATTCATGGGCTGCTACGGCAGCCGCCATAATGCTGTTACTTTCATACACTCCTTCACTCAAATTCACGGTTTTGTTAGTAGGATTGTAGTGGTCGGTCAATCGTCCCGGCGTATGTGTAACCTGTACATCATAAATTCCATTGTCATGCAACATCTTCAAAGCAACATCGCGTCCTGTCATTCCGTTTCCTGTAGGAATCTTAGAGTACTTCTTGAATTTGTTTTGCAAATTCATCTGTACCAACCAACTTACAACAGCGATTCCTATAAATAATACCCAATAAGACATCATATACTTTTCAATTTTAATTATTACTCTATATCTCTGAAACAAATTGTTTGCCAAAAATAAGGGGAAACTACCAATGTCAGAATAGTTTCCCCTCGCTTTTATGAAGAATTAGCTAAAAATTAGTCAATTGTCAGTTCTACTACATAGTCAATATCTTTCGGAACCTCCGCAAACTCAAGCAAAACACCTGCTTTCGTCTTTGTGAAACGAACCGGAGACTGATCTTTAAACAAGACTGCTTTCTTAATTTTCTTGTCTGTCAACGGCAGGAATAAAGCCCTGTCTTTCAGGTCAAGGATATGCACATAGAGTTTATTTCCTTTTTGTGTTGTCACTCCCCAATCATGCGGAGCAACTACACCACTTCGTGTTCCATAGATCGTTTCGCCATATTGTTTCATCCACTCTCCCATCTCTGCCAAGCGTTGCACAGCTACCGCAGGAAGTTCTCCATCGGGTTGAGGACCGATATTCATCAAAAGATTGGCATTCTTACCGGCTGCTTTCACCAGATAATGAATCAATGTCTTCGTAGATTTATAATTCTGGTCGGTAATCTTATATCCCCACATGCCATTCATTGTTTCACAAGTTTCTAACGGCAGATGGCTTACATCTTGCCCGGAAAGTCCGGCAGAATTTTCACCGGGCAGATCACGTTCAAAAATCTGAATATCTTCACCTTCAAAAGGTGTCTGGTGATGATTGTTACCGATAAGACATCCCGGCTGGAGTCTATGAATCAGCCTATATTGCTCCGGTAATTCCCAATCGAATTTTTCATTCTGGTCCTGATCCCACCATCCGTCAAACCAGATAGCACCTATGGGACCATAATTCGTCAGCAACTCCGTCAACTGATTATTCATGAATTGATAATAACTTTTCCAATCCCCTTTCGAGTTCGCACGTCCTGTCCCCTGCCCTGTACGTCCCCAAGGATAGTCCTCACGCGCCCAGTCAAGATGTGAGTAATAAAAATGAAGCTTGATACCCTGCTTGGCACAGGCTGCTGCCAGTTCTTTCACGATATCTCTTTTAAAAGGGGTGGCTTTGACTACGTTATAATCCGAATACTTGGTATCAAACATAGAAAAACCTTCGTGATGACGGGTAGTGAAACAGATATATTTAGCTCCCGAAGCTTTAATAGCAGCCACCCATTTATCCGCATCAAACTTGGAAGGATAGAATCCACCTGCCAGTTTGGCATACTCTTTATAATTCAGATTATTATTTGACATAGTCCACTCACCGGAAGCGAGCATAGCATATAGCCCCCAGTGAAGAAAAATGCCAAACTTATTGTCTTGAAATTCCTGTCGTGCTTTCAGATTCTCTTCAGCAGGTTGATAGGGAGATTGTGCAAATGCTCCCAAGTTCATGACTAACAACAAAAGGAAAGTTATAAAACGTGTTTTCATAAGGCGTACATTATTATAGGCTTGAAAAAGGTTAAATCGGTAAATGCGCTATCGCAGAGAAGAAATATTTTAGGCACGGATTACACGGATTTCACGGTATTAATTAAAAAGAAACCGTGAAATCCGTGTAATCCGTGCCTAATCAATTGTTATTCTTCAGTATAACGTTCGATCGTCTGTGCTCTGTCCGGTCCTACGGAAACAATCTTGATTTCTACACCAAGCTGCTCTTCCAGGAAAGTCAGATAAGCGTTGAATTCTTCCGGGAATTCATCTTCGCTCTGCATCTTAGTCATATCCGTCTGCCAGCCGGGAAGTTCCGCATACACTGGTTCTACGCCTTCTGTGATGTCATACGGGAAATAATCGATTTCTTCACCGTTCACTTTGTAAGCAACACAAGCTTTGATTGTTTCGAAAGTATCGAGTACATCGCTCTTCATCATAATCAATTTGGTAACCCCGTTTATCATAACGGAATACTTCAGCGCTACCAGGTCGATCCATCCGCAACGACGTTTACGTCCGGTAACAGAACCGAATTCATGTCCCAAAGTACACATCTTGTCACCTGTTTCATCAAATAGTTCTGATGGGAACGGACCTGCTCCTACACGAGTACAGTATGCTTTGAAAATACCATATACTTCACCTATACGATTAGGCGCCACTCCCAGTCCGGTGCAGGCTCCCGCACATACGGTATTGGAAGAAGTCACAAACGGATATGAACCGAAATCAATATCAAGCATAGTACCCTGAGCTCCTTCACAAAGAACACTCTTACCATCTTTCAACAGATTATTCACTTCATGTTCGCTATCTACAAAATGGAATTGTTTCAGGTATTCGATACCTTCCAACCATGCTTTTTCCAATTCTGTCAGGTCATATTCATAATTCAGACTCTTCAGGATTTGCTCGTGACGAGCCTTCGCAGCAGCATACTTCTGATCGAAGTTATGAAGAATGTCACCTACACGAACACCGTTACGGCTCACTTTATCCGTATAAGTAGGACCGATCCCTTTGCCGGTAGTTCCTACTTTGGCATCTCCTTTGGCTGCTTCATAAGCAGCATCCAGAATACGGTGTGTCGGAAGAATCAGATGAGCTTTCTTTGAAATGTGCAAACGTTCTTTCAGCGGATGACCTGATGCCTCAAGTGCTTCTGCCTCTGCCTTAAACAATGCGGGATCAAGTACCACACCGTTACCGATGATGTTTACCTTGTTTCCCTGAAAAATACCGGAAGGAATAGAGCGGAGCACATATTTCTGTCCTTCGAACTCAAGCGTGTGACCGGCATTCGGGCCGCCCTGAAAACGAGCAACCACATCATACTTAGGTGTTAAAACGTCGACTACTTTTCCTTTACCTTCGTCGCCCCATTGTAATCCTAATAGAACATCTACTTTCATATTGTATATTGATTTTCAATTATTTGCAAAAAACGTTCTTTAAACGTGTTGATTTTCAACTTCATAAGAACGCACAAATTTAGAGAAAAAACACCATATACCAAAAGAAAAAACAAGTTATTTCATCTATATCAAAAGCCTAAACACACTGTTTGACAGACATCAGATGAACCACCAATATAACAAATAGAAAGAAGTCAATCAGAAGCTTAAACCTTATACAATAACAGTTTATCCTTTCTATTTGTACTGCAAAGTGAACTTTATTAAGCAAGTATGGTAATATTAGACACCGTAACCCCGCACTCAGTTATTAAAAAAGACAATATACCCTATCTACTTAACACCGTTGGGCATAACAATATACCACCCATACCAATACTTTTGAATGGTCTTATCTATTTATTATAAAAAGACATGAACGAATTAACTAAAAAGAAAATAAGCAATACACTTAAAGGTAAAAAGAAAAGTGCTACTCACAGAAAAAATATTAGTCAAGCACTAACAGGAAGAAAATTAAATAAGGAGCATAAAGAAAAGATAAAAGAAAGTATGAAAAAATACAGAAAAAGATTACTTTACATTAGTTTTAAGTAAAAAGGAGGCATTAGCCTCCTTTCCTATTTTAGTTTTTCTTATAGTTTATATAACCATTCAATTCATAAGAACCTTTATCACGAGTAAATTTAAACTTATCAAACTTTAGCGTAACATCTTTATCAGAGATGGAACTAACAGTAACCTTACCCGATACAACATTAAACGTATAAGAACTTCCAATATCCGTATAGTCACGATATTCACGTACTTCTACGTTAAGTTCTGCATCTTTCTTTAAATCATTAAAAGACATTCCTGTTATTCTAACAGCAAAATCATACATAGACATATATTCAACATCTTCTTGAATTAAATAAGATTCAAAGACTAAAGTTGAGTTATTAGCATTATAAGTTACTGTAGCATCATTTTCTACTTTAAACTTATTAGTATTAACAGTGACAATACTACTATCACCATTATTACCTTCATCATCATCACTTGAACAAGAAGTGAATGAAAGACATGCAATGAACACCATTGCAAACAAACCAAATAATTTTTTATTCATAATAAAACACGTGTTTTACTCACCGTCCCAAATGAATATTAATAAATATAATAAAAGCGTGGGACTGTATAAAACCTTATCGCTATTAAAGTATCGCCAAACACTTGCTACACAATAAGGCAACAGCCCACGCCCTATATAATAATATAAGTCGTGGACATTTAGTTGCCTATATCCCGTGTAGCTTGAAATTGGCGATTTCTAATAGCAGGATATAGTTCTAAACGCTTCCGTTTTCAAAATTTGATGCAAAAATACGAAGTAATTTCAGTTATTCAAAAAAAAATAGAAATTAATCCCAAAAAACAGAGTAAATCATTTACTTTTTGAACTTACTTACCTATATATCTAAGAGTAGAAGGGAAAGTCTATTGTCAAGGTGACAAAACTTGCCATTCTGCAAACTTTTAAATAAAAGAATAACAATGGAAAAAGATGATATATTTCGATAAATTAAAAATTGTCACCAATATTAGATATATAAGCAATATAAATAAAGACTTATTTATAGAAAATAAAAAAGGGAATGAAATACTATATTACAAATATGTTCAAAAATTCCCATACAATCTACATATTTTAGTAAACTATTCACTAAATGAGTTAGTGATAGAATTTACATCTAAAATACTAAAAGAAAAAATAACAGAATTAATAAACAAAGATAATATCAAAGAATGTATATACAATATCAATCAATTAAATATATGTCAGTTAGATATAGTGAATATTATAAATGATTCTACCATAGTAAAATGCGATATAGCAAAAGATATAACATATAACAATATTAACAATATTACGGATTACATTAATGCAAATCGTTCTAATTATCAAAAATGGATTTGCAAGAAATATAGAAATGGAATAGTATTAGAAAATGTAGTAGCAACTCCAAGAAATAAGAAACGAGTCGTAATATATAATAAAGAGAAAGAAATTATGAAATCAGATAACGCAATATTCTTTAATACATTATCAAATAAAAATGAAGTATTAGCTTATTTTAAAAACAAAATAAGATTTGAACTTAACATCAATACTAAAATACAAATAAGGAATTTATTATCTATCAATAACAATAATCTATTAGAAGTATTAAACAGTGATAAAAGCCCAATAACAACTATATTAGATGAGGCTATTTCACACAAAACTACTCAAAATAGACAAAGTACTAATTTAAGGGATTACGAAAGAGAATTATTACTTAAAGAATGCGAATACAACCTATCTAAAGTAGAATCTATAATAAGACTACATACTTCAAAAAATACATCTATTAAAAGAATAATGCAACCATATATAGAACTAAATAATAAAATAAACAAGCAAGAATATAGCAATATAAAATTAAAAGAATTATTAAAATAACATTTGGCATCAAACAAACGTTCGTTTGAATATTGCCAAATTAAAATAATATCGTATATTTGCATTATAATAACATAAAGTAAATGATATGAAAAAATATATTGCATATTACAGAGTGAGTACACAAAGGCAAAGTTTAGGACTACAAGCCCAACAAGCTAACGTATCTAACTTCATTCAATCAAGTATGGATAATATACTTATATCAGAGTACTCCGAAAAGGAAAGCGGTAAATCAAACAATCGCATTGAACTTAATAAGGCATTATCTGAATGTAAACAACAAGGTGCAACACTAATTATTGCAAAGTTAGATAGGTTATCCCGTAACATTTCTTTTGCATTTGAACTAAAACAAAGTGGTATAGAGTTTCTTGCATTAGATTTACCCCAATTTAATACACTTACATTAGCGGTCTTCATGGGATTAGCACAGCAGGAACGTGAACTTATTAGTACCCGAACAAAAGCCGCATTAAAAGTAAAAAAAGAGCAAGGATATAAATTAGGACGTCCAAATGCTTCATTTACGAATGAACAAATAAATAACGCAAGTATTAGACGTAAAGAAATTGCAGATAACAATAATAATACAAAACGAGCTAAATTAATGATTGCAGCATTAATCAAATCTACAAAAAATAAATCTGAAATAGCACGTCAATTAAATGAAAATGGATTCAGAACAGCAAAAGATAAACTTTTCAATGCAAAAGCCATTGATAGAATAGTAAAACGTTACTCACTATATTAAAAAAGCCCATTAATTAATGGGCTTCACATTTTATTTATTAGATAGGTTTCTCAACTCTTCTAATTGTTCAAGTAACATATTATATTCATTTTCTTTTTCGCTATGCTGCAATTTTAAATCATCCAACTCTTTTTTAACTTTCGACACTTTAGCAAAGCAACGTATTATTTTTACTTCATTAGTATCATTATCTTCATTAGTAGGTAAAAAAGACAATAATTCTTCTAAATTCAAATTTATATTATTATTCTTATTTTTATTAGAAATATTATCCTTTTTATCTTTTACTTCCCGAATCAGTTTAATACCATTACTTTCACGATAGTTCTTAACTATAGAAAAGCGTTCTTCTATTGTTTTTTGTTCAAACTCTACTTTTGAAATAGATTCATAAAAATCAGATTCTTTACCTGCCTCCTTTATTGCATTAAGACTACGCTCAATATTTCCTATTAGCGCATTTTTCTTTCTATCTTCTTTCGTAAGTGCCATAATTCATTTATTTTTAATTGATGTTTTTGCAAATATAATCATTATCATTAAAAGTACAATAAAATAAATCAAAAATCATCTTCTGCATTCTCCTGTGATATAGTAATATCATTTCTTCTTTCAATAATATCACGTATATCTTTAATATTATCACATGAAATTATTAATTCATTTAACTGTGCATTATCTTCAATAGTATGTTCTAAATTCATATTTAAAGCCTCAGCACGCTGCGCAAATAATAGTTCATTATATTTAATAGATTCAATAGATTTATCTTTATCAATCAAATCTGCTTCTTGTCTTGATATAACATGAATCAAATTTAAAGTATCTGTTTTTATATTAGAATTTTCAATATTTTCCTTTTTATCAACTTTATCAAAACATATCGCCAATTTATTAGCTTTTTCCCGCTTTGTCTGTTTATCATATTTATGATAATTAGCAAGGCTCTTATGTCCTGTAGTACCCATTATTAAACTTTCACTAATACCACGTCTTGAACACATAGTTACAAATGTTCGTCGAGCTGTATGTGTACCTATAAATTCACACTTAGGTTTACGTATTTCTTCAATACCCTCCATAGTTTCACGTAATTCTGTATAAGGTTCTGTAATACCCGCTTTTCTTCCTATTTCATGCAAAATAATTATAGATTCACCGAGTTCTTTATATTCAGCTTTTATTTTACCTAACTTTATATTATCTAATATTTCTTTACTACGTGACAATAAAGGAACGATGGGACGATGAACTGTTTTTTCTTGTATTATTTCAATAGTATTATCATCTCTTATTATAAAATCTTTAATATCTCGCATATCTCCGTAACGCTGTCCAAAATAGCATTGTAGCATAAAAGCATTTCTAACTTCTTCTTCCTCACCTTCTAAATCTAATTCATATATTTTATCCAATTCTTCTTCTGTCAATGCAAACTTATTTTCGCTTACATCAACTTTGGATTTGATATTAGTATATAGATGTAAACAAGCAGTAGAACTATTAAATAAGCCATCTCTTTCAGAACGTTTAATTAATCCTATTATCACGTCTATAATATTTTCAACAGTATTAATCGTTCTTTTAGGTTTACCATTACTACTTCTTTCACGCAACAAAAAGTCTCTAAAACGTTCAAAAAACTTATAATCAACATTATTAAATGATGTAAGAATAATATTTTCATCATTTAAATATCGACTAAATGTATTTACCTTAGAATAATACGCTTTTTTATCTTTTAAATGCGAACTATCTATCTGTTTTCTCAAATATAGTATAGGATTAAATATTGTATGGCTTTCTTTGTTTCTTTTCATTGCACCACTAATATTAAATAATTTTTCTTTTACTATCCCATCAATATTAGATAAGAGATTAGGATTATTACAAAGATACAATTTTACTTCATCAAATTTCTTAATTGCAGCATCTATTTTCGCATTGACTATAGAATTATTATTATTATCCAATACTGTCAGCAGAGGGCTTATAACAGCCTTCTGCTTCGTTTTATTCCAATGTAGGGGATTTACTTTAGCACCAATGCAATACTTATACTGCCTACCATTGAGACGAAACACCATGTAAACAGCAGTAGGATATTCTCCATGAGGTTTACGGAGATTGAAATGATAAGAGAAACGAAAGAAAATTTGTTGTTCCGACATATAAACACTGTTCTTTAAAAACGTTCTTTAAAAGTGTTCTTAAAAAGGTGTTTAATCGAGAAAAGACGCTTTATAACTTACTGAAAATCAATAAGCGTATAAAACATCTACTTTCATTTTTCTTTTTTATTGTTGTTATTTACTTTTTTCCGTTTGT
>ERZ826396.2669-NODE-2669-length-13917-cov-3.876136_pt1 | contig 13917 bp, 6 predicted proteins | sample MGYA00519926_ERZ826396 | MGnify/ENA primary metagenome ERZ826396 (study PRJEB31778, sample SAMEA3449230) | human gut metagenome | biome: human gut; feature: human-associated habitat; material: faeces | place: United Kingdom | collected 2010/2012 ... | reverse complement strand
CTTCAGGTGCACCACCTCGTCATGGGACAGCACCAGGATATAGTTTTCACTGTATGCATAACTCATGGCAAAGGTCATCAGATTATGATTGTCCTTCCGGAAATACGGATCCAGCTTCATATATTCCGTAAAATCATGCATCCATCCCATATTCCATTTCAGGCTGAATCCCAGTCCGTCCTCTTCCACCGGTCCGGTCACCATCGGCCACGCCGTAGACTCTTCCGCGATCATCAGCGCTCCAGGGTTTCTTCCCAGCACCACAGAATTCAAATGCTTAAAGAAATCAATGGCCTCCAGATTCTTGTTGCCCCCATATTTATTGGCTACCCACTGGCCGTCCTGCTTTCCGTAATCCAGATAAAGCATCGAAGCCACCGCATCTACCCGCAGACCGTCTACATGATACTTTTCGATCCAGAACAATGCGTTAGAAATCAGGAAGTTTCGCACCTCATTTTTTCCATAGTCAAAAATCTTGGTGCCCCAGTCCGGATGCTCTCCTTTTCTCGGATCCTGATATTCATATGTCGGCGTACCATCAAAATCCGCCAGGCCATGGGCATCTCTTGGGAAATGCGCCGGTACCCAGTCCAGAATAACACCTATTTTATTTCTATGGAAATAATTTACCATCCAGGCAAAATCTTCCGGCGTTCCGTAACGGGACGTGGGTGCAAAATAACCTGTCACCTGATATCCCCAGGATCCGTCAAAGGGATGTTCCGCAATCCCGATCAGCTCGATATGGGTATAGCCCATATCCTTCATATATTTGACGGCTTCTTCTCCAAACTCCCGATAGGTATAAAATCCTTCGTCCTCCCGCCCGGGATGCCGTTTCCAGGAACCAATATGCGCCTCATAGATTGACATCGGTTCTTTGGTGTGATCCCAGCCGGCACGCTTCTCCATCCAGGCGGAATCCGACCACTTGATCCCGGAAAGGTCATAGACCTTGGACGCCGTTCCCGGCCGCAGTTCGGCATGGAACGCAAAGGGATCCGACTTAAAAATATAATCTCCTCTGTACGTCTGGATACAGTATTTATACATGTCATACTGCTGGATTCCCGGAATAAAGCAGGTATAGATGCCCAGCGGCTCTTCCCGTTCCATTGGGTTTGCTTCCGTATCCCAGTCATTAAATTCTCCGACTACAGACACACTTTCCGCATGGGGCGCCCACACCGCAAAATATACCCCTTCTTTTTTTCCATCCTTCACAAAGTGGGCCCCCAGCTTATTATAGATTTCATAATGATTTCCCTGCCCAAAGAGATACTGATCCAGTTCTCCTACTTCATATGGTTTCTTTTTCTTTTTTGCCATACTGAACCCCCACAATCTGTCCTAATATATCCATATTATACTTTAGATGGCCGAAAAAAAAAAGAGTTTTGACAAATCTATCTGTCAAAACTCTTAATTTTTTGATTAAATCTTAAAGTCTTCTTCCTTTAAGATAATTCTATCAGAATCGTCTGTTCCCTTGCCGAATACACGTCTTGCAAGATGCTTTACATTGGCCTTCTGGGAATGATCAATGGCTTCATCCATAATCTCCTTAACCTCAGCAACGGATACGGCATGATCTTCTCTCTGCATTACATCAATCCGGCTGTACAGCGCCAGGATTCCCATTTCATCCAGCTTATAGCCATTCTCCTTTGCATAGGTCTGCCCGAAGGTTACCAGCTCATCATTAATGAATACCGGAAGCTCCAGCTTGGAAGTAAACTTCTTCTTGAAATCTGCATTGACAGCCAGCATCCTCTCCAGAGGCTTTCTCTGATCCTCCAGCACGAACAGGAGCTCTCCTGTCTTCTTCTCCATCAGGTAATTCAGTTCCTTGATGGTCCTGGAGTTTAACTTTCCGGCCTTCTCAATGATGATAGCTCCGCCCTTGAGCTTCTGGATGATATTGGTCAGTTCCTTCTTATTCAGAGATTCACCGGTCACGATAGCAACCTTGCCCTGCTTCAGGTTTCTCTGCTTCTGGATCGCCTTTACGATATCTACCGCCAGCACGGTCTTACCGGAACCTTTCCGTCCCACTACCAGCAGGTTGCCGGTCTTGGATGTTCCTTCTCTCTGCGCTCTTCTGTCATTGTCCAGCACTTCTACGATCTGTTCGCTCATACCTCTTACCGGAACAAAGTAAGAAAATAGTTTCTTCTGTTCCTCCGTAAGTCCGGCCTTTAACCCAATCTCACTGGTCGCACTCAGATCATATCGTCCGGTTACTACAAATCCTGTATCAAACGGAACGCCGCTTCCTTTGGACTTTTTGATTCTCTCCTGGATCTCCTCTTCGGAAGGCTCTTCGATTTCCAGTTCTTCTGCCTCAAACTCTTCTTCGTCATCTTCAAAGTCCTCTTCCTCAAGGTTCTCTTCTTCAAAGTCTTCTTCCTCGAAGTCTTCTTCCTCGAAGTCTCCCTCATCAAAGTCCTCTTCCTCGAAGTCCTCTTCCTCGAAGTCTTCCTCATCGAAGTCCTCTTCTTCGAAATCCTCCTCATCAAAATCCGCATCCTCGAAGTCTTCCTCGTAATCATCGTCGAAGTCGTCCTCAAAGTCGGCATCTTCAAAGTCCTCTTCAAAATCGGCATCTTCGAAGTCTTCTTCCTCGAAGTCCTCTTCGTAATCGGCATCCTCTAACTCTTCTTCGAAGTCCTCTTCGTAATCCGTGTCCTCCGGCTCCTCATCCTCAAACTCTTCACCAAAGTCTATATCTTCAAGACTTAACTGTTCCGGCTCTTCTTCAAACTCAAAGTCTTCAAAGTCCTCATAGGTATCTTCACTTTCCGGAGACTCTTCTTCCTTTTCGTCCTGGTCCATTTCTGCCACCAGTCTTACCAGGTCATCCGGGATTCTCTGTGTCTTTCCTTCTGCAAACGCATTATCCAGCAAGGCTTCTTTTTCAGCTTCCTCTGCGGCCTTTCTTGCCGCCTCTTCTTCTGCCGCTTTTCTTGCTGCCTCTTCCTCCGCGGCCTTTCTTGCTGCTTCTTCCTCTGCGGCCTTTCTTGCTGCCTCTGCTTCTGCTGCCTTTCTTGCTGCTTCTGCTTCTGCTGCCTTTCTTTCTACTTCTCTTCTCTCGGCTTCCTGTCTGCGCCTTGCTTCCTCCCGTTCTTTTTTCAGCCGTTCCTCATCTTTCGCCTTCTGCTGTGCAATGGCTTCTGCATTTTCCTTCTGTTTTTCTTCCCACTCCTGAAGGATATCGTCAATCCGCATCTGACTGGTTACCCGGAGATCCTCTTCCTTCTTTTCCATTGCCTCTTTCTCAATATTAATGCCGCTGGCAATTGCCACGCCATTAGCCAGTGCTTCTTCCAGCGTAGCTCCTTTTACAACCTGTGTAATGGAAGATTTCTTCTTCGGCTGTTCCTCTTCCTTCTGCGGTTCCTCTTCCGGCTCTTCTTCCTGCTTTTCTTCTGCCGGCTCTTCTTCCGGTTCTTCCACAGCCTCTTCCTCTGATTCTTCTTCAGAATCTTCCATGCTCTTTTCCATCTCTTCTACCGCCTGTGCCAGGCTGACTGCGGAAACTGGTCTGGACACCTCTTCTTCCGTATCTGCCGCAGATTCCTCCGGTTCTTCAGTCTCTTCTACAGCCTCTTCCGCCGCCTCCACGGCTTCTTCTGCCTGCACTGGTTTCGCTGCCGGTTTCTTCGGCGCTCCCGGCCTGCTGTCATATTTTTCCTGCTGCAGCGGTGTCAACGGTTTATACTTCATTTTCAATTCCATCGCTTTATAGACATATTTGCCCTCGCTGAACCACAGGATCAAGTCATCACATTCCTCCAGGCACTCTGCAGTCATACCTGCCTCATGATAAAGCTCCGCCAGCTCATACGCCCATTTTTCTACATACTCGGCTTTCTTAAAATCTTCCAGTGCCGCGATCTGTTCGGTGAGCGGCGCCCCTTGTGCCCTTAAAATACGGTATTTTAATATGTACTGATTCGGATCTCTCGGAGCCAGCTTCACAAACTCCTCATAACAATCCGATGCTTCTTCTACATCATTGATCTTCAGCGCCAGAGTTCCCAGGCGGTATACGATCTTTCTGCTTCCCGGCGATCTGTCAAACGCTACAAAAAGAATATCCCGGCTTTTTTGGAACTCACCATTATATTCGTATATCTCACTGACCGTGTTCAACATCGATGCACTCTTTACTCTGCGCCAGTCGATGGTGTCCGCGATCTCCATTGCCTTTTTGTACTGCTTGCTCTCCAAATATTCAAGCATTTGCTCTGTTTTTACCCGATATTCATATTTATCCAAATCTCTCACCTCAAAAATATATTTTTAATCCTCTTAATTTTTACAATTTTACGTATATAAGTTTATCATACGCTATATCTATTGTCAAAATATACGAGAAAATTTGTTACAAAAATATTACAAACCGCGCATTTCATGCTATTATAGAAATATATCTAAACTAAGGAGGCGCAACATGAAACTTTCACTAAACGGAATTAAGAACAAATCGGACTGGGAAGCTACAAACATCACACTGCCCGGCTATGACGTGGAAGCGGCGGCCGAAAAAGCAAAGGCAGCTCCCCGCTGGGCTCACTTTGGAATCGGCAATATCTTCCGTATCTTCATCGGCGGCATTGCCGACGGCATGCTGGAGAATGGAGACCTGGATACTGCCCTCACCTGTGTGGAGACCTTTGACTATGATGTCGTGGACAAGATCTATCGCCCATTCGACAACCTTGGATTAAGTGTCATCCTGCATACAGACGGCACCAGAGACTGCAAGGTCCTTGGCTCCTTCGGAGAGGCCATAAAGGCACAGAGCTCTGATCCGGCACTGTGGACGCGTCTGAAGGAAATCTTTTCTGCCCCCTCCCTTCAGATGGTTTCCTTTACAATTACCGAAAAGGGGTATGCTCTGACCACTTCAAGCGGCAGCTACCTCCCTTATGTGGAAGCAGATATTGAAAACGGACCGGACAAGGCTGTTGGCGCCATGGGCGTCTTAACCGCTATGCTTCTTGCGCGCTACCAGAACGGCAGGGCTCCTCTTGCCCTTGTTTCCATGGATAACTGCTCCAAAAACGGCAGCCTTCTTCGCAGTTCTGTGCTGACTATGGCCGAAGAATGGAAGAAGAAGGGATATGTAGACGAGGACTTCTTCGCCTATGTAAGCGATGAATCCATCGTTTCCTTCCCATGGACCATGATCGACAAGATCACTCCCCGCCCGAACCCTGACATCGCTGCTGATCTGAAGGCTCTTGGCGTAGAGGATATGGATCCTGTAGAAACCTCAAAGCGCACCTATATCGCTCCTTTTATCAACGGCGAGGATCCTCAGTATCTGGTCATCGAAGACAGTTTCCCGAATGGCCGTCCTCCGCTTGAAAAGGGCAAAGGCGTTTATCTTGGCAGCCGGGATACCGTCAACAAATCCGAACGCATGAAGGTTACCGCTCTGTTAAACCCGGTTCACTCTGCTGTCGGTCCTTTCGGCGTACTGCTGGGCGAGGAATATTTTGCCGACATGATCAACCGTGATGCAAAATTAATGAAGCTGGCCAAATCCGTATGCTATGACGAAGGATTCCCGATGGTAGAAAGCCCGGAGATCATTGACCCGAAAGCATTTGCTGATGAGCTGTTTAATCTCCGGTTTGTCAACGAATATCTGCTGGATACCAATCTCCGGCTCTGTACCGATGAGTCCCAGGGACTTGGAATCCGCTTCGGCGAAACCATCAAGGCGTACACCGCCAAATATGGCAGCGCCGAACAGCTGATCGCTATCCCCCTTGGTATTGCCGGATGGCTGCGGTATGTTCTGGCAGTAGATGATGCCGGCAACACTTACACGCTGGCTCCTGATCCACTGGCCGGCGAAATTGCTGACGCTTTGAAGGATGTCGAGATCGGAAAGCCGGAAACTCTGAAGGATCAGTTAAAGCCAATCCTCTCGAATGAAAAAATCTTTTTCACCAACCTTTACGAAAACGGTGTGGGTGAAAAGATCGAAGGGCTTTTCCGTGAAATGATTGCAGGTCAGGGCGCCGTTCGGGCAACAATTGATAAGTATATGTAATTTTGTTTGAAAACCGGCAGGATGCGTGATTCGTATCCTGCCGATCTTTTTCCGGACTTTCATGTACAACAAAACAGCCATTACGATCACCGTGACCATAATGGCTGTTATATATTTAATTTTATCATATTTTATATTTTTAATCGGAGGATCTTCTGTAATTCTTCTCGTTCCTTATTTATACTCCTTCTGTTTCTATATAATCTACTTTCGTGGTTATTATAATATCTATAACTGTTTCCATCATAGCCAGTGCCCTTATCATTTGTCTATGATCGTATTAAGTTATTCCTTCTATAACCTTTCGTTTATATAGTGTTTCGTATAAATCTGTGATATTAGGTAATGTTTCTTTACACATTTTCTAATATTCCGAAATTAATGTGGTATTGTTTTCAATATGTCTGCAGATAGAATTTCTTTTCTTTCAATGAATCTCCGGCTTGTTTTTCTTCTCCGATTTCTCTTTTCATTCTGTATTTGCCGGTTTATCTTTCTTTATGGTAAAGGCTTATTCTACAGGAACGATGATCTGCCATACCACTAACATATTGAATTTTAAATTCTGCTGCTGTGTCCAATGGATTAAGCCTCCTTTTCTTAAATTTCCAAATCAATGTATTTTTTATGATTCCCTTTCTCGTCAGGAACTCATTTCTTATTGATCTTTGGATTGATTATATAGTAGCACCGGCGCATTATTTTGTCAACACTATTTTTGTATTTTTTATTAATTAATTTATAATTATTTTCTTTTTGTATAAATTTACAGAATATTTTGTTTTATTTGTTCTGTTTGCTACAATATAAGATCTCCCGTTTTCTGATAACCTTCCAAAGAATAAGACTCGATCACGTTCCCCTGCACCACGTATAACACCTGCCCGATATACAGACCTCTTGCACTCCTGCTGCCGCTGCCGTTGATTTCCTCCTCCATCCGGCAGGTAAATCCGTTCATCTCATCATATTCAAACAGAAAATATATTTCTCCGCCTTCTCCATAACCGGAAAATCCGATCATATTCTGATCCGGTTCTATTAGCACTGCCTTATAGTTGTTAAACAGATCCGTATAATAAATGTGTTCCAGAACAACGGTATCTTTTTCTATCACATTCCTGGGGTCTGTAATATCAAACATTGTCAGCTTTATTCCGCCTGTGACCTGTGTTTCCTCACCTACCTCCATGCCGATTCCCAAAAGCTTTCCCTCTCCGTAAAAATGAAGATATTCTGAAAACCCGGGTATCTTTAATGCCCCTAGTATTGTCGGATTCTCCGGATCGGAAAGATCCACGCTAAACAACGGATCTGTCTCCCGGAAGGTCACAAAATAGGCAATGTCACCCATGAATCTTGCAGAATAGACCCTCTCCTCTTCAGCCAGCCCTTCAATAGATCCCGTCTTTTCCAGCTTCTCATTCAGGATATATACAGAATTGGTATCATCTACCGTAGACACCACACGAAGATATCCATTATATTCATCGATTGAAAAACTATCGTTCAGATAACCGTCGAAACTACCCTGCGCTGTTCCAGTAAGCTTTCCATCTGCATACGCTACTCGCCGGACCGCAGTGACGGTTGATCCGGAAGGCTGCCAAATAGTCTCATAATAATAAATATTCTCGTTGCTTACATACAGCTCCCCGCCTTTGGACATCAATGCCTTACTGTCCTTTACCTGATCCGGCTGATCCGGATTGATAGAAACGATGACCTCATACATATCCGCCCGCTCGGTCTGCGGAAGATAAATATCTGTTTCTTCCATGACCTTATCGTTTATCGCCGGCAGATAGGTTCCCGGTTCCCGTGGATCCGGCTCATTCCACAGATCAATATAATGATTGGTAAACAGATAAACAAAGCCATCTGACAGCCGGGAAGACTGATATCCTCCACTTTGGATTACCCGGCCTTCTTCCTTAGGTTCTGCAGGCTTCTGGATGTCATAAGTGATCACTTCTGTCTCCTGGGTGTTATCAGCCCCACTGTCCGCTACCAATATCATTTTCCCATCCATAAGATAGATTTCATATATATATTCCCCGTCTTCCAGCCTGATCCTGCCCACTGTTTCCATCTGTCCGCCCGCCGTATCTACAATAGCCACCGTCACGCCGTCATCCTGAAGCACATACAGATACCTGCCATCCGTCTTGACCACATCTCCTTCGTCCACGCCTTCCTGCCTTACATTGGTCTGAGAATAATTTTCAGCAGATGAACGCCCGGCTTCTGTTCCGGAACTGGCTGTCCCTGCATCGCCGACTGCCATATCGCCTTCAGACGCCGATTCTTCCACTGCAGATGCTCTGAATCTTTCTACACTCTTTTCCACATATCCATAAATTTCATCGTAGCTTTCTGCAGTCCGGATCATCCCGCCCGTATCTGCCAGCGTATCCTCCAGCCAGGATACTTCTGTCTGCGAATTTCTGCCCTGTTCCTGCCTGTCTCCCCAGATCAGCAGACCTGCCGCAAACACAACGCAGGCTGCCGCCACGGATCCCGCCGCATAAAGCCTCTTCCGATATTTGCTCTTTTGCATACTGGAAGTTTCCTTCCGAAGTCTCTTTTTCATTTCCTCCGGGTAAAGTGTCTCCGGGACCTGGATCTCTTCAGCCCGTTCTCGTATACGCTCAAGAATTTCCTGCTCTTTCCTGTCCATATGTCCTCCTTTCACTCACCTTAACATGACTTCCATTTTCTTTAACGCACGGCTGCGCCTGGATCTGATCGTGTTGTCACTTTGGTCCAACATACGCCCGATTTCCCGGCTGCTGTATCCGCCAAACACTGACAGACCGATGATCTCCTGTTCTTCATCTGTCAGAACAGCAAACGCCCTTCTGACATCCAGCACCGCCGCATGATCCATTTCCTCAAACGGAACGCACTCTCTTTCACTTCCCTCTGCCTTTTTTCTTTCTCTGGCTTCCGTCCTCAGCCGTTTCCTGCAAACGTTTGCCAGAATCGTGAAAATCCAGCTTTTGAAAGCTTCACGCTTCCGAAGTTTCCGGATATTTACATAAGCTGCCGTCACTGCCTCGCTGACTGCATCCTCCGCATCCTGCGGATGTCCCAAAATGCAGAGCGCATAACGGTACAGGTCTGGAAAAACGCTTTCATACAGCTTCGCAAACATCTCCTCATCACATTTCATATCTTCTCCTCCCTGCCAGATATGACCTACAATACACATTACTATTGTTCTATATATTAGAGTCAAAAAAGGCGGAAACTGTTGCATTTATATTTAAGAAAAACATCCCGGATACGGCCTCATATGATGCCGCACCCGGGATGCTCTGTATTTTGTCGTTTTATTTTTTTCTTATCCGATCTTCAAACCAGCCTGCTATCCGCGATAATAGTTGATCAGGCAGCCCTTGGTGATGATCTCTCTTTCTGCATCTGTCATATCGCCAAGCTTGAAGGTCACTTCCTTAAGCTCCTCTTCTTTCACCACATATGCAGTAATTTCCGAAGCTTTTTCGGCAACCGCCTTTTTGATGCCCGGCACAAAGATATAATCTCCGTTCCGGAAGCTTAAGCTTTCATGATCTTCTTCGGTGATAAACGGAAGCATCCCCCAGTTGATCAGGTTAGAACGGTATCTCTTGGTAGCATATTCATTGGCAATATTCGCCCAGCCGCCCAGTACCTTCTGGCAGGACGCAGCCTGCTCTCTGGCGGAGCCGTCTCCCGGCTTCACTGCAAAGATGGTGCTGCCGATACCTAAGTTTCCTTCTCCCGCCTCCGGGAACCTGGTCTTCACTGTCTGCATTACCGGCTTTAATTCTTCCAGAACTTCCAGCGGGCATTTTCCGGCTTCGATAGCCTTCTCTGCCTTCTGAACCTCTTTTGCACGTCCCACATAAGCCGGATCCTTTCTGGACAGGGCAAACTCTGCCAGCCCCAGCGGGTTCGAACGGTAAGAAGACGTCTCTCCGGACGGAATCAGCTCGTCTGTGGTGGTTACCGGATCATGAATCTCAGATACCACTTTCAGGAGCAGGTTTTCCGGCAGTGCAGGCATTTCTGGCCAGTCCTTGATATTCGGTCCGAACTTGATCTCCACAGACGGATCTGCCACGCCTTTGCTGTCGAAGACACGGTTTGCATAAATCTTCTGGTCGAAATGATATTTTCTTCCTTTATATTCTACATCCATATCTGTCGCCGGAGTCAGGAAACCTTTATTAGCTGCTGTTGCAGCAATGGAACGGGCATCCATCAGCGCCACCGATGCGATCTGTCCGCTCTGCAGCTTGGATCCTTCCCGGTTCGGGAAGTTTCTGGTGGAATGGCGGATAGAAAATGCATTGTTCGCCGGCGTATCACCAGCTCCGAAGCAGGGACCGCAGAAGGCGGTCTTCACAATGGTGCCGGCCTCCATCAGGTCTGCCACCGCTCCGTTTTTCACCAGTTCCATATAGATCGGCGTGCTGGCCGGATATACGCTGAAGGTAAATTCATCCGCTCCGATATAATGTCCGCGGATGATGTCCGCCGCCGCACAGATATTTTCAAAACCGCCGCCGGCACATCCGGCGATGATTCCCTGGTCTACATATAATTTCCCGTTTACGATCTTATCCTGAAGAGAATAATCCACAGCTCCGTCCAGGCTTACCAGCGCCTTCTTCTCTACATCGTGCAGGATGTCCTTAAGATTTGCGTTGACCTCGTCGATAGTATATGTATTGGACGGATGGAACGGCATTGCGATCATCGGCTTGATCTCACTTAAGTTGACATATACCATGCCGTCATAGTAGGCCACTTCTCCCGGATTTAATTCCTGATAATCCTCTTCTCTTCCGTGGATTTCATAAAATTCCCTGATCTTCTCATCCGTTTTCCAGATGGAGGAAAGACAGGTGGTCTCTGTGGTCATTACATCAATACCGATCCGGAAGTCCGCACTCAGCTTCTCCACGCCCGGTCCCACAAATTCCATGACCTTATTATTCACATAGCCGTTTGCAAAGGTCGCCCCGATAATGGCAAGCGCCACGTCCTGCGGACCTACGCCTTTCACAGGCTCGCCATCCAGATAGATACCTACTACCTGCGGCATTTTGATATCATACGTCTTGTTCAACAGCTGTTTTACCAGCTCCGGGCCGCCTTCTCCCATAGCCATGGTACCCAGAGCTCCATAGCGGGTGTGGCTGTCGGATCCCAGGATCATCTTTCCGCCGCCTGAGAGCATTTCTCTGGCGTACTGGTGAATAACCGCCTGGTGCGGCGGTACATAGACGCCGCCATATTTCTTGGCACAGGTCAGTCCAAACATGTGGTCATCTTCGTTGATCGTTCCCCCTACCGCACACAGAGAATTGTGGCAGTTGGTCAGCACATAGGGGATGGGGAATTTCTCAAGCCCGGACGCCCTCGCCGTCTGGATGATCCCTACGAAGGTAATATCGTGAGACGTCAGCTTATCAAATTTGATCTGAAGCTTTTCCATGTTCCCGGAAGTATTATGCGCCTCCAGAATCCGGTAAGCCATCGTATTCTTCGCCGCATCCTCACTGGATACCTTCTGTCCGGTACGGGCTCCCGCCTCTTCTGCATTTTCCACGATCTCGCTTCCGTGCAGAAGATAAACACCACTGTCGTACAATTTTATCATCTTGTCTTCCTCCTGTCCTAGTTTTTCTCATTTATATCCTTCATATGATCTGCCACCATCATGGCTATCTTAAACGTCAGGGCGTCGTCAAAGACTCTGACGTCCAGTCCAGTCTTTTTCTGGATCTTTTCCAGACGGTACACCAGTGTATTTCGGTGTACATAGAGCTGTCTTGCCGTCTCTGAGATATTCAGGTTGTTGTCAAAAAACGTATAGACCGTGGTCAATTCTTCTTCCTCGAATTTTTCTTCCGGCCCGTTCTCAAATACTTCCTTCAGGAACATCTCGCACAGCGATGGCGGAAGCTGATGGATCAGCCGTCCGATTCCCAGCTCGTCATATGCCAGAATATTTTTTTCCACATAGAAAACCCTGCCTACCTGAAGAGCAAGATCCGCTTCTTTATAAGAACGGGATACATCTTTTAACTCTTCTACAATCGTCCCATATGCGACCCGCACCCCGACCATGGCCTCCATATTCAGAGTATCCACGATTTCGTGGGCGATCCGGTTCAGTGTCTGATAATCATCGGTATTTTCCAAAGCCTTTACCAGGATCACATGTCGCTCGTCTACCGCCGTTACAAAGTCTTTCATCCCGGTGGCATACAGACCACGCATAGTCTCCAGAATCAGAGTTTCCCCCTCGTTCTTGGACTCAATAAGAAATACTACCCGCCGCTGTTCCACGGGTATCTTCATTTTCTTAGCCTGGTTATAGACATCTACTACCAGCATATTGTCCAGGATCAGATTCTGGATAAAACGGTTCTTATCCATCTTTTCCTTATATGCAAACAGCAGGTTGGCAATCTGGCTGGCTCCAAATCTCCCCGCCGTCACAGCCTCATGGCTGCCGCCTTCCATCCCTAATATGTATACCGGATCCTCTTCATCCCGGATCAGGAATAAGCAGATCTCCTCTTCAACCCGCTCTTCCTCTCCGCTCTCGCCAAAGGAAACGGCTTTCTCTTCCCAGGCAGGCATCTTTTCACTGGTCATGACCAGGCAGACGCCTTTTTTATCCCAGACGGCACACTCCAGTCCGCTGATTCTCTTCATGTCCTGCACTGCTTTATGCAATAGCTGATTCGAAAGCAATCGGAATCCCTCCTGTTCTCTACATGTGAATTTTATTTTACCACAGGACCGCGCCAGTGTACAAGTGAGAAATCCCCCTGTGGCTGTCCGCCGGCTTTTCTCCCGTCTCTGTATTCTCCCGGCATGTTGTGGTGACTGATGAAAGAAAAAAGGGATCCCGACTCCGGGATCCCTCTTATTTCATTTTCCAGACTAGTTTGTGATTGTCTGCTCTGTTTCTTTATCAAATACATGGATCTTATCAGCATCCAATGCAAATTTTACAGTATCGCCTGTTCTTGCTGTTGTTCTTGGATCCACTCTTGCAGTCATACTGGAGCCTTCATAGTCAAAGTACAGAAGTGTCTCTGCACCAAGCATCTCGTATACACGGATCTTAGCTTCAATCACGGTATCAGGAGAAGCCTGAATGAATTCTGCTTCATCATGAAGATCTTCCGGACGGATACCAAGAACAACTGTCTTTCCTGCATAGCCGCCGTCTTTAAGTGCTTTTGCTTTTTCAGCAGGAAGTACGATGGTGTGAGGTCCTGTTACAAGAGAAACCTTGTCTCCCTCAATCTTGCACTCTGCATCGATAAAGTTCATCTGCGGAGATCCGATGAATCCTGCAACGAACATGTTGCACGGTGCATCGTACAGTGTCTGCGGTGTATCTACCTGCTGAACAACACCAGCGTTCATAACTACGATTCTGGTACCAAGAGTCATAGCCTCTGTCTGGTCATGAGTTACATAGATGATGGTTGTTCCCAGTCTCTGATGAAGCTTGGAAATCTCTACACGCATCTGTCCACGCAGTTTAGCGTCCAGGTTGGAAAAAGGCTCCATCAGGAACACCTTCGGGTTACGTACGATCGCACGTCCCATGGCAACACGCTGTCTCTGTCCACCGGAAAGAGCCTTCGGTTTACGATCCAGAAGAGCTTCCAGGTCAAGAATCTTGGCAGCTTCGCGAACCATCTTATCAATCTGGTCCTTCGGAACTTTTCTCAGCTTCAAGCCGAATGCCATGTTGTCATATACGGTCATATGCGGATACAGAGCGTAGTTCTGGAATACCATCGCGATATCTCTGTCCTTAGGCT
>ERZ826396.2666-NODE-2666-length-13928-cov-4.814171_pt1 | contig 13928 bp, 12 predicted proteins | sample MGYA00519926_ERZ826396 | MGnify/ENA primary metagenome ERZ826396 (study PRJEB31778, sample SAMEA3449230) | human gut metagenome | biome: human gut; feature: human-associated habitat; material: faeces | place: United Kingdom | collected 2010/2012 ... | reverse complement strand
ATGTTTATGTCCATTTCTCGTAAATTTCTTTTCCTGCACGATATTCAGTTGTCAATTTTCGATTGAAATCTCACTCATCGAGATTCCGAGAAGTTATTGATATGTTATAGGAATAAAATGAATTTCTGGTGGTGAAACACATTCGGATTTCAATCGTGTGCGATATGCTCTGCCAGGCCGATCAGCAGATCTTCCTTGCCGAAGCCGCCTGATTTGGTGATGACGGTCCGTTCGCAGCCTTCGTGCGTAAAGCTTGCCAGTACGACGCCTTTTTCCAGTTCGCAGATCGGTTCCAGCTCCTTGACCCCCAGCCGGTTCATGCATTGGAGCAGGGTGTCTCCCCCTGTCAGCATCAGGGTTCCCAGGGAAGGGCTGTGGAAGATAAAGCGCACCAGGCTGCCCAGGTTTCCGGAGATACGCACGCGGAGCGCTTCCCTGTCAAGGCCGAGCGAGGCCGCATAGTCTGCAGTGGGCTTATTGCCGCCCGGATCGTTGGTCTCAATGATGCAGTAGGGCTTAGAGGCCAGCATTCCTTCGATCTGTACAAGTTCGGCCTGTCCCCCTTCTCCTTCCCAGTATCCGGCATCCAGTTTCTGGTGCGGAGTCAGGCGCAGCCTGGCAAAACCGGCTTTTTCAGCCCGATCCAGCTGGGCCAGCGTGATCGGATTGACGGAACCGCAGACCACCAGGAGCCTGGGATCCAGCCTGGGCTGTGAAAGCGGCGTTCCAGTATCCATACCAAGGAGAGAAGGAAGGACGGCGGCGAATCCGGCGCAGCTCGCCATGATGCCAAGATCGCCTGCCTCGAAGAGCCGCCGCCCTGTACGGGCGAGATCTTCTGCACACTCCGCATCAAATATCAGTATGCCATCCTCCCGGGGAACCGATGCAAGTTCCGACAGAGCAGGATAACTCTTTGTCGGCAGGCTGCATTGTTCGGCGATCAGTTCGGATACCACTGCATGCCTTACCGGTTCAAAGGGATCCTTGCCAAAGGGGCTTTCCGTAACAGGAACGCCGTCCACATAATGAACGCCGCCGCGGGTAATCCGCCCTGTCTGAGGAAAGGCCGGAAGGAATGGAAGGCGTCTGCAGCCTCCGGCTTCCAGAATAGCGGCTAACTCCGCACCGATATTGCCGCGAAGCGCGGAATCCGTTTTTTTGTATATGTAGCTGACGCCTGCTTCTTTTGCGCGCCAGGTCAATTCGTAGACTGTTTTATATGCCTGAGCGGCAGGTACATGGCGCGTTTCAGTATCCACGACCAGCACCCGGGTATCACAGGCGGATAGATCCGCATCCGGATCAACCACAACGCGTGTCCGAATCCCGCAGGCTGCGAATGCGACCCCGGTGTCTAGCGCCCCGGTGAAATCGTCCGCGATGATTAACAGATGGATCATGCCGTTCCCCCTCCCTGCATTTTTCCTGCCATGGATGGCAGATTCTTTTGTGTTCTGTAATCATTATGCTGTGCTTTACGGAAACTTTCATCTGAAAAAAGGGAAAATGAGTTGCAATATGTAACTGCATTTGAGAAAATAAGAAAAAATAGATAAAAAATGTTTCATTATGAAACATATCATTATGCTTTTTAGTAAAATAGAAAAACGGGAGGGAAATATGCGATGATTGAGGCTCGAACCCGTATTTTGGGAATAGCGCCATATGAAGGAATGCACACCGCGATGGAACGCGCAGCACAGGCCTATCCGAATGTGCAGATAGATATTTATACAGGAGATCTTGATGCGGGTGTATCCATTGTAAAGCGCATGCCGCCAAACGTTTACGACTGCATTATTTCCCGGGGAGGAACTGCGGAGATGATCCGGAAAGTGACCGATCTGCCTGTAATAGAGATCCGGATTTCCGTATATGATGTGCTGGCCGCCATGAAGCTGGCGGAAAATTATTCTGACCATTATGCGATTGTGGGTTTCCCGAGCGTTACGCAGCCAGCGCATACCCTTTGTGATCTGTTGGGGTATCACCTGGATATTCTCACAGTGCACAGCGCAAAAGAGGCGTCCGATACGCTGGAACATTTGAAAGAAAACGGGTATCGCATGGTGGTCTGCGATAGGGTCACCCATGGAATTGCCCGGCGAATGGAACTGGACGCGTTTCTGATTACATCGGGGGCAGAGAGCCTACAGGCGGCCATCGATCAGGCGATCAATATTGGCCTGTGGTTTGGCCGTCTGCGTCAGGAGAACCTGTTCCTCAGAAGCATCATGCAGGAACAGGACGGATGTGTGGCTGTGCTGGATGCGAATGGGGATGTATTCTATAGCAGCCCGGAAGAACTGCCCGATGGCCTGAAGGAAGCGCTGCAGGCCCATCTGCGGGAAGTGCCTGCAGGCGGCTCCATGAAGTTCTACCATGCCAGGCGGGAACGTCTCTATAGCATTACGGCGCAGAGGCTTCTGATGGATGCCGCGCAGTACAGCTTGTTTTATTGCGCTCCGTCGCGGATTCCGCTGCATTCACATTGGTCGGGAATTCGTTCCATGAACAGAGGGGAATGTGAGCATCTGTTTGTGAACAGCTTTTACAGCATCAGCGGAGCCATGGGCACGCTGGATGCGGAAGTCAGATCGCTGGCCACAGCGCGCCAGCCGGTGATGATTGTGGGGGAACCCGGCACAGGGAAGGAGCAGATCGCCCGGTTCCTGTATCTTCACAGTTCCTTTGCCAATAAGCCGTTTGTGCTGGTAAACTGCGAACGGATGAATGAAAAGAGTTGGGATTTTCTGCTGGGACATCATAATTCACCGCTGAACGAGACTGGCAATACGATCTATTTTCAGAACTTTGAAGCGCTGCCGGAAAAGCGCGCTCCCCAGCTGCTGTCCGCTGTGCTGGAGACCGGCCTTGCCCGTAGAGTGCGGCTGCTGTTTTCCTGCGTGTGCCATGACGGGGAACAGATGCCTGAACAGATACGTCGTTTTGGTTCCAGCCTGGGATGCCTGACGCTGAATCTGCCTCCGCTGCGAAGCCGTTCGGATGAAATCCCGGCCCTGGCCAGCCTCTACCTGGACAGTTTGAATCTGGAGCTGGGTAAACAGATATCAGGCTTTGAGCCGCGCGCGGTTGAGATGCTGCGGCAATATGACTGGCCCAATAACTATACACAGTTTAAACATATCCTGCAGACCCTGGCAACGCTGACGGACTCCGTCTACATACACAGCAGTCAGGTGGCGGAACTGTTGGCCAGAGAACGGGCGCAGCACCGCCGCACGGCTGGGGCAAATGTGACGGCCAGGGCCCGTGCGGCTGGCGGGAATAAACCGGGCCGTACCCTGGATGAGATAATTCGCGAAGCGATATGGCGGGCTGTTGAAGCCAATCAGGGCAATCGCGCGGCCGCTGCAAGACAGCTTGGGATCAGCCGCACGACGCTTTGGAGATATCTCGGGAGTCATAATCCCGCAGGGGAGACGTAAGGAATCGGGCGCAGACAGAAAAGCCGAACCGTCCCCAGCGCTTTGGCTTTCCTATCTGCGCCCGATTCCTTTCCAAAAGAGATCAGGCAACGTAACAGAACATAAAAATGAAATGGCAGAGGCTTCCGGCCATCACGAAGAGATGGAATATTTCGTGAGAGCCGAAATATTTATGCTTGGAATTAAATAATGGAAGCTTCAGCGCATAGATGACGCCTCCGGCGGTATAGATCAGCCCGCCCGCCAGCAGCCATAGAAAGGCGGAGCGAGGAAGAAGCGTCCATAACTGTCCGAACACGGCCAGGCAGATCCAGCCCATGGCAATATAGATGACAGAAGAAAACCATTTGGGACAGGTGATCCAGAATGCCTTGACCGTCATGCCGATGATTGCCACTCCCCAAACCACGGCCAGAAGCGTATATCCCAGCTTCCCGCCCAGAACGATCAGGCAGACCGGCGTGTAAGAGCCGGCGATCAGAACGAAGATCATCATATGGTCCAGCTTGCGGAATATGCGGAGTATGCGGCCGCCCACATTGATGCTGTGATAGGTGGCGCTGGCTCCATATAGAAGAATCATGCTGGAAATGAACACCAGCATTGCCATGAAAACAATGGGCTGGCCTGACAGAACAGCCTTTATCAAAAGTGGTGTGGATGCGAAAATAGCGAGCATCATGCCGATGAAATGGGTAATAGCGCTTCCGGGTTCTCTGATTGTTACACTCATATGTTGCCTCCTGAATAAATGAAAACGCGACACATAGTTTTAAAAACTACTTATTACATATCATAATACTACACCTTATTATTTTCTGTGTCAATTCGCTTTATACATTATTCATAAATTGCGGAGTGCCAAAGGGCTGCAGGCAACACAAAACCCACCTGGCCAATTCCGGCATCGGCAGAATTGGTCAGGCGGGTGATTAGGCAATGGGAGGGATACAATTAATCTTCTTCGATCATTTCTATTTCAAGATAATCGAAATCGATCTGTTCCATGAAATTATCCTGGCGGAAACGCGCTTTGCTGTGGCGTTTGAAATCGTTGACCGTGGCATCCAGCCAGAGCGGTTTTCCCAGATCGAACTGGATGCAGATTTCATCCAACGCGCGGAAAACCTTGTGGGTCCTTGTATCAGCCGAGGCATCGCAGATGACGGTGTCCTTCAGCAAGCGATTATCCTTGAATAGTTTGGCCCATAAACGAAACATGGCTTTCCTCCTGTCTGCAGTATGGTTTATTTATGTGTTGGGAACATTCTATCATGCTGACGGGAGGCTGGCAAGCATTCGCATATGCTCCGCCCCCGGCGCCAGTCCCATCCGTGCTGCCCTCTGTCCCGGCGGTGGAGAGGGCAGCACGGATGGGACTGGCGCCGGGGGGCGGAACATATGCGGAGGGTTGAGCAGTAACATCTTCATTCTATACAGCACAGAGAAAACTATGTTATAATTTAAAAGGATAATAGAGAATGGAAAGACGTGTTGACCAGGAAGAAGCCTGGAAGCGTACAGAAATGGAAAGGCGTGAGCAGAAGAATGGAATTTGAAGTGGATACCAGAGGAGATCAGGTGGACAGCTGGCAGGAGGTGACGTTGGTATATAGCGCGGCGCTGAAGCAGATCAATACCAAGCTGGAGATCCTCAATGATGAGTTCCAGCATGTACACCGCTATAATCCGATCGAGCATATTAAATCCAGGATGAAAACCTCAGAGAGCATTGTCAAGAAATTGAAGCGCTACGGTTATGAATCCACCATTGAAAATATGGTGAAATATGTCAACGATATTGCGGGAATTCGGGTGATCTGTTCCTTTACGTCCGATATCTACCGAATCGCGGATATGCTGCGGAATCAGAATGATATCAAGGTTATATCGGTGAAGGACTATATCAGGCGTCCGAAGGAGAGCGGTTATAAAAGCTATCATATGTTGGTAACGGTTCCGGTCTTTCTGTCGGATCGGATTGTGGAAGTGAAGGTGGAGATCCAGATTCGGACGGTGGCCATGGACTTCTGGGCCAGTCTGGAGCATAAGATCAATTATAAGTTTGAAGGAAAAGCGCCTGAACACATTCGCAGGCAGCTGGTGGAATGTGCGAAGATGGTATCCGATCTGGATGCGAGGATGCTGTCATTGAATGAAGAGATTCTGAGTTTGAGTGGAGAAAAAGAAGGGTAGACAGACCGGGAGAGTGCGCCCGATGCGGACGAATCCGGCTGGTCATTATTATTATATAGGTAGAATCCGGGAACGGTTCATAAAAATTCCGGACAGCAGGATGCTGTTCCGGAATTTTTCATTTCCAAAAGATGAAGAAAGCGGGAAAAGAGCCTGCGGAAAGGAAACAGGATGACATGAAAAGACGAAAAAATGAGGAGTGCCCCGACACCATAGGCGCCGGGGCTATTATGAAAAAATTTATCTAAGTTACATTTTAAAAGAAGAAGCGATCTTTCCTCGCTACACTTATAATATAACAGCCAATTATGAATAAACTATGAACTCAATATGAATGTATGGTTAAAACTAATAAAAAAACACATGGCTTAAAAAAGAAACAGTGCATTTTATACAAAATCATTCTTTGGTACGGCATGCACTGAGACGAGAGGAATTCCCTGAAAGCGGGGCAAGTGGCGGTTGTAATGTGAGGGAAATGATGCTAAAATTTAAAAAAATAGTCGAAGTATGTCAAAGCTGAGACTGGCTTAAGAGCGGAGGGCTTCAGGGATGGAAGATTACAGAGACGGCATATCGGGCCGCGCTGCGGGAAACGGGGGAACAAACCCGGATGCACAGGAGGCGAAGCGGCTGCGCAATCAGCTTGTGGAATATGACGGGTATCTCCAGGAGATGCGTAAGACCAATATGAAAAATGTGGAGACGCTGGATGTGATCCAGCGTTATACGGATAAGAGCGCAGCCGGAATACAGGCGCTGACGGAAGAGGGCGCTTCAGGCATGCAGAAGCTGGCAGAAGAGGGACTGCAGGGGATACAGAAGCTGGCACAGGAATGTTCTTCGGGCCTGAAGAGATATTCTGCGTCGGGCGAGCAGGGGCTGAACCGTATGAGCACAGAAGGGGCAGCTCAGGTTGCGCGGCTTGCGGATGAGGGAGCGAAGCGGCTGGAAGAGCTGGCAGCCAAAAGCCTTTCTGATATGGAGCAACTGGCACAAAATAGTATGCAGCGGATGGAGAGCATGGCCGAAGAAAGCCTGGACGGGATTCGCAGGCTGACCGAAGAGAGCCTTTCCAAGATACAGGAAGTGAATAACCGGAACATAGAGACCGCTCAGCGCGTTGAGGAGATCCGCCAGCTGGTTGAGAGCCAGACGGAGAGCCTGCGCGATATGCAGAAGCAGACGGACGAGTTCACCCATAAAGAGAACGTGAAGGTATACCGGAACGTCCAGGCCGTGGTGGTGGAAGAGGGAAAGAAGCAGACGGAAGAACTCAAAGAAGCGGGAAAAGGGATCAAGCCGATGCTCGGCATCACGATGGCCGCTGCGTTGGTGAATATCCTGCTGTTTATTCTGCAGGTTTTGGGAATACTTGGAATATAAGCGAGAGAGATTATGGATAAAGGAGAATAGGGAACAAATGGGAAAACAGGTATGGAAGCCGGGAAACATGCTTTATCCGGTACCTGCAGTCCTGGTAAGCTGTGCGGACAGAGAAGGAAACAGCAATATACTGACTGTGGCATGGGCCGGAACGGTTTGCAGTACCCCTCCCATGCTTTCGATTTCCGTCCGCCCCGAAAGATATTCCTTTCACATGATCCGGGAAACGGGAGAGTTTGTGGTGAACCTGACCACGGAGAAACTGGCCCGGGTTACGGATCTGTGCGGGGTGAAGAGCGGAAGGAATGTAGATAAGTGGAAGGAAACCGGGCTGACACAGGAACCGGGAGAGATTGTGAAGGCGCCGCTGATTCGGGAATGTCCGGTCAATCTGGAATGCCGCGTCCGTCAGGAGATGGAGTTGGGAAGCCATAGCCTGTTTATTGCGGAGGTGGTCAGCGTGCATGTGGACGATGCCTATATGGATGAGAAGAATCGGTTCCATCTTGAAAAGGCCTCTCCGATCTGCTATTCCCATGGCGCCTATTTTGGGCTGGGAAAACAGGTCGGCACATTTGGCTATAGCGTTGCAAAGAAGAAAAAGCGTCCGGCGGGAGGAAAAGAAAAGCGAAACTCATGAAACGTATTACGAAGCATTACAGGAAACTGAGAGCGATATCTGAGATGACGGCGTTTGGCATCCTTGCAATCGCTGTCCTTTTTGTTCCTTCTTTTGTGAAGTATGAGCCTGAGGGCGAGAATGTATTTGATGTCTATCTGAATGAGACCTATGTGGGCAGAACGGATCGGCCGGAAGAGATGGAAGATGTCCTCTGGCAGGCGCGGGCGGAACTGGCAGGCCAGGGAGAAGAGATGGTATTTCTCAAGGCTGATCTGAGGCTGGAAGGCGAGAGCGTGGTGTTCGGGACGGTGGACGGACGGAATGCGATCGGAGAGAATATGCGGGGCGTATTGGAACAGAGCCGGTACGAAACGCTTCAGCATGCCTATACGGTGAAGATCAATGATTACACGGTGAATTTAAGAAACAGCGATGAAGTGCTGGAACTTCTGAACACCTGTCTGGATCAATATGATCCGAATGACGAGTTTACGGTGGAGCTTGTGGTGGATCCGGAAAGGGAACTGAATGTGCTTACCACTTCTGTCTGCAGAACGGAGGAACAGGCGCAGCAGGAAGAGACGGCCGCGAGCGCGGGCGTCGGGGCATTTTTCGAGGAAGTGCTCGCGGCGGTGGAGCCGGCGCAGCCTCAGGATTTTGAAAGCATCGATTACGGGCTGGTATCCCTGGATTTCGCGGATACTGTGGAAGTGGTGGAAGCATACCTGATGGAAGAGGAACTGACGCCGGTGGAAGAGGCGATCGATCAGGTGCTTAAGGAACAGGAGACGGAGCAGATATACGAGGTTAGCGCCGGAGATACCCTGTCCCAGATTGCGCTGGATCATTCCCTGACGGTGGAAGACCTGGTTTCAATGAATCCTGGGCTGGAGGATGAGAATTCCACCATACGCGTGGGGGATGAACTCATCATCACCGTTCCTGAACCAGAACTTTCCGTAATTCACGAAGAACTGGTGTATGCGGAAGAAAATTATAATGCTCCGGTGGAATATGTGGATGTGGATGAGTGGTATACCACCCAGCAGGAGGTGGTGCAGGAGCCTTCAGAAGGCCATCGGAAAGTGGCGAGCATTATCACCTACAGAAATGATGCGGAGATGATGGAGGAAATCCTTCTGGAGGAAGTGGATTATGAAGCGGTTCCCAGAATTATAAGAAGAGGAACCCAGGTCCCTCCCACCTATATCAGACCGATTTCCGGAGGGAGGCTGTCGTCCAACTTCGGAGGAAGGAATGCGCCTACCCGTGGGGCTTCCACGAACCATCAGGGAATAGACTGGGCTACGCCGGTGGGCACCGCGGTTATGGCCAGCAGCGGCGGCACAGTTACGCGGGCCGGCTGGGGAAGCGGTTACGGGTATGTGGTCTATATTCAGCATGCGGACGGCAGAGAGACCAGATACGGACATCTGAGCAGAGTTCTGGTGAATGTGGGAGATCATGTGGATCAGGGGGACAAGATCGCGCTCAGCGGCAACACGGGAAGGAGTACCGGCCCTCATCTGCATTTTGAACTGCGGATCAATGGGGTGGCTGTGAATCCTTTGGAGTATCTGGAATAGCTGTTGTGCCATTGCGTGCGCCCTGTTAGATATGCTGTATCAGCCCTGCCCGGCAGGGCTGGGCGGGAACGATCGTCGCCTCTGGAAAGAAATTAACGGTTTACATTCTAAAAAAATGTGTTATAATCGCTCTTGGACTGATTCGCTGGCATAATTTTTGTATATATGGTATAATATCCGAAAATTTATATGTCAGATTTTACTAATCGTGTTTTGCATAAAGAAAAAAAGACAGTTTATAATAAGTCATATAGAAGAAGCTTTCAGCCCAAAGAGGCGGCTGAGATCTTCGGGTGATCTGGTTCAAGAGGTTATCATAGAGGCCTCTGCGGGCAAATCCTGCGGGCCTTTATGAAGGATAGATTGTATGCCCAGCGCATGCATGATGAGGGCAATCATGGAACAATATGTGGTTTGTGGCGGGAATCCGCTGGTAGGAGAAGTGGAGATAGGCGGAGCCAAGAATGCGGCCCTGGCCATCCTCGCGGCTTCAGTGATGACGGATGAGACGGTGCTGGTAGAAAATATGCCTGACGTGAGAGACACGAATATTCTCCTTCAGGCGATGGAGAGCATCGGAGTGATGGTGAATCGCGTGGACAGGCATACGGTGCAGATCAATGCGGCGCAGATTCATGAACTTGTGATAGAGGATGATTATATCAAGAAAATACGCGCTTCCTATTATCTGCTGGGAGCGCTTCTTGGTAAATATAAGAAGGCTGAGGTGGCGCTTCCCGGAGGCTGCAATATCGGCAGCAGGCCCATAGATCAGCATATCAAAGGATTCAAGGCGCTGGGTGCGGACGTCCGCATCGAACATGGCCTGATTATTACTGAGGCAGAGCGCCTGAAGGGAAGCCATATCTACATGGACGTGGTCAGTGTGGGCGCTACGATTAACGTGATGATGGCGGCATCCATGGCGGAAGGGATGACGATCATAGAGAACGCGGCGAAAGAGCCACATGTGGTGGATTTGGCCAATTTCCTCAACAGCATGGGAGCCAATATCAAGGGTGCGGGAACGGATGTGATTCGTATCCGCGGCGTTGAGAAGCTTCACCGGACAGAATATACCATCATTCCGGATCAGATTGAAGCGGGCACGTTCATGTTTGCAGCTGCGGCAACGCGTGGAGATGTGACAGTGAAGAATGTGATCCCCAAGCATCTTGAATCCATCAGCGCGAAGCTGACGGAGATCGGATGTGATGTGGAAGAGGCGGAAGATGCGGTTCGTGTGGTGGCCAGCAGGCCGCTTACGCATACCCATGTGAAGACGCTGCCTTATCCCGGTTTTCCGACGGATATGCAGCCGCAGATCACCGTTACGCTGGGCCTTTCCCAGGGAACGAGCATTGTGACGGAGAGCATTTTTGAAAACCGTTTTAAATATGTGGACGAGCTGACGAGGATGGGAGCCAGCATCAAGGTAGAAGGCAATACCGCGATCATCGATGGGGTATCCCGCTATACGGGTGCTGGAATCACAGCGCCGGATCTGCGCGCCGGAGCTGCGCTCGTCATTGCTGCGCTGGCTGCAGAGGGTGTATCCACGGTGGATGACATCCGTTATATCGAGAGAGGCTATGAGAACTTCCCTGAAAAGTTGCGCGCATTGGGCGCTCAGATTGAAAAGGTGGACAGCGAGCGGGAAGTGAGAAAGTTTCGCTTCAGGGTGAGCTGAAGCTGGGATGGATTCCGGGTGAACCACATCTTGACAGAAGCACTGTATTGGTGTAGTGTAAGAGACGTAGCTAAGATAAGAAAATTCAATATTGTATCTATCTCTTATTCAGAGTGGTGGAGGTACATAGGACCGATGAAGCCACGGCAACCCCTTATGAGGAAGGTGCCAACCTGAGCGAGTAAATCGAACAATAAGAGGATTTGATTATCATTACATGTCGGGTCCGCTTATTGCGGGCTCTTTTTTTATGGAAAGACTGCCCGCGAAGCGGCCCGGGATTCAAAAGGCCGCGCATGCGGCAGATTGGAGAAAAACGATGGAGAAACATTTATTCACTTCCGAATCCGTGACTGAAGGACATCCCGATAAGATGTGCGATGCGATTTCCGATGCCATTCTGGATGCCTTGATGGAAAAGGATCCGATGAGCAGGGTTGCCTGCGAGACCTGCACCACTACTGGCTTGGTGATGGTGATGGGAGAAATCACCACGAACGCTTATGTGGACATCCAGAAGATCGTACGGGATACGGTGCGCCAGATCGGATATACCAAATCGGATTACGGCTTTGATGCCAATACCTGCGGCGTGATGGTGGTGCTGGATGAGCAGTCCACAGATATCGCTATGGGTGTGGACAAGGCACTGGAGGCGAAGCAGCAGGGCGCAGAGCATGGAATGAGCGAGGAAGAGATCGGGGCAATCGGAGCCGGGGATCAGGGAATGATGTTCGGCTACGCGACCAATGAGACGGAAGAGTATATGCCTTATGCCATCAGCCTGGCGCATAAACTCACCAGGCAGCTGGCCGCGGTACGCAAGGACGGAACCCTCCCTTACCTGAGGCCCGATGGAAAGAGCCAGGTTACCGTGGAATATGACGAGAATGATAAGCCGGTCCGTCTGGAAGCGGTGGTTCTGTCCACTCAGCATGATCCGGATGTGACGCAGGAACAGATCCATGAGGACATTAAGAAATATGTGTTTGAGCCCGTGCTTCCGAAGGAACTGCTGGATGAGAATACCAAGTATTTTATCAATCCCACCGGCCGTTTTGTGATCGGCGGACCCCATGGGGACAGCGGTCTGACCGGCCGTAAGATCATTGTGGATACTTACGGCGGCTATGCGCGTCATGGCGGCGGCGCTTTCTCCGGCAAGGACTGCACAAAGGTGGATCGCAGCGCGGCTTATGCTGCCCGTTATGTGGCGAAGAACATCGTGGCTGCAGGGCTGGCGGATAAGTGTGAAATCCAGCTTTCTTACGCCATCGGCGTGGCGCATCCCACTTCCATCATGGTGGATACATACGGCACAGGAAAGCTTTCTGATGAGAAGCTGGTGGATATCATCCGCGAGAATTTTGATCTGCGTCCGGCCGGAATTATCCGGATGCTGGATCTGCGCCGCCCGATTTACAAACAGACCGCAGCATACGGCCACTTTGGACGGAATGATCTGGATCTTCCTTGGGAGAAGCTGGATAAAGTGGAACTCCTGAAGAGCTATCTGTAAAGTTTTTGCAGGCGTTTGGGCGGGCCAGAACGCCTGTAAAAGGCGCTGCGGGAGAAGCGCAGTGCAAAGAAATGGAAGCGAAATGGGTGAGAGGCGGACGCCTTTCGCCCGTTTTTCGTTTTGGTGGAACGCTTCCTGTTCCTTGCCATGCGCCGGCCGGGAACGGAGTGGGTGACTTTTGCCGAAGAAGGCGTTACAATAGAAAAAAGAACATGGTAGAAAGCCGGAATAACACAAGGGATGGGCATGGGAAAGAAAAATGCCTTCCCCTTCCGTGATTTTGTACGCGCGCAAAGCGCGCAGAGGGGGCAAAGATGAATCGAAGGGAATTGCTTCTATATACGCTGCAGAACCAGTATCTGCTGCAGAAAGCGGACAGGAATACGGTAGTGTCCGGCCTGTGCGGGCTGCAGGCGCAGTTTGCCAACAATCCGTCCTATGCGTTGCGCATCCGCGCGTCCGATTTCTCCGAGGATAACTGGGACAAAGGGCTCGTAAAGGTCTGGACGCACCGGAACACCATTCATGTGATCCTTCAGGAGGAACTGGGATTGTACCTGTCGGCCAAGGGGGTGCAGCGGGAATGGAAGAAGACCTGTTGGGGTGCGTATTTAATGGTTGGGGCGGCCTGATTAAGGAAATGAGCGACCGGGGGCTGATCGCCTATGAGCCGGGGACGCAGAAGCGTTTCCTGCTTCCAAAAGAACCGGTGTGGATGGATCGGGATGAGGCCAGATGTATCCTGATGGAACGTTATTTCACGCATTACGGGCCTGCTACGGCGGAGGACTGTGCCGCCTTTACAGGCTGGCGGCTCACGGAGGTGAGAAGCCTTCTTAGGCGTGCAGACCTGCCGCTCCAAAGCGTGGAATGCGAAGGGACCGCGTATTATTATATCGGCAGCCTGCGGGCGGAACGAGGGCTGCCGTCCTGCGTATATCTGGCGGGATTTGATCAGCTGCTGATGGGATATAAGGATCGGAGCCGCTTCATGGAACCGGAGGACGGCCCGCTCGCTGTGAATCAGGCGGGGATCGTGTTTCCTGGGATTCTGTTGTATGGGCGGCTTCGCGCCCGCTGGAAATGGGAAGGAGGCCGCCTGCTCATCACGCCTTACCGCCCTCTGTCCGAGCATGACTGCAGGCTGATCGCTGCGGCAGGAAGAAGGCTGTTCGCGTCCCGGAAGATGGAAGTCCTCTTTCAGAAGCCTTGCCGTGGGTAGGGAACAAAACCCTGTTAAGCGAATCCCCTTCTCCCCCTCCCCTTTGGGCGCCCGGCCTGCTCCTGTTCTCCACAGGCAAAGCGGCTGCCCCTTTTCTCCGGGGGACGCTTGCGCTCCGCTAAAAACGCAGCAGTACTAACGCGCCAAAAGACGGCGCGTAAGTGCTGGCGTTTTTAGAGGCTCCCCGGAGAAAAGGGGCAGCCGCTTTGCCTGTGGAGAACAGGAGCAGGCCGGGCACCCAAAGGGGAGGGGGGA
>ERZ826396.2661-NODE-2661-length-13939-cov-2.840824_pt1 | contig 13939 bp, 11 predicted proteins | sample MGYA00519926_ERZ826396 | MGnify/ENA primary metagenome ERZ826396 (study PRJEB31778, sample SAMEA3449230) | human gut metagenome | biome: human gut; feature: human-associated habitat; material: faeces | place: United Kingdom | collected 2010/2012 ... | reverse complement strand
CGAAAAATGAAAAAATACAACTTATCAAAAATTATGAGAAGAGCATGGGAACTGGTTAAAAAAGCAGGATTCGGAATCTCCGAAGCGTTGAAGAAAGCGTGGAATGAAGCAAAGAAAGGTGGAACAAAAATGACAGGAACAGAGAAACAGATCAACTTCGCAAACGATCTGATCAAAAAAATGAACGAGCAGTTTGATGCACTGATCGCAGACTGCAAAGCAGGATTTCCGGAAAATGTAAGCATGTGGGAGTCTTGCAAAGATGGATACAACAGAATCCTTTCCGAATCTGATGCCGGACTTGTAATTGATCTGCTGAAGTGGAACAATGAAACAGCTTACATGAAATACTACCAGAGACTTATGTTTGATCTTAAACACGAACGCAATACAATGTGTAAAAGAATTTTAAGTGAAGTTTACGGAAAATAAATAAAATGATGTCCTATCGGCTATACGGGGAGAAGGAGAAGAACTATGGCAGAACTTAAAGAACTCAGAAAATTTATGGGACTTACTCAAAAAGAATTGGCAGAAAAATCTGGAATCAACCTACGGCAGATACAAAAGTACGAGTATGGAGAGTACGATACAAGCAAAATGATGCTTAGAAATGCAATCGCACTGGCAGATGCACTGGAATGCGATGTTAGGGAATTGTCGGAGTTGGACTTGAATATTTTTACAAACGAAGCGAAGAAAGCCATAAAAGATGGAGAAATGGACTTACATGATCTTTTAAGGATGGACAAATACCAGAAAATCAAAAAGCTAAGTAAGATCGGAGAATTTGAAAGTACTTTTTATGAAAGCTATAAATGGATCCCGGAAACACTGTTTGACAAATTGACACCAGACGAGCTTGCGAAGCTTGTTGATAGCTTTTATGACTGCTATAGCCTTGGAAAAAATGCAAGATAAAAGGATAAGCTTAATGCTTATCCCTATCTTTTGGCTTTAAATATACTGTTAATATTTCAATCCGCGTCCGCCGGAATTGCTGGCAGAACCGCACACCAAAGCATCCATTAGGTGCGACAACTTTAATATCTCGTATTAAAGTTACTACTAATATTTCAATCCGTGAAACTGTGATTTGCCCAGTTTCCGCAATACAGAGCATCATCTGTATTGGACATCTTTACAATACCACATTTTCCCGGATATGTAAATACATCCAGAAAATTTATCTAACAATTGTAAAGTTTCCCCTCGGAGATTAGCTCTCTGAGGGGATTTTTATTAGATGGTTTTGACCGGATCCCGATACAATGGCGCCATCAGTCTCACATACCACGGTCCGTTTGGACTCCACTTGTAAGTTGGCATATCATGTCCATAATTCGCTTTATAGATCTCCTGTAAAATCTTCATTTCGTCTGGATGCTCCAAAGGTGTTACAACTCCATCATGCATCCAATAAACACATCCTTTTCCCTCTACTGTAAACATACACTGCATATCTTCATTTTCTCCTTTCTGCTCTGCTGTTGCGACTTGATTTCCATTCATCAGTTCGCTGATACGTTTAATAAAATACGTTTTTGTCGCTGTCGCACCACCGTGAATCTCCACTGATCTGTGCGGACAAGCTGTTGCGTACACCTCCTGATGTAACATGATTGTGCTTTCACTTGGTGTAATTCCATACTGCTTGCACTTCTGTGCTGCCAACTGTAATGCTTTTTCCTCATTCGCTTTAAATACATTCAGATCGCCCATACTCTGACACGTTTCGATGCCAAGATAATTTAAGTTCCCGTTTGTGTCTCCGCAGTGCCAAGCGCAATTCCAGTCATCCTCTGCCTGCAAGATTCCATCCTGCGCTACATAATAGTGCGCAAATCCGTTTTCCAGAGGATGTGTCTGTAACCAATTTCTATAAAATTCTGCATTGGCGTTCTTGCTTCCAGCGTCATTGTGGAAAAAAATTCCTACCGGATTTCTTCCTCTGTTTCCTGCTACTCCACGACAAATACTCATGTTTTTCTCTCCTTCCCGTGCGATGACGCACAACTTACATATCGTATTTAATGTTTTTCCACTTTTTGTAAGCATCAAAATATAGCTCGTTTTTGTCTCCATTGTATGTGATCTCATAATACATACCGTCACTCACTGGCATACTAAGTAACGCCTTGTGATTTTGCAGTGTCTTGCAATACCAAACTACAAATACATCATCTACCGTCATGTTGTCAGATGTATCAGTCTTGTCTTTATTCTGATTAAAATAATCCGCTACCTTCGCTTTGCAAATGTTTAAAAATTCTCTGCTACCCATAATTCTTAATTCCTTTCCGTGCGATATCGCACAATTAATCTACAAATACCCAATCATCTGCCAGCATATCAGCTTGTGATGCGAGCCATCCCATTTGTACACCAGATGTACCGACAAAAGCTACTGCCATATTACCAATGGCTTCATGTTCACAATTCACAACCTCCCCAGATGCAGCCTTATATGAGATTCCGGTAGCAAGCTGAATGTACTGACTCTTTCCGTTCCAGCCTTTACGTTTCACTTTCATTCCACGTTTCATATATTTGATTGCTTCACCAAATGAAAATGTTGCAATTCCACCAAGTACCGGGCAATTCTTTTCGTCTGCAATCTCCCATTCGTCAGATGCCACATTGAGAAGAGTGTACTCAACCCTCTGTGTTTCTCTGATATCAAGTAATTCTCCATTATCACTGTCCTGTGGTCTACATTGAATCATTACCGTTTCCTTGTCCGAATCCCAATACCAATAGCCACCCCAAGATGGCAGTTTTACTTTTTCTCCGTTCTTCATTGCTTTTAATGCCTGTTCAAATTTCATAATCATTCTTCTCCTTCCTGTGCGATGTCGCACAATAAAAGAGGACGATTACTCGCCCTCCTGTTCCTGTGATTTATTTGTTAAAACATCCAGTGCTTTTTTTAACGCTTCCGGATATTTCACACCCATAATTCCAACATTTTCTAAAATCGAGATCCCCTCATTTGCTATAAATGCCAGTACCACGGCTGTACGGATGTAGTCTACGCCGAGAGTAACATCCAATCGGTATGCAATAAGTACGATCAGGAGAGATACCCCTTTTCTGCACAGACCTTTCCATGCAGAGTAGCTACTCAGTGCCCCGTTTTCCGACTTGTTGCTCTTTTTCCAAAAGGCGGCAATCAGAAGTCCGAGAACAAAGTCTACTCCCATAAAAATAAGTAATGTAGTCAAATCCTCGGACCATCCTCCGATCAGGTTTACGAAACCTCCTGCAATAGCTCCAAACACCATACATAAAAACGCTTTTACATTTGCCAACTGCTCCATTTTCTTCATATCCTCACTTTCCTTTCTAATTTTAAAGTATAAAATAAGACCATCACGGTCTTGCTCTGATCTCCATATTCCATCTCCAATCTTTAAGCCTGTACAAGAGCTTTTATCTGGTCTAAGATAAATTGCTTGGTATCCGCCACATATTCCACTTCCATACCAGCTCCAGAGTCGTTCTGGATTACTGTAGATGGGTGGTTGGTGTAGAGTTTTCGGTAGGCGGTCATAGTCTCTTCTGGGATGTCGGTTTCGATTGGGTTTATTTGCTCGATAATTTGGACGTTATTATCGATTAACCACTTCCTAAATTGGGCAGCATCTTTTCCTCCTGGTAATCTACTTGCTTTTACTCTGATGTATATATACTCTGAGTATCTTGTTTCTGGGTTTGTAGATATACCCTCAATATCATTTATATGTTGCATATTTGAGCCATTTTTTGCTACAAATGCATTACATAGTACAGCTCTTTTGTAGATGTTTTTCGTATCATTAATATTTGGATTTAAAAGGTCGAAACAATAATATGAATCGGAAGAATAGCTTTCATGATAATGTGGATTACAAATATTAAGTGGAAATTGTCTAACTCTCTGCACATACTTCCCGCGCCCAAAATCCATCTCGTCACAAATCCACTGCTGACCGTTTGAATCTGTGTAATTACCGCCAGAATCTACTTTAATACCGGGTAAACCGTTTGGGGTTTGAATAGAAAGGTGTTGAGTATTCTCCTCTCCGACATTTACATTAATTTCTCCACTATCACCAGAACTCTCTGGATCTTGCTTATATTCCATACTTGGGCTTGGTTTGCCACCTGTGAACGGTTCCCATGTTCCGTCTCCGTCTTGGTAGACCATAGGTTTGACTGTACCTGGGATAATAGCACTTCCAGAACTTCCGCATATGCCGAACGATACATGAAATCCTTCCGAGTTTATATGCTCACTTGTCAAATCTAAATATCTCTCACTATCCACATCAAGTGTTTTTAGTTCTTTGATAAGTCCAGCAGTATTCTTGATTTGCATATAGACAAATGGGTAAGTTTTATCACCCTTTAAAGTGACTCTTCCAGCTTTAAAAAGTTTTTTTGCTTCTTCGTTGCTTAAAACATGTGAATTTACAAAGTTCCCTGTCAAATTTCCACTTCCACTGATAGTAAAGCTACCATCACCATCATTAGTGACGGTAGCTCCACCAGCACTTTTTGTCGCTATCTTACTCGCATCAAACAGCTGATACCCTTTTGTCCACACCTGTTCTGTCTTACCATACAGCTTCAATCCCTCAAAAAACGCTCCCGCCGAATCTCCGACAGCGATACGCTCTCCTTTGGCACTGTTGATAATCGCTCCAGCCTTTGTCTGCATTAAATCTGCGATATCTGCCTTGTTTGTCTTAATCTGCTCTCTGTCTGCTGCAATCTCCTGCGCTGCAGCCTGTACCGCTTTGATCTGCTTTGCACCCTCTGCTGTAACTGCCTGTACTGCTTCTTTGGATTTGTCATCCACGATCTGCAACAGTTGTGCGATAATGTCTTTTTCTTCCTGTTCGATTACTGGATTGTCAACTTCCAGCCCTTCCAGTACGGTCATTGTGGCAAGTGTAGTATTAAACTCTTTTTGAATTATACCATCAGAGCCCGTGAGACGCATACAGACAATAAAACGGGTGTCCCCTCTGTATACAGTTGCAGTTTTCCCGACCGTCCATGAAAACTCGATCTGGTCACCGGACACTTTTTTATCCGTAACAACATACCGGTCTTTCGTCCCTCTGGCATTTTGGTAGTTTACAGAGATATTAAATGCGGATAAGTCTGTTCCTTTATAAACTTTCGGCATCCGAAACTGCATTACTTTTACGTCTTTATCGTTTTCGACACCCAGAACTTTAAATTGTTCCGGTATGTCGATGATTCTCAGGTCGGAGTCGATCACACAGATATCTTCCGTCTGCGTTTCCGCGACAACTGCACTCTTTGTTTCTTGCAATAATTTCTCCGCTTCTGTCATTCTCCCGGTCTCCTTTGCCTTACAATCTGTCTGTTTGTTGTGATTTTGTACCCATCCCGTATCCCGGTAAGCTGCACATAAAAGTCTCTAAAAGACAGTGCTTCTGCCGGGATCTCACATACACCATTTTCCACGATTGCCGGATACTCTTTGTCCAGACTAAAAAAAGATGCCGCAACCCGACACCCTATCCAGTCATTATCAAATTCAAATTCAGCGTGCAAATATCCGCTCGTTCCAGACACAAGACCTGTAAAGTCACATTCCGGATCAGGCTCAAGCATCTGTCCATTTGCTATAAATCTTAAAATTCTCATTTTTTCGCTCCTTTACTCGTCATCTGTGATCCATGTAAATGTCTTTATACGCTCACAGTAATCTGTCTTGCCAGTTACAATGGATACTCCTCCATCTTTTGTGATGCAATATCTGCCAGTCCCGATAACTGACGTACCAACCAATTCGCTGTACGTCTCTACTATGTCTACGGCTGGTCGATATCCTATAGGGATCCTTAATTCTTCAAATGGCCCGTGTGATCCCGTGTTCGGAAACTGTATAAGCGCTGTGATTTTACATGTAACCACACACCCTCTCCTTTTTAGCTCCGCCTGTATATAGTTGGATGAGTTTGTGCTGGCGTATGGTCCTTTTATCTTTCCGGAGTCATAATTTGTTGCTTTAGATATGTTTATTTCGTATGATCCGGAGCTTTTAACAAATATACCGTCCCGTTTAAAAATAACAAGGTTGGAAATGGTGGCTCCGTCAAAATACTGCGCAATCTGCGTTGGGAATATAGACAAGCTTGTGTGTCTGCCGCTGTCCATCCCATTCGCTACAAATACGCCCTTGCTTATCGCAGAGCTGTTTATCCCATTTTCATCCTCGGAGTAGATCTCTCCGGTATTTACTTGGATAAAAAAGTGTCCGTCCAGACTCTTTATAAGTCCAGCGGTTACAGTTCCGAGGTTTGCGGCAATCGCACTTAGCGTCTCTACATTCAGATTTTCTACCGAAATGTAATAGATCACCCACTTACTGCCGTCCCATCTTTTAATCGGCTCTCCGCTTGCAGTCTGCCAGAGCTGTCCCGCTTTTGGATTTTCCGGAGCTGTTGGAGACACGATAATGCCGGAATCCCCGTCTGCCCCATTCTGCCCGTGTACTCCGATGATAATAGGGGTTGTCTTGGTCGAGGTTCCATTTGTGTAGGCATAAACTTCGTAGCTCCACAAATATTTTTTTACGTCCGTCATGTCCTGCTTCGTAGTGCTCCACCCAGAAGAGGATATTGTGATTCCGGTACTCTTTTCGGATGCGAGGTAGTACTTTGTAATAGATTCGATTCCAACACCGTCCTGACCATCCTCTCCTTTATACTTCGACCACTGATAATCTGTGGGATTGCTACTTTCTGTCGGTACTTCCTTGTTATAGGCAAATCCGATGTAATATTTTCCGTTCGGGCTGTCAGACATCCCGTTTCCGCTGGCATCATCCGCATATCTCACCCACGTATAGTAAGTTTTTCCGTCATCTCCGGGCTTTCCTGGTACTCCCTCTCCGGTGATCCTTGCCCACTGATAATCTTCCGGATTATTGGACATTACTGGAGTCACCTTATTGTAGGCAATTCCTAAGTATTCCTTTCCATCTGGACTAGTGGACATCCCGTTTCCATACTTGTCATCAGCAAATTTAAACCATGTGTAATAAGTTGTTCCGTCCTGACCATCCTCTCCGTCCATTACATCCGTGATTGTGACCTCGTAATACCCACGTTTTATCCCATTTTCTAGAGCCTCAAATGAGTACACCGCCTTTGTATCCACGTCAGTAGCATTTACCGTAACGCTCTTACCAACATAAAACTCCTGTCCATCTTTGCTCCATCGGAATTGTAGCTTGTCTGCCACATCCACGCCGTTATCGTAAGCGTAAGCTGTCAGAGTAGTGCTACCGATGCCATTTTTAAAGATAATGCCGTTGTTAGTGGAGATGGAACAGGTGTAAACTTTATTTTTGGAAATCAAGTCCTCCATCCTCTTAATGAGATCGCCGGATATTTCGGACATCAGCTCTTTGTAGTTTGTAAATACCGTCTTTGCTGTTTTTGGATTGGTAAGACTGCGCACCTGTTCGGACACTCTCGCCTGTAGATAAAGCACTGGTGTCCACTCCTGATCCTGCATCCTCACGGTATCTCCAATGTTGGTGTCAAAATATCCATCCACCTCGTAGGTCACTACTGGTTCGGATGCTGTCTTGAGGTCAGATAGTGCCATGCTATAGAGCTTGTCCTTGCTGTCTGTATCGTACTCTTTTCGCATCAGGATATAAGCATCAGCCTTATTTACGATATTGGATGGGAACCGGTCTCTTGCCTGTGGTGCCCGGATGATTGCGCCGTCTGTAAAGTACTCAATATTCCCATTCTCATCGTATTCTTTTTTATCCAGTCCATTGATTGTCAGACCGTCCTTTCCGGTCGGCTGGATGCATGTATATAACTTTTCTGCATCCGTGGTCTTACGGATTCCGGCAATCCCTTTCCCGTACCTCAGTACGATGTCATTCCGGTATCCTCCGACTCCGCTGTTGGTGTCGGAGTGTTCTCGATATACATTTAGGACAATCTCTTTTAAAGAGTAGTCTCTGTTCAGTACTGTCTCGAATTCGATTTCTGCCGAAAATACGTTAGCCAGAGAAAATAGCCTCTTTAATACAGACGTTGTGCCTGTCCACTCATTGGTGATCCGTTTATCTGATACCTCGTTAAGCCCCAATTTCAGCGTTCTCTCTGCGTCAAATACGGTAAGGTACTCTGCAAAGCTCATTGCTTTTTCGGCTTTATATTCGCCAGCATCCTCGTTTATAAGCTCAAATGACAGAGACCATGCCGTAGCGGTAATTATCTTCTCCGTCTGATCGGTATTTACAATATTTAAGTAGTAAGATTTACCCTTGTATGTAAAGGCTACCTTGTTTCCGACTGTAACATGTTCTGCGTCTGGATGTTTTGCGTTTACCGTAAAAGTGTACGTATTTGCCGTACCTTGTAAGTATTCGTGCAGCTCGTCTCCCCAGTAGTGCATGGATTTTTTATGCGCATTATCCATAAACGCTACAGGCGTGTTATTTGCACTTAAAATCGCAATTCTAATGCTGTCCATTACGAGTATACCTCCCGTATTTTTGCTTTGATATGCGGCGGTGGAGATGAAAAGGAAGAATAGCAGAACTGCACTTCTGTAATCCCTGGCGGCACTTTAAAATAATCCGTCCCTGTAATCTCATCTCCCTTAGCCACCATACCATTAACGTAGACCTTCGTGCTCTCCCCGTCTATAGACACCACGTCACCGGCACGATATCGGTTCGGCACATCCTGATACTTATCGACATTGTCTTTCCGAAATCGGATGCTTTTTAAATAATTGTGCGTAACGTACTGGTTCGAAAGATTCCGATCTCCCCACTGTCCGATCCAGACCTGTATCTTCTCACATTCCATGTCCTTGATCTCCGGTATATTTCGCTCCATGTAAGTCCCATACCAAAAAATCCGCAGCTTTTCTCCCTCTTTTAAAAAGTCGTTGTGGCATCCCATTTTAAGATTAAACGGATTGCCCTCGTAGGCTGTCGGCTGGAACTCTTCTCGTCTGATTAAGGTGTTTCCGGGGGCAAACCACTCGATACGCGCCGTATTACCTGTGGCATCACTCTTGTTAATAGACATGGCGCATATCACCTTGTTATCTCCAGTCAGGAATGCAATAGTCTGCGCTCCTGTCTGTCCCATCAAGCCGGTTTCGAACCAGTGCTGCGTGTAACAGTAAAAGTTCTTCGCTCCACGTTTGCCCTCACTGTCCACCGGGATAGTAAGTATTTTCATTCCACCGTTCCAGAATCCGGATGTTGCCTGTCCACCTCTTAACGCCATCACATTGTATCCGGCAACATTCTTGACTTCGAGCGTTCCCTGTGTGGTGTTTTCCGGATTCTGATAAGAGGTACCGTGATCGTCTTGAAACAGACTGTAACCGTTAAACAGTTCTTCGGACGCTTCGTAGTTCTCTCCGTCCGCTTCTTCTTGTTTCCCAAGCTGAATTACTCCATACTGGCTGACCAATCCAATAAACCCGTTTTCGTGCTGGTGCGTGATCTCATAGTCCACATCCGCCCATTCGGTGCCATTGTTTTGGATAGTGATGGTCTGGTATCCGTTCTGTTGACTCCGTCAAAGGAGAATTCTGCGGTAGAGTATGCTACCCCATCCGGAATGAGCCATGTGATTGATCCGCTACTATACATGTCATCCTCTTCCAGTACCGGCTCTCCATCTACAATCGCGTCATAATAAATGGTCGGCTCGTCAGAAAATATCAATCTTTTCGGTTCATCACTGTGCAGAATCTCTGCCATCCTACGCCGGAACTCACTTAATTCCCTTGCTGTAGAGTTCGCAATCTGAAACTCCATCACGATCTGCTTTGGAGAGTATGTGGAATACAGAAATTCTCCAGCATTTATGTTTTCAACACTTCTCGTATTGTTTGCTATGGGTGGTGTTAAATTCCGGTCAAGCCTTGTAATCTTAACCGGAATCTCCACGCCACCGTAGGTTGCTTTAAGTAGTCCCAATCCTTTCCCCTCCTAATAACTTTTCAAAATTGTCCATCTTTTTAATCATCGGCCTTGCATATCCTACCGTCTGCTGCGCAAGAACTTTTCCATCCAGTGTTGTCGTAAGATTGATATTTAGATTTATATCCTTCTCACCCATAATCTCTAAGATGGATTCCTGTATAAATCCCTTTAATGATCGCAGTGGTGTGATCGCTTCTGCTTCTCTTTCCGCAGCCCCTCCGATTCCTCCGGACGGCATCTGGAATAATGCTGGTTTCGTAAGGATTCCACCATCTTTAAACCATTTCACGTCCAACATCGGCAGACTTGGTAATAAATCGGACAGATTGATGTCTCCGATACCATTCTCATATCCCACTCCACGATAAGCAGCCGCAAGACTTCCGTATCTCGAAACCGCATATCGGATGGACGCAAGCATATTAGATAGTGGATCGTAGATGTTTTTATCGTATCCCGGCATTGCATAGGCTCTAAATGTTGGGTCAATGACCTGCATGAGTCCCTTAGATGGCGTTCCATTAATCGCGTTGATATCCCAGTTGTTAATCGCATTCGGGTTCCCACCGGATTCTGTCTGCATCTGGTATAACAACCTCTGCAAATTCGCTTCTGAGTACTGCCCTGTCATCTGTAGTGCCCTTGTTGCCAGAGTTCTCCACTGCTCTACTCCTGCACTTGGATTGTAATTAACGTTCGATTGCGTATCAAAAATTCCTTTTACAAATCCGACCACGCTGTCAAATACCGTGCTGACCGCTCCTTTTGCTACAGAAATCCAAGGTTCGAACGCTCCGGACAAATCCGTAAATTTATCAATCGCAATCTGCACAATCTTACTCGGATGCGTGATATAATCCCATACATTTCCCGTAAAGTCTTTTACCGTATCCCAGATACCACCAAAAAACTCACCGATTCCACTTGCAAAATGCGGAAGTTCTTCCAGAAAACTCTTTGTTTGGTTGGCTGGCATGATTTTCGTTCCCTTTTCCAGCGGCAAAACTACATCTCTTCCTTCTGGAATAAATGGTTTTCCATGTGGCGGAACGATCATTTCCTTGTATGTAGAGCCTTTCTGGTCGTTTACGATACCAAGTGTGTCTTTTGGGATTCCTCCTGTTCCTCTTGCGAACTTTGGAACTTCCCACAATGCAAATTGCTTGTCCGATCCTACTTTGTCGAGCACCCAGTTTACACCGTTAATCACGCCATTTACCGCACCGCCAATCGGCTTCACAATTGCGTTCGCAATCCCTTTCACGATTCCTCCAAGAGTATCCTTGAGATTGTTAAATCCGTCTTTAATAAACTTCCAAACGGAAGAAAAAGCGTTCATAGCATTCTGCTTGATCGACCCCCAAATTCCTCCGAGCGTATCCTTAATGCTGTTCCAGATTCCGGTTGCTGTATCCTTGATTCCATTCCAGATGCCGGAAAAGAAATTAGCTACTGGAACAAAAACAGCGCTTGCAGTATCACTGATCCATTTCCACGCCTTTTCAAGCGCGAACTTGATCACTTCCCACACTGTGTAAATAACGGCGTATATTGCGTACATGACAGCACCAATTGTTCCCTCAATGAATTTTAGTGGCCCTTCTATCACGTTATAAATCTGTTGCCAAATATCGGCAAAGAAATCTTTAATTCCGTTCCATACTTCTTGGATTTTCTCGGATATGGTATCCCATAACCCAGACATCCAGTCCTTAAATGCACTCCATTTTTCCGAGAGCCAGTCTGTAATGTCTCCCCAGTTTTTTATTACTGCGATAATTCCAGCAATTACAGCAGCTACTCCGGCAACAACCCCTATAATCGGCAACAGTCCAACCCCTACTAATTCAACGAGCGCACCGTTTAGAACCATAATTGCTCCAACCACAGGTGCGATGATCGCTGTTATTGCTGCAATACCGCCGATAACTTCTATAAAATTTCGAATAGGTTCTGGCAACTCGCTGAATTTCTCCATCAGGTCAGCTATCATTTCAAACACCGGAGTCAATATTTCAGCGATATCTTCTCCAATCGGAGCGAATGCATCAGAAACCTTTCGCATAGCTGCTTCCATCTTCTGCGCAGATGTGGTTGTGTTATCTTGCAATTCCTGCGCTTTTCCCGTTACATCTGTATACGCATCTCCTACAGAGCTTAATGACTCAACAAATTTAGCTCCACCATCTTCCCCCATAGATCCAAACGCAAGAGCGGCTTTGTTTAGCTTATCTTGCTGATTTTCAGTGCTCTTAATGTCTTCTACGATAGCATCTATGACTTGTTTTTGTGTTGCTTCTCCGTTTTGCCATTTTTTAAACGTATCTTCTACAGATTGACTCCACTTTCCAGTCCCCTCTTCAAGTTGACCGGTTTCCTCATTTATTTTCGACATCGAATCAGCTATACTTCCATCTGCTAATTTTGTTGTCACTTCGTTAATCGCATCGTTGACTTTATCCAGATTGTAAGCTCCACCATCTAATCCGTTCTGCAAAATCTGAAAATACTCTTCCACTGAATACCCAGCTTCTGCGAATTTCCCTGAATATTCTGATAGGTTGTCTCCAAGCTCATTTGTCTTGTCGAGACCGTTTTGAGTTCCGGCAACAAGCATGTCCATAGCTGTCTGAGCATCTATTCCGAAATGTTGCATCAGTCCATTGATACCACGTAGACTCTCAGCCATGTCAATTCCGTAGGTTTCTTCCAGTACCAAAGCCTGTGATGCGATATTTTCTAGGGTTACATCGTCCAGTCCTTTCAAATTGTCGCGGACAAGAATAACAGCATCCGCAACTGCGCTCATGGATTCTCCTAATCCCTGCTCGTAGACTCTCTTGATTAAATCCGCACTGTTTTGTGCGGCTTCTCCAGTTTCCCCAAATCTCGCGCTCACTTTAACGGACGCATCTTCCATATTCTGGAAACTTTCAACTGCTTTTTCTCCAATTTCAAAAATCTTATCTCCAACGCCAGAAAGCTGATCGGCTGCTTCCAGTAAATTACCAGATGTTACTGCATCTCCAACTCCCTCGATAGCATCTGTGGCATCATCAGAACTTGTTTTGAGCTTGTCGATTGCAAGTCTCACTTGATCGATTCCAGACTCATCAATCTGATTCAGCGCAGCTTTTAGTTTTCCGATGTCGGAATCAGCACCGAGTACTGACCTGCCGATTTTATTCAAAGCAATAGTTAAATCATCTGAACTTGACGTTCCATTTTTTATGGCGTTCGTCAGCTTCGTTCCAAGAATATCTTGAAAATCATCCAGAGACTTTCCAGTTGCTTCGAACAGCGTCTGCAACTGCTTCGTGCTTTCCTTTAGGGATTTCTGCCCAGTCTCCATCCGGCTAATCTGCGTGGTGTAAGATTTTAAATCCTGTTCCGTTTTCGCAATTTCTCTCTGAAATTCTCGGTACTCTTCCGCTCCGATATCACCAGATTTGAACTTCTTTTCTACTTCCCCTTGCGCCTGTTTTAAGGCTTCCAGCTTCTCCTTGGTATTTTCAACCTGTTTACTTAATAACTCCTGTTTCTGCGCAAGCAACTGTGTATTCTTCGGGTCAAATTTTAATAATTTATTTACAGAGCTTAATTCGCTACCAAGACTTTTTGATGTATCTTCCGCGGATTTCAAAGCTTTGTTGAGCGCCATTGTATCCGCACCGAATTTAATTGTGATTCCTTTTATCTTCTTTGCCACTTTCTCACCTCTTTAAAAATCTTCCTGAGTTGCTTTTCTCGCAGTAGGATTTTCATCCTTTTTCTGGTTATCGATATACTCCTGTACATAGTCCAGACAGTCTCCGATCGTCATTTCTTCCATGTCTTCGCTGGTCAGTCCAACCTGTCGGCAAACATAAAAAAAAGATTCATTTGTGAACGGTTCGCCACTCGATGAATCTTTATCATTTATTTTTTTTTAGTAGTCGG
>ERZ826396.2657-NODE-2657-length-13957-cov-4.762624_pt1 | contig 13957 bp, 11 predicted proteins | sample MGYA00519926_ERZ826396 | MGnify/ENA primary metagenome ERZ826396 (study PRJEB31778, sample SAMEA3449230) | human gut metagenome | biome: human gut; feature: human-associated habitat; material: faeces | place: United Kingdom | collected 2010/2012 ... | reverse complement strand
TAGTCGCCGTCGCCGGAGCTGTAATAGAAGCGCTCGTCTTCCAGAGAGCTTCTGCTGAAGGCCTGCTCGTCGCTGCCGCCGTAATCGTAATAAATAGTGCCGCGGGAGGAGGAGAGGGTGTCGTCGGTCTCAAATTCCACCCAGCGCAGGGAGCCGGAAGAGAATTCGTTCTCATAAATATCCCGGAAATCGCTGCGGTCGAAGGAAACGCTCTTGTCGGCCTTGACGGAATACGTAATGGTGTTGTTGGAGCGCACGTTGTAGAGGGCGTAATAGGTGGTGTTGGCGCTCAGGGCGGTGCTGGCCACCTGGGAAGAGCTCTTGTAGCTCTGCCCGTCATAGATCGCGGAGCTGCCGGGGTTGGAAGTGGACCAGCCCACGAAGGAATAAGTCTTGCCGCTCTCGGACTTGGAGGGCGTGCCGGGGTTGGAGGGCGTGGAGCCCTTGGTGATGGTCTGGGTGCTGTATGTGCTGGATCCGTTCATAAAGGTGACGGTGATCCGGTTGGTCACCGGCATGCCGCCCCGGTGGCACACATCACACACGCCGTCGCCGTTGGTGTCGGTATGGGCAGCCTTGGCAGACGTGCCGCCGCAGATGGTGCAGATCTGCCAGTGGGAACTGGAATTGTTGGAATACTCACCGGAGGTAAAGGTGTGGCTGGCCTCGCTGAGATGCTGCGGGCAGCCGGAGGTGGCGGTGCAGGCGTGCCAGTGCTTGGCGGTGTCCCAGGTCCAGCCGGAAGCTGCCTTGTGGGCGTTGGTGGCGGGGATGGACACCGTCTTTTTGTACTTGCACACGGTGCACTCCTGATACCCCTCACCGGGCTGGAAGCAGGTGGGGGACTTGGTGGTGACAGTGGCGCCGAAGTCGTGGGACTCGTAGTCTCCCCGGGCGTCACAGTCCTGATCGGTGCAGACGTGCCAGTGATAGGATCCGTCGCTGGACCAGGCCGAAGCATAATGGTGCTCCTCAGCCGCGGCGGCGGGGATCAGGCTTGCTGTCAGAGCCAGAGTCAGCAAAAATGCCGACAGGCGTTTTTTCCACATACCTTTCATGTTTCTCCCTCCGTGATACAGGATGGTGGATGGATTCTCTCTGCTTGTACCATATCGAAAAAGCTATCTGTAATCATGAACAAATTATGAACAAAGCTGCCGCGACACATAAAATTTCCTAGGAAATATCTTCCTCAATCACCGGAAAGGATACAGGATGCACGGAATTGCCCGGTTTTTTTGAGATTTTGCACGTTTTCCTTTACAAAATATATTTCCTTCGGTATAATACTATGGCTAATGAAATTCGAAGGAAAAGGAGCAGAGACACGCCATGGCTTTGATCGAATACGACGCCTACAAGCAAAAGCTGCGGGACCTGGAGCCTGAGCTGGATAAGCTCTCGGCGGCCCTGGATCTGGACGGCGCCCGGGCCGAGGCGCAGCGCCTGGAGGATGAGACGGCTCAGGACGGATTCTGGAACGACCTGGAGCGCTCCCAGAAGGTGCAGCAGCGGCTCAAGCAGCTGCAGAACAAGATCAGCCGTCAGGAGAAGCTCATTGCAGAGTGGGAGGACCTCACGGCCCTGTGCGAGATGGGGCAGGAGGCCGATGACGAGGAACTTCTGGAGGAGCTCAAGACCGGCTTTACCCAGCTGGAGGGCCGGCTGGAGGAAGCACGGCTGACCACGCTGCTCTCCGGTGAATATGACAACCACAACGCCATTTTGACCTTCCACGCCGGCGCCGGCGGCACCGAGGCCCAGGACTGGGCCCAGATGCTCTACCGGATGTATACCCGCTGGGCGGAGCGGCATGACTTTACCTATCAGATCCTGGACTATGAGGACGGCGACGAAGCGGGCATCAAGTCCGCGTCCATCTCCATCCAGGGCGAGAATGCCTACGGCCTTTTGAAGAGCGAAAACGGCGTCCACCGGCTGGTGCGGGTCTCCCCCTTTGACGCCAACGCCCGGCGGCAGACCTCCTTTGCCGCGCTGGAAGTGATGCCGGAGATGGACGACAAAATCACGGTGGAAATTCGCCCCGAGGACATCAAGATGGAAGTGTTCCGCTCGTCCGGCGCGGGCGGCCAGCACATCAACAAAACGTCCTCGGCCGTGCGCCTCATCCACATTCCCACGGGCATTGTGGTAAGCTGCCAGAACGAGCGCAGCCAGTTCCAGAACCGCGACATGTGCATGAAGATGCTGGCCGCAAAGCTGTATCAGATTAAAGAGCGCGAGCATCTGGATAAAATAAGCGACATCAAGGGCGTGCAGAAGGAAATTGCCTGGGGCAGCCAGATTCGCAGCTATGTGTTCATGCCCTACACCCTGGTGAAAGACCACCGCACCGGTTTTGAAAACGGCAATGTGGACGCCGTGATGGACGGCGATTTGGATGGCTTCATCAACGCCTACCTGAAGGCGGCCAGCAAGGGCGAGCTGGCAAAATGACAAGGAAAAGGTACGGGCGCGCCCGTGCTTTTTTGCGCCCCGCCCGCGCGGCCGGGGTAAAACAAGGAGAAAAAAGAGAAGGAGATGGACGGCTATGCGTGCGCTGAAACGGGCGGCAAAGTTGCAGCTGCCGGAAAAAGCCGTGGCTTTGCTGGTGGTCGCCGCCGTGGCGCTGATGCTGGTGCCGATGCTGGTGGTGGCAAGGTACAACGTGCCGTGTGCGGACGACTATCATTACGGCGCGTCTACTTATCATACATGGCAAGCCACGCACTCACTGGCCGCCGTGCTGCGGGCCGCAGGGGAGAAGGTGGCCGAGCGGTATGTGAACTGGCAGGGCACGTACAGCGCTATATTCCTGATGGCGCTGCAGCCGGCCGTGTTTGGCAATGGCTTTTATGCGCTGGTGCCATTTTTGACGCTGGGCATGCTGGCGGCGGGCACATGCTTTTTCTGCCTTTCGCTGTTTACCAAACTGCTTGGCGCCAGCCGCTGGCAGGCGCTGGTGCTTGCCCTGGTGTGGCTGGGCATAGACACACAGCTTTTGCCCAGCGCCGTGCAGGGCTTTTACTGGTACAATGGCGCCATTTTTTACACCTTTTTCTTTGGGGTGCAGCTGTTTTATTTTGGCCTGCTGGCAAGGTATCTTGCCATGGGGCATGCGTCCAGGCGCCGCAGCGCCGCCTTTTTGACGGGCCTGTGTGCCCTGGGCCTTTTTCTGGGCGGCGGCAACCTTGTCACCGCTTTTGGCACGCTGCTGGTTTTGGTGTGTGTGCTGTGCCTGCTGGCTATCATGAAAAGCAGGCAATGGCGCGCGCTTTTGCTGCCCCTGGCCTTTTTGCTGGCAGGCTTTCTGGTAAATGTGTGCGCGCCGGGCAACAGCGTGCGCCAGCAAAGCATGGGCGATCCCCTGCCCGCGCCGCTGGCCGTGCTGCGGGCCGTTCAGGAGGCTGTGCTGCAGTTTGATAAAAACTTGACGCTGCCTATTTTGCTGGCGCTGGTGTTCCTGCTGCCAGTGCTTTGGAATGCCGCGGCAAATGCGCATCTTTCGTTCCGTTGGCCGCTTTTGTTTTTTGTGTTCACCTTTGGCCTGTATGCGGCGCAGTTTTGCCCAACCTGGTATGCGCTTAAGCAGGCCGGGCCGGCCAGGCTGCTGGACATTATCTTCTATTCCGCTTTCTTTTGGATGGCTGTCAACCTGTTCTATTTCCTTGGCTGGCTGCAAAGACGGCTGTGGGCAGAAAACGGCGCTGTGCCGCAGGGGCGCTATACCATTGGGTTTGTGGCTGTGACAGCGGCCCTTTTGGCCGTGAGCTGCTTTGCTATGCGGGACATGCTGAACTTTACCAGCATTCAGGCGCTGAATGCGCTGCGCACCGGGCAGGCACAGCAGTACCATGCGGAATTTGAGGCCCGCGTGGAGATACTGGAGGATACCGCCCAGCCTGATGCCGTTTTGCAGCCCTATTCTGTGCGGCCGCGCGTTTTGTATTTTGACGATGCCACTTCAGATGCGGCCGATTGGCGCAACGGAGCAATAGCATATTATTACGGCAAACACTCGGTGATCGTGCTGCCGCGGTAGGCAGTGTGAAATAAAAACAGGCGCCCTTTGCAAAAGGGCGCCTGTTTTGTGTAAACGCGCTTAATCGAACTGGACAGTTTCGATGTGTGCGATTTTGTGGTTGTAGATGTGGCGGTAGAACAAAAGCGCCAGCGCAAAGCCCACCACCTCGGCCAGCGGGATGCTGCCCCAAACGGCCGCAAGGCCGGAAAACTTTGCCAGCAGAAAGGCCAGCGGCAGCAGGAACACCAGCTGGCGCGTGGCGCTCATCACAAGGCTGATAAGCCCCTCGCCCAGCGCCTGGAACACGCTGGACATGACGATGCCCACCGCCGCCGGCAAAAACGAGAGCGCAATGATGCGGAACGCGGGCTCGCCCATGGCATGCATGGCGGGCGAGGCATTGAACAGCCCCAGCAGGGGCCCGGCGCCCAGCTCGAACACAAGGGTGCCCGCGGCCATAATGGCAAGCGCCATCACAGTGGCAACGCGCACGGCGTCGGTGATGCGCTGCTTTTTGCGCGCGCCGTAGTTGTAGCCCACAATGGGCACCAGCGCGTTGGTGACGCCGAAGACGGGCATGAACACAAAGCTTTGCAGCTTGTAATAGACGCCGAACACGTTTACGGCCGTCTCGGTGAAGGTGATGAGAATTTTGTTCATGCCGAACACCATCACGCTGCTGAGGCTTTGCATGACAATGGACGGCAGCCCCACGCGGTAGATGACGCCAATGGTGTGCCAGCAGGGGCGAAAGCCCTTGACGCGCAGGCGGATTTCGTGGTTTTTGACATGGTTGATGGCCACGCCCAGCGCCGCGCCGCACCACTGGCCAATGACGGTGGCAAGCGCCGCGCCCGCCACGCCCATGGCGGGGAAGCCCAGCAGGCCGAAAATCATGATGGGGTCTAAAATAATATTGATGACAGCGCCTGCCATCTGGCTGGCCATCTGGTATACGGTTTTGCCGGTGGATTGCAAAATGCGCTCGAACGTAATTTGCAGAAAACAGCCCCCGCCCAGCACCGTCACAATGCGCATGTATACTTCGCCGCCCGCGGCAATTTCGGGCACGCTGGTGAACAGGCCCAGAAACCAGCCGCTGCCCACCGCGCCGGCCGCGGCGAACACAAGCCAGGTGGCCAGCGTGATGAACACGCCGTTTTCGGCCACCTTTTCGGCCCCGGCGCGGTCTTTCTGGCCGAGGCGGCGCGACAAAAGGGCGTTGATGCCCGTGGCGGTGCCCACGGCCACGGCCACCATCAGGTTTTGCACGGGAAACACCAGGTTCACGCTGGCCAGCGCGTTCTCGCTGAGCATGGCCACAAAGATGCTGTCCACCACATTATAAAGGGCCTGCACCAGCATGCTGAGCATAATGGGGAAGGCCATGCCCGGCAAAAGCGAGCGGATGGGCTTTGTGCCCATGACGTTTTCTTTTCTCTGCTCCATATTTGCTCCTTCACAGGCACCGGCGCGCAGGGGAAATGCCGCCTGGGCGGCGCAGCTGGCCGGGGGAACCACACAGCCAAAGCCTCGCCGCGGCGAAAGGCCATGGCGGGCGCCCCAGAGCGCCGGTGCAAGCGTATTTCTTCTTCTTGAGACAACGGCCTATATTGTAACATAAAGCACAGGCAATGAAAAGGGGGGCTTTTGTGCGGCGGCAATGGGCTTTGCAAGCGATGGCAAAAAACAAAAAGCCCCCTGCGGCAGCGCGCCCGAACGGCGCGGGCTGTGCCCGCAGGGGGCTGGTTTGAAAAGGCATAAAACGCGCCCCAAAGCCCGCGCGCGGCGCTATTTGCCCTGCAGGCGGATATCTTCGCCGCAGAAGGCCAGCATCTCGCAGCTGCCCAGCAGGCGGGAGACAAGCTTTTCGGTGTAGCGGCGCTGCAAATCTTCGTCGCGCACAATGTTGGTGGTGTATATGGTGGGCAGGCGGCGGCACACGCGCGTGTTCACAAGGCTGTACAGGCAGCTTGCCGTGTAGGGCGACAGGCACTCGGTGCCAAGGTCGTCCAGAATAAGAAGCTGGGCGGCCTCCAGCGCGGCCAGCGTGTCCCCGCCGGCATAGCGCTCTTTTTCCATGGCGTCAAAGGCGCTTTGCGCGCTGACGTACACCACATGGTACCCCTTTTGCAGCACCTCGCGCGCAATGGCAAGCGCCAGGTGGGTTTTGCCCAGGCCCGCGCCGCCGTATAAGTAAAGGCTGGGGTTTGAAAGGGAAAAATTGTGCGCGTACTGCTTGCAGTAATTCAGCACGTTTTCCATCTGTTCGCGCATGGAAATGCCCAGCGAGGGCTCGATTTGCGTGGGGTATTTTTCCAGCCGGAAGGCCTCGAAGGTAGAGAGCGCCAGCGGGAAAGCGGCGTTCATCTCGGCCGCGCGCATCTCGCGCACCAGCTGCTGCACGCAGGTGCACAGCGCGTCGCCGCGCCGGCCTGTGTCGCTGCAAAGCGGGCAGGTGAACTTGGGCTTGGCGCAAAAGCCCGCGGCGCGCAGCAGTTCATCGCGCTGTGCCTCCAGCGCGGCACAGCGGGCCAGGGCGGCCTGCTTTTCCTGCTGCGCACCCGCAACGCCCGCGCGCGCGGCGGCCAGCCCGGCCTCCATCTGCTGCTGTTCCACTTCGGCCAGCTGGGGAATGGCGCTGCGCGCGGCGCGCAGCGCGTCGTCCGCCAGGGTAAGGGCCTTTTGGCGGCGCCCGGCCACCACGGCCAGCGCCCTGCGCGTAAGCTCTTCATTCGTCATGGCCCGCGCCTCCGTTCTTTTCAAATTTGGGCACGCGCCGCAGGCCGCGGCCCAAAACGGGCTTTGGCGCGGGCGAGGCCGGCTGGAAGTTGCGCATGGTGCCGGCGCTTTCGGCCATGACGTCGCGCACGGTGCGGTGCCCCTTTGTATACCACGCGCGCAGAATGCCGTTTACATAGCGCACGGTGCGGTGCTCGCCCGCCTCGGCCAGCGCCTCGGCAATCATTTCGCGCCCATAGCCGTATTCCTCGAACCAGGCGGCAATCATGTTCTTTTCCAGCTTGGTAAACTTGGCGTTTTCCAGGCCAAACACCCCGGCCACGGCGGCCTCGTTTTTCTCGCGCTGCGCCAGCAGGGCAAGGTGGCGCTCGGCGGCCTCGGCGGTGTCGATGCCCTCGGCCTGCCAGCCCAGCAGCGCGCGCTCAATGTACCGTGCGCTGCGCTTGCCCAGCGCGGTGAAATGGGCCACGCCCAGCAAAATAAGGTCAATGGGCAGGCCGTCCGCCAGGTACAGCGAGGCCAGAATGTTGGCGTCCCCCTGCGGGATAACGCCGCCCCAAAGGCGCTGGCACTCCTGCACCAGCTGGCTGACGTTGGGGTCGGCCTCGGCGGCGCGCGCAATTTCCGGCGCGGTAAGGCGCGTGCGCACGGGCGCGGCGGAAATATCTGCCGCCGGGGCGGCGGGGGCGTCTGCCGTCTCCAGCAGGCCCACGCCCTTCCAGTACACAAGGGCCTCGCGGGCCTTTTCGGGGCCCGCAAGGTGCAGCGCGCGGGCAATGGCGGCCTCGTCTGTCTGTCCGGTGGCCACCACATACAGCGCCACGCGCAGCCAGTCGTCCTCCAGCTGGGGCAGTTTTGTAAAAATAAGCTGGGGCACGCGCACGGCGTCCCCGTTTTGCTGTGCAAGGCGGTAGGCCATGCGGCGCGCCTCCTTTCCGCCTGGTTCGCGGCGCGGCGGGGCCGCCGCGCCGAAAACGCAAAATTTCGCATCATTCAGTATAGCATAGTTTCGCCCGATTTGCTATACTCAAACACAGAACGGGCCGCCCCCGGCCGGGGCGCCGGGGCAGAAAAGGGGGACGCATATGGAACAGCAGACGCTTTTCGGCGGCGAGGTGGCGCGGCCGCTGGCCAGCCGCATGCGCCCGCGCACGCTGGAGGAATTTTTCGGGCAGGAAAAGCTTTTGGGCGAAGGGAAGATTTTGCGCCAGCTCATCGATTCCGACAACGTGCCCAGCATGATATTCTGGGGCCCGCCGGGCGTGGGCAAAACCACGCTGGCGCGCATTATTGCCCGCCGCACCAAGGCGGAATTTGTGGATTTTTCGGCCGTGACCAGCGGCGTAAAAGAGATTAAAGCCGTGATGCAGCGCGCAGAGGACGTGCGCCGCTTTGGGCAGAAAACCATTTTGTTTGTGGATGAAATTCACCGCTTTAACAAGGCCCAGCAGGACGCCTTTCTGCCCTATGTAGAGCGCGGCAGCATTGTGCTGATTGGCGCCACCACCGAAAACCCCTCGTTTGAAATCAACTCGGCTTTGCTTTCGCGCTGCAAGGTGTTTGTGCTGGAGGCGCTTACCCCCGCGCAGGTGACGGCCGTGCTGCGCCGCGCGCTGACGGACGCACGCGGCTTTGGCGGGCAGAACGTGCAGATAGCGGATGATTGCCTTGCCATGATAGCCAATTTTGCAAACGGCGACGCGCGCACGGCCCTGGGCACGCTGGAGATGGCCGTGCTGAACGGCCGGCACGAGGGCGGCAAAATTTATGTGGAAAAGCAGCTGCTGGAGCAGTGCGTCTCGAAAAAATCGCTTTTGTACGACAAGGCGGGCGAAGAGCACTACAACCTGATTTCGGCGCTGCACAAATCTATGCGCAATTCCGACCCGGACGCCGCCGTGTACTGGCTGGCGCGCATGCTGGAGGCCGGGGAGGACCCGCTGTATGTGGCCCGCCGCCTCATTCGCTTTGCCAGCGAGGACATTGGCCTGGCCGATTCGCGCGCGCTGGAAATTGCCGTGGCGGCCTACCAGGCGTGCCACTTTCTGGGCATGCCGGAGTGCAATGTGCACCTGACGCACGCTGTGATTTACCTTTCGCTGGCGCCGCGCTCGAACGCGGTGTACAAGGCCTATGAGGCCGCAAAGCAGGACGCCCTGCACATGCTGGACGAGCCCGTGCCGCTGGTGATACGCAACGCGCCCACGCGGCTGATGGGCGAGCTTGGCTATGGCGAGGGCTATGTGTATGCGCACGACACGGAAGAAAAAATAGCCGCCATGGAATGCCTGCCCGAAAGCCTGCGCGGCCGCCGCTATTACCTGCCCGGCGAGGCGGGCAGCGAGGCGCGCGCCAAGCAGAAGCTGGAGGCCGTGCTGCGCTGGCGCGCGGCGCACGCGCCAGGCGCAAAGGCGCAGCCGCAAGGCGAAGAAGAAAGCGGACATGGGGGCGGCGCGGAACCCGGCGCAAAGGCGCAGCCGCAAAGCGAAGAAGAAAGCGGGCATGGGGGCGGCGCGCCCGGGGCGAAACAGGCGGCCAAGTGACGCCCGGCCCGCCGGGCGTGCCACCCGGGGCCGGTGCGGGCGGCGAAACTGGGGCGTTTTATTTAGGAAAGGCGACTATCTGTAAAAATGCGGCTTCTTTTCAAACCGCCTCGTTATGGGTATTGACCTCGATAAATTCTTGAATACGGCGGAGCTCGTCAGCAAAGCGGAATACAATGCTGATATAGCCGCCCTCGTGTATCTTGATATGGTCTACTAATTCAATCAAAATGTCCCGCGTCAGCTTGTCGATGTTCTGATACTGCCGGAACGCAGTCAAGAACGGGTTTTCGGTGTCAATGCCGTTTTCCAGTTCCGCCTGCTCCGCCCGGAGCTTTCCAATGACTTCATCCAGGGCCTCTGCCTGCCGCTCATAGTCCTCTTTCATGTGACGATAGTCAGAATGAGAAATCTCGCCGTCTTTCCAGTCCTGGTAAATAGCCTGCTTGTAACGGGTAATTTTAGCAAGTTCCCGTTCCTTTTGTTCAATGGCATCTATCAGCTTTTTGGACTGGCTTTTTACCAGCGGGGCCCGGTTGATCCGTTCAATGGTCTTTGTGTAATCGACAGCCAGATAGACCTGTTGTTGAATTGCGTAGAGGACAGCAGCTTCCAAACGGTCATGCTTGATGGTGTGTTTGGTACAAGCCGTTTTCGACTGGTCTTTATAAGTACGGCAGTAATAGTACACCACATTTCCGACTTTGCTCCGGGTCATAGCCTTGCCACAGTCAGCACATTTTAAAAAGCCGCTGAATAGATACAGCTTTTTCTGCTGGGGGCCCGTACGAGTGTCCCGGATCAGGAGCCGCTGTACCTTTTCAAAGGTTTCCCGGTCAATGATTGCCTCATGGGTATTTTCTACGATATACCACTCGTCCTCCGGGACAACTTCTTGAACGTGTACCTTGTAGCTTTTCATGCGATAGCGCCCCTGCACCATATCTCCGCAATACATACGGTTTTTCAATATGGTAGTGATGGACTGTGCACACCATAAAGACGGTTTAGCAGGATCAACGCTGGGATTTTGGTATTTCAGCCCCAGGCGCTCCCGCTTGTAAGCGGCGGGGCTTAATATCCCGTGATCGTTCAGAAAATGGACAATGGCGTTTTTGCTCATACCGTCCAGAAACATATTGAAAATATCCCGGACAACGGCGGCGGCCTCTTCGTCAACCACAAGCGCGTTTTTGTCGTTGGGGTCTTTGATATATCCATAAGCGGCAAAGGAGCCGATGTGCTCACCGTTCCGGCGCTTCATATCAAACACCTCGCGTACCTTGTCAGAGGTTTCCGCACAGTGGTTTTCGTTGAGAACACCCTGGATTGGAACGGCGATGCTCCGCATATTCTGCGGTTCTCTGTAGCTGTCCAGCGGCTGGTGATACAGAGAGATAAAGCGGACATTGTACCGGGGGAACCAGTCGTCCAGATAATAGCCCTGATCACTGTAGTTTCGGAAAGAACGTGCAAGGTCTTTCACGATCACACAGTTTACACGCCCCCGCTTAATGTCAGCCAGCATCCGCTGGAAATCATCCCGCTCGTCATCCGTTGTGCCGGAAATACCGTCGTCCACATACTCGTCAACAATAATATACTCGTCACCGTCATTAAATCCGGCAATATGATCTTCAATAATCTGCCGCTGGTTTGTTACGCTTTCGGACTCGTCAAGACAACGCGCATCCTCTTTAGAAAGTCGGATATAGATTGCAATTCTCCATACCCGGAATTTTGCTTTAACAGTTTCAACAACAGCCCGGCTTCTCCGTGCCATGATAGCCTCCTTCCCTATCACATTACACCTATATTGTAACTTTGTTCAGAGGCCCCATCAAGGATGCCTCCGCCTCTGGACAAAGTGTCCAGAAGATAGGGTGGGAAGTTATAGGCCGCTCTTTTTGCGCTGAAAGAAATCGGAAAGGGCATCCTGCAAAGATGGGGCGCTGTCCAAAAACTCCAACTTTACGCCCAAGTCGCCCACGCGGAAACAATAAGGATTTCCCATTTCCTTCAATACATAGACTGCCCGGAGATCCTGAGGAACACTTGGATCAAGCTTTATGCTTCTTATATCAGTCAACTCTTCTTTTTTTATCTTTTGAATATCCACGCTCGAAAGCGCCGCAACATTTAGACTGCTCACAGAACATACACCTCCTTCCACATATTTCTATGCAAGTTTCAGGTTGTCCTATGAGAAAAGCGCAAGGCCAGTATTGCAACAGAGCTGACTTTGCGCTTTTATATATCTCTTAATAAAATGCCTGAATGTTACTATTGGCCCATCAAGGTCCTAATTTCGTTTGTATCAATCATTCTCATCCTTATATACGGGGAATCTATGCCACATCGGAGGATTTTTATGACCCATAAATAGCTTTTTGATCCACCTTAATATTGTTTCTACAAAATGGAACCACAGATTACCAAATACAAATATTACTGCAAGAAACAATAAGAATGCTCCCATTTCTCCCAAAGGCATTTTTCACCTCACTTTGTTGCAAATGTATTCATAAAGAAGTCAGTAAAAGCAGCCAGCTCATCGTCCTGAGACACATAGACGTATAGCTTTTCATCTTCCAGCCAATCATAGGCATTGATGCCAATATACCCCTTTCTGTCCGGATAAATGATAAAAGCATCTGTAGGGTACTTATTACGGTAAGCTTTTAAAATTTCAGAGCGGCGGTAGTAGGTCGGGTCACCACAGCCAGAAAGATCGGGAACTGTGGGAACGACCACGATTGTTTTGCTGGCCTCATTCCAGCCAACAATTAAATTTCCGATTTTTGTTTTGCTTCCATGAACAAATCCATAATTGAAACGACTGACATCCTCGGTATAGCCGAAAATCAGCCTATAATTGTCCCCATCTGTTACAACATGATTAAATAAAACACGCATTTTCTTTGCATTTGCATTGCTCTTTTCCATGTCGATTTCCGGTCCCTTAAACAATTTGCTAAAAAATCCCATAACGTTCTCCTCCTATAATCTTTATTTTGAAAGCGTATGGATGCCAGCCATAGCATCACAAAATAAATACAAATATTAAAATTTATTTTTATTTTTCTTAAAGTAAATTCCGCCTGAATATTAGTCCGCAGCACAATATTCGGACGGATTTACCTATTTTCTACCATTCATGAACTAGAAGCCGTTTTCAGCTTCTCCAGGACATCCACAATCGCATCAAGCTGAACATCGATTGTTTCATCCGCAGCCTCAGGGACAAACAAAGGAAGAGTATCCGGAAGCGCTCTGCGAATGACCATCACTGTCAGACTTAAATTTGTAAACAGATTGATTCTTCTTGCGTCTGCCTCTATCCCAAAGGTTTCCAAAATTTTCCCAAAAAGCTGCCGCTGCTTTTGCCGAAACACCTGATAGCTTTCCTTTGACAGACGTTTAAAAATCAGCTGCTGCTCCTCAATTGTTAAAACAGCGATTCCACTTTTCTCTCCATAACAGCAATCATAGAGAAATTTTTTCACAGTGTCGCGCCATGTTAATGCAGGATCAGCCATCAGTTTTTGAACATACTCAACAATTCTAGGCTGCTGCCAATATAATGTTTCAAGCACCAGATCTTCTTTTGTTGAGAAAAACGAATAAAAGAATGTTCGCGAAATACCGACCTTTTTATAAACCTGTTCCACCGTTGTATGCTGTATGCCCTGTTTTGCCATGAGTTCAAGCCCAACTGTAATAAGTGCTGTTCTGATACGCTCCTTATCTTTCTCAGAATAAGCTACCCGTGGCATTACATCACCTCGCGAAAATAAAAACAAAATATAATTTTCGTTTTTATTTTAATACATTTAATAGAAAAATGCAAGAGAAGTATACTATTAAAATGAGGTGATTTCCTTTTGACGTCGCCCCCACCGGACCGACCGGCCCCACCGGTCCGACAGGAGTAACCGCCCCGTTACCCGCGGGCCTGCCCACGCAGCGGGCGGCCCTCTGCGCGCTTGCGCGCCGTGCTTTGCACAGGCTGGCACGCAAAGCAAGCGCCGCCTGTGCAAAAAAGCGCTGGACGCGCGGGGTGGGCCCCGGCCCGCCAGGCGCGGAAAAAACAGGAAATGTGCGCCCGGCCGTTTAAGCCGCGGCAAAGCGTGCCACACTATGGCTGACACCGCAAAAGGAGGCCAGCCAGATGGAAAAGCGTGAAGTGAAGCGCGGCGAAGTGTTTTATGCAGACCTCAGCCCCGTGGTGGGCTCGGAGCAGGGAGGCGTGCGGCCGGTACTTATCGTGCAGAACGATATTGGCAACCGGTTTTCGCCCACGGTAATTGCCGCGGCCATCACCTCGAAACAGGATAAGACAAACCTGCCCACCCACATTCCGGTAAAGGCGGGCACGGGCGGCCTTTCGCGCGACAGCGTGGTGCTGCTGGAGCAAATTCGCACGCTGGATAAACACCGCCTGCGCGAAAGGGCCGGGCGCGTGGGCGCGGAAGAGATGCGCAAGGTGGACGCGGCGCTGGGCGTAAGCTTTGGCCTGCAAAGCGGCGTGTGAAGGGCCGCGGCGCACGCGCCCGGCCGGGGCGGCGCGGGCATGAAAAAGGGGAGGGCGAAAGGCGCGTTGGCGTAAGAAAACATTGCCTCTGAAACAGAAATTCGGGCGCATAGC
>ERZ826396.2656-NODE-2656-length-13965-cov-4.080302_pt1 | contig 13965 bp, 20 predicted proteins | sample MGYA00519926_ERZ826396 | MGnify/ENA primary metagenome ERZ826396 (study PRJEB31778, sample SAMEA3449230) | human gut metagenome | biome: human gut; feature: human-associated habitat; material: faeces | place: United Kingdom | collected 2010/2012 ... | reverse complement strand
GCAAGCGCAAGATCATCGGCGAAGAGTTCATCCGCGTATTTGAAGAGGAAGCCGCTAAAATCGGCGACTCTGATTTTCTCGTCCAGGGCACGATCTATCCGGATATCGTCGAGAGCGGCACGAAAACCGCTAAAATGGTCAAATCTCATCATAACGTTGGCGGCCTGCCGGAGGATTTGGCGTTTGAGCTCGTTGAGCCGCTGCGCCAGCTCTTTAAGGATGAGGTGCGCGCTTGTGGCGTGGCCTTGGGCCTGCCAGACAGCATGGTCTACCGCCAGCCTTTCCCGGGCCCGGGCCTCGGCGTGCGCTGCCTCGGCGCGATCACGCGCGACCGGTTGGAGGCCGTGCGGGAATCCGATGCGATTTTACGCGAGGAGTTTCACAATGCAGGGCTCGACAAAAAGGTGTGGCAGTATTTTACCGTCGTGCCGGATTTTAAATCCGTAGGCGTGCGCGATAATGCCCGCAGCTTTGAATACCCGGTGATCCTGCGCGCCATCAATACGGTGGATGCGATGACGGCGGAGATTGAGCGCATTGATTGGGCGGTGCTCGAAACGATCACCAAACGCATTCTAAGCGAGGTGGCAGGTGTTAATCGCGTGTTGTATGATATCTCACCAAAGCCTCCGGCGACGATTGAGTGGGAATAACAATAGGTTTTCTGAACTTGCTAAATTAGTTTAGAAATCAGAAGAAAACAAGAGAAAAACCACGAAACACGGAAGAAATTGTTCTGTGTTTCGTGGTTCTTTTTTGTTGCCGTACTATAATCGTACTATTCACAAGAAATAGCCTTGAATTTTTAGCCCTGTTGGGCTTTGCTGAAAGCGGAATGGGCTTCTTCAATCAAGGCCGCAACTTCTGAATGTTTGTTGGGGTAAAGATGGCTGTATGTCTGAAGGGTGGTTTCAATATTTTCATGGCCCAGCCGGTCGGCAATCAACAAGGGGGAAAAGCCTTTTTCAATGAGAAAGGAAGCGTGGGAGTGCCGCAGATCATGAACCCGAATCCGCTTCACCCCTGATAATTTACAGCCCCTAACCATTTCATGAAGCAAATAGCTTTTGGTTTGCCCAAAAAGCCGCCCTGATGGATCGGTAACATAAATACAGGTGGAATACCGCTGTACCATTTCGGATAGGAACGGGGGTAAAGTGATGATCCGTTTGCTTTTCGGGGTTTTGGGTGGTAGGATCAAATCTTCTTTCTTATGTCGGGCATAGTTTTTGGAAATGCTCACCGTATGGGCTTCAAAATCAAAATCATCCGCAGTTAAAGCCAACAGTTCACCGGATCGCATACCCGTCCAAAACAGCAGATTGAAAATCACAACCGAAGGGGGCTTGTCGGCAACCGCTTGGATGAAACGGTTAAATTCTTCTACCGTCCAAATCTCCATTTCATCAGCGTGTTTTTTCCCCATGCTACCAGCAAGGCGGCAAGGGTTGCTTTCCAACCGGTAATACTTCACAGCAAAATTGAAAATGGCGCTGGCCTGATTATTTACCGTTTTTAGATAGGTTGGGGAATAACCCTTGGGATCAGCTAAAAGTTCATTTTGCCACTTTCTGATTGTAGCCGGGGTAATGGTGTTGATTGGCATATCCCGGAAGAAGGGAAGAAGTTTGGTGTCAATCAGAAATTGCTTGTTGGAATAGGTGGTGGGCTTCAGGCGGTGCTTGCAATCTTCCATATAAAGTTCCACCAGAGAACCAAAGGACATATCACAGGAAGCATGGGCCTTGGATAGAAATTCCCGTTCAAAGTCTTGGGCTTCCTTTTTTGTCCTGAATCCTTCCTTCTTCTTTTGCTTCCGGTTCCCCGTCCAATCGGTATAGTAGAACTTGCAGAACCATGAACCGGCTTTCTCATTCTTGTAAACCGGCATATAATCACCTGTCCTTTCGTGAAAATGGTTGCGTTGAACCAAGGGCAGGTGCTATAATGTACCTGTCCACCCTTGATTCTTTGGTAGGTTTCTTGTGGTGGTGCTTTCGGAATCCTCGGTATTGCAGTACCGGGGATTCTTTTTTATTTGCCCTCTGTGGGCTGTTATAAGGTGGCTGTGCTTTTCTCATACCCCCTATGCTCAATCCCGCTTCATGGCCCTTCTGTGGGGCTGTGGGTGGGTTTTTATTTTTGTTGTATAGGAAACTGTTCATCGAGTTCTTTTTGATATGTCTGGATCACTTCATCTTCTGGACGAGTATCTTTCATTCTATCTACCAAAGCTGGAAGTGATGCTTTTGTAGCTTGTTCCAATGCGTCAATGTCACCATCATAAAGAACGAAATTGTTTGGGGACTTACCGACAAGGTAGTAATGTCCAGTACCGGTAGAACCTTCAGAAAGAACTTCTTTTTGTTCGACTGATCCATAAATTTCTTCAAGCATTGCTATAATTCCACGCTCTGCGGCTACGGCTCTGTTAAGTTCTTTAACCCCCTCGGGGCCAATTTGCAAATCCCACCAATCAGGGCCAACCAAAGTGAATGGCTCTGTACCTAAAGAAGTTGCTATGGATTGGATTGCTTCTTTTGGAATGATGCGTTCACCGGCTTCATAGCGCCTAATACTCATGGTGGATAATCCAGCTTTTTGCGCCAATTCTTCTTGTGTCAGTCCTTCAACCTTCCTTCGCTGTCTTATTCGTGTCCCAATAGCCTTAAAATCCAAATGATTCACCCCCTTTGATCGTAGTATAACACAAACGGAACAAAAATGGAACTATTTTTTTATAAAAAATATTGACACGGAACGAATATGGTAGTATTATAATCTCGTCAGAACGATATTGGAACGAAAGGAGAGCGAATAGCCATGAAAATTGACAATCAGAAGTTGGATCTGATGTTGGCCCGGCGCTGTATGTCCCTTCGGGATTTGCGAAAAGGGACTTCGCCGCAGACGCTAACACGGATTCGGCGGGGTGAAAGCATTAAGCCCGTGACTGTGGGCCGTATCGCTAAAGCCTTGGACTGTGATCCGGCTGACATTATCCAAGAAGCTACTGCAATAGCGGATAATGCCAACTAACGAGGATTCCGAAAGCAAATTGGCAAAAAAAAAGAAGGTGATAATCAGTGATTGACGGCATTTGTAGAGCCAATAACAAGCACCCTTCAGAGGGTGAGGGTTACCGGGAATATGTCGGCCCGGATGAAAAAATCAGAGGTTACAACGGCGATTTGTGCGCCCGTCTGAAGCCGGGATTCCTGAAGCTGGACATTGACGATTTCGACCACGATACCAGCGAACTTGACGAACCCATTAAAGGGAAGCCCAGAAGTGAAGCTGTATTGGCTTGGCTGGATTCCAAAGGAATTCGCTATAATTTGATGATCACGGAACATGGAAAACACTTTTATTTCAGAGTTCCACAAAATTACCCACATGAAGCCAATAAGGTGGACTGGTATTCCGCTTTGGGAATTAAAGTTGAGGTCAAATTGGGTGGGGGGCAATCCAAAGAACACATTCCCTTCAAAGTGGGCGGTGTTCTGCGAAAGTGGGCTGTTGGGGATATGCTGAATGAAGATATTGACGATTTCCCCGCTGAACTGTGGCCTTTGCAGAAATCAAAGAATAGGCCCTTTGATTTCACTACTCTTTCCGATGCCCGGAACAATGGCTTTTCTGAATACGCCTTTGCTTTAGCGTGGAAGGGGTACACTATTGAACAAATTCAAAGCACGATTCAAGGGATCAATGATTTTGTGCTGGAAACCGGCCTTCGCTGTGGTGAAGTTGACACCATTCTTCGGGAAGAAACCTTGGAGAAGTTGCGGAACATCATCAACCAGAAGGAAGAAAAGAACCTGTCCCCTGTGGCCGTTGCCAATGAACTTCTGGAACAGCACCATTTGATTTATCTGAACAGCAACCTTTACGCCTATCAAAACGGTGTATATGTTCCATTTGGAAAAGATCAGATCAATTCTTATATCAGCAAGCATTACCCTTTTGCCAAAATCCGTTTCCGTCAGGAAGTGACCGAACAGGTCAAAGGGGCCGCATACATTGACCAGATAGAGGAAACCGCTTTGGTCAATGTAAAAAACGGCCTGTTGGAGATTATGGACGATGGCACAGTGAAACTTCACCCACATAGCCTGGATGTTATCAGTTTCAGGCAGTTTAATGCAAACTATGATCCTTCGGCGGTTTGCCCTGTTCTGGATAAAGCCCTTGAAAATGCGTTCAGTGGAAGTTTAGAGCAGATTGAACTTTTCAACCAGATTATGGGGTATCTGCTGATGAACCACACACGCTATCAAAAGTGCTTCTTTTGGGTGGGGCTTCCATCATCAGCCAAAAGCACTTTCTCCACAATGGTTCGCCGGTTTTGCGGAGAGGATAATGTTTCATCTATCGAATTGGAAGATTTGGGGAAGCGTTTTGGAGCCGCTGGGATTGTAAACAAGACCTTGAACATCGTACCGGACATAAAGAAAACAAAGTTGTTTGCTTCTGGCCTGTTTAAGGCACTTGTGGGCGGTGATGCTGTCCGAATCGAACAGAAGTACCGGGAAGCATTTGATTATGTGTTCACCGGAAAAATGATTTTTGGTATGAACCTGTTCCCCGATTTTTCAGCCGACTTTGAAGGCATAGAACGGCGGCTTGTTATTCTGAAGTTCGAACGGGTTTATAAGCCTACTGATCCAGACTACAACCCGAATATTGACGATGATCTTTCTACCGATGAAGCTATGAGCGCACTTCTCAATCGTGCGATTTCCGGTTGCAAAAGCCTGATCCAGAATAAAGGGTTCCTGGAAACCCAGAAAAGCAAACAGCAAATGGCGGCTTTCGTGTCGGAGAATGATTCTGTGGTTGCGTGGGTGGAAAGCCTTGATGATAAGGGCATTTTGGAGCGGGAGCCGATAAGCGGCCCGGAAGGGCTTTATAAAGCATACGAAACCCGTTGCAATAGTGCTGGAGAAAAGGCAAAAGATCAGAAAGACTTCACCCGGATTATCAAAACCCGCTATGGTTATGAAACGGCCCGGAAGCGTATTGATGGCAAGCAATACCCCATGTTCATAAAAAATTGACTGTGCGCCTGTGCGTCTGAACCCTTAATTTACATCCTTGTATATAGGGAAAATATTTTTTCAAAAATTTTTTGATAGGAGAGAAGTATATAAAATATTACTTTCAGAAGCACAGGCGCACACGCTGAAGGGAGAGGATAAAAGTTGACCATAAGCGAATTTAGGCAGTATGTCAAAAAATGGGGCAAAGGCCAAGACCCAATAAAATTGCTGTTTCCGTTGGATCAGCTGGAATTGCTACCGGCAGATAACAAGCGTAAAACCCATGCCGTGGATCATCGTTCCTTCATGGATGCAGATGGATATTGGAACATATACCCGATAGCGATTGATTCATTTCATGTTTATATCGTTTGCCCTTATTGCCAAAAAATCCACATTCACGGAAACGACAAAGGTCATTATGAAGGCCCCAGATGTCCCCATTGTTTCGCACAAGCTAAAAACTACCGAATTTTGAAGATTTCAAAGAAAGGACTGCATCAAAATGACACTTAATCAACTGAAAACCAGAGCCAAGGCCCTTGATCTTATGATCCGCAAGGATGGCAAAGGCGGCTATTTGCTGGTAGACCCCAGTGCCAATGCCCTTGCCGCCCCCGGCCCCTTGACCCTTGAAGAAGTTGAAATGTGGCTGGATGATCTGGACGAACACCAGCAGTAAGAAAGCCCCCTTGTGTCACGCCTTCCACAACCTGACACAAGGGAGCCAAACCAACCACCCAAAGGGCGGCTTGTGGATAGTATAACACATGAGCCGCCCACCTGTCAAAAGAAAGGACGGAATTACATAATGAAAATCACTGGTTACAACCTTGGCCGTAAGCGTATGGAAGAAATTGAAGTCCCTGTTGTGGGTATCATGGAGAACCGGCCCAGCGGCCAGCAGTGGCCCATTCTTGGCCTGAAGATGATGGATGATGAAAAATGGAACCGGCTTTGTGCAGAGCAGGAACACAAGCACCCGGAATTGTATATGGGGGTGTGATTGCTGATGCCCATTAAGATCAATGTCAGCTACACCCCAGACGAGGAAGCGAAAATACCCCGGCTTGAAGCCCTTCTGAAGTCACTATTACCCCGTCATAAGGTCAAGAAAAGCACAGGTACACCCCCGTATAATCATCTGTATTTCACACCTACATACAGCGAAAAGCACACGAAATAGGCGGTTTTCCTTGACTTATACCCCTATATATGGTATAATTCTAATATAGTACCCCACCCCCCTACCGGGTGGAAGCTGTGAGAAAACGGCGCGGGAAATCGTTCTTTTGGACGGTTCCCGCGCTTTTTCTATATCAAGCCTACTTCGGGCGTTAAACGGAGGTTTTATTATGGATGAAAACAAGACCATGAACAACCTGAACCCGGACGGAGCCGGGGAAAAGACTTTCAGCCAAGAGGATGTAAACCGCATTGTTGGTGAGCGCCTTGCCAAAGAGAAGGCCAAGGGAGAAGCCGCCCTTGCTGAAAGGGAACAGCAGTTAGCCCAGCGTGAATTGCTGTTGACTGCCAAAGAGAAAATGACTGAACAGGGCCTTCCATTGGAATTGCTGGACGCTCTGAATGTGTCCAGCCCTGAAGCCATGGAAAAGTCTCTGAACATTGTTTCAACCGTACTAAACAAACTGAAAGCGGAAGCCCGGCCCATCAAGTTAAGTGGGGCTAAACCGGCCGAGAACCCTTCCCGGGTGCAACCGACTGGTGACAGTTCGCTTAGAAAGGCTATGGGGCTTCCCGGATAAGAAAGGAAGTGCCATAAATGGCTACTGTTAATCTCGTTACTACATTCCTTCCGCTGGTGGATGAAAAGTTTACCACGGAATCCCGCAAATCTCTGTTGACCAACAACGACTTTGATTGGACGGGGGCGCACTCCATCAAGGTTTATAAGGTCAGCACTTCGGACATGAACGACTATGACCGCCCCGGCGCAAACACCGCCAAGAATTGGAGCAGATTTGGCCCTGTGGCCGGTCTGGATGCCACCACCGAGGAAATGACCCTGAAGAAGGATCGTTCTTTCACCTTCGCCATTGATAAGCTGGACACGGACGAAACAGCCGGTCAGCTTCAGGCCGCTGGTGCTTTGGCCCGTCAGCTTCGGGAAAAGGTGATCCCGGAAGTGGACACTTACACCTATGGCGTGATGTGTGCCGGTGCTGGCAACAAGCCCGCCGCTATTGCCCTGACCGCTGAAAACATCTGTGGTGAGATTTTCAAGGCAAATACCGCCCTTGATAATGCCGAGGTTCCCGAAACCGGGCGGATCATCGTTGTGACCCCTGATGTTTACCTTCTGATGAAGCAGTCCAAGGACATTTTCTTGGAAACCGATGTGGCGGAAAATATGCGGCTTCGGGGCGTGATCGCCCAGCTTGACGGGGCGCAGATCATCAAGGTTCCCGCCAACCGCCTTCCCTCTGACTTTGGCTTTATGATTGCCCATCCTGTGGCAACCGTGGCCCCTACCAAGCTGGAGGATTACCGGGTACACCAGGACCCGCCCGGCATTTCCGGTGATCTGGTTGAAGGCCGTATTTGTTATGATGCCTTTGTACTGGATAACAAGAAGGCGGCTATCTACTATCAGGCCGTTACAGCCTAATATCTGATACGGGGCGTGTGGGCGTGGCCTATGCGCCCCGTATTTGACTTGTAGGAGGTTTTTATGGAGCGGATAGACAGGATATTGATAAGGGCAAAGAAGGCCGCACAAGTCAAGGCAGAACGATTTATAATGGGTTTTGTGACCTATGAACCGGACAAGGGAAAATACAAGGCTTGCGGCCACCTGTGGAGTGGCAGGAAGGGCGCTGGATGCCGATATATAACTACATGGCATGACAGCACAGAATCCGCTACAAGCGCCCTGATTGCCCTTTCTGATGAATACCCAAACACTGTTGAAGATGCTGTGATTATTTTTGATAATTGCGACCAGTAAAGAGGTTCCAGCACTATGACTAAACTTGAAAAATTAATTTCAATAGCAAAGCAACAGGCGGCGCAAAAAGCCAAACAAACTGAAGCGGCCATATATGATCGAATGAGCATTGACCAACTAAAAGAATTGGCTTATGGGAATCCGTCTGAAGAACGAATTATAGAAATCTTTGCTTCTGTGGATGGCCTTCATCTTTTGGAAAGGAAGTGAAAAACCATGCCCCGGCGCAAAACATTGAAGTTATCCACCCCGGCAGATATACGCCGGGCTATTTCAAGGGTTGCAAATATGGCCCTGAACAATGAGATTGATTCTAAGAGAGCCAACACCCTTCTTTACGCCTGTAATGCCGCTCTTGCGGCCATTAAGACAGACGAATATGAAAAGAAGCTGGTGGAATTGGAAGGGCTGTTGTCCAGCATGGAAGGGCGGTAATCAGATGGTAGAGCCAACAAAAGCCGAAATCATACTGGATCAGGTGACAAAATCCAACCAGCTTATAAAGCGTTTGCGGTTTTGTATGGATCACCCTATTCCTCTGGTTCACTTGAACTTGCTACCTTCTACCAAGGCTTCCATAAGAGCCTATCAAGATGAAGTTCAGACTTTCATTGACTGCTTAACCGCCCCAGCGTGAAAAGATTTTGGCCCTTGTAAAGAAGATACCGGATGGAGAAGTTCAGCTTGTTTTACAGTTGCGCTATGGACTTTTGGACAACGCTACAAAGAAAATGCCTTGGATGGATATACCACCCCTGATGAACTATGAACTGGAAACATTATACAGGCGGCACCGGAAGGGCATTGATTACCTGAACATGCTTTTAGAGCAGAAAGCCCCGGATCGGCTGTGATCCGGGGTTTCTTCTTTTGGTGGGGTATGCTATACTGAATTTAGTTCAGAGGGGGTGAACCGGTATGGGTAAAGGGTTTGTGTATAGATGCCCCAAATGCGACCATGAAGAAGAACTTCTTTCCGGTGTGGGTTTCATGTCCCCGCTGGAAGCCGATATGGAGCGGGAAAACATCTTGGCGGGTATCTATGGCCCAAAGGCACAAGCGGCCCTTGTAGCCTATCCTGACGGCCCTGTGAGCGTAGAACGGGCTATGTACCAATGCGGGGACTGTGGCAAGCTGGAAAGCCGTCTGGCGGTTACTGTGAAAGCCCCTATCCGGGTTCCAATCCTTCAGCGGTGTGAGTGTGGGGCAACCATGCACCGGATCAGGAGCGGGAAAGATATGCGTTGCCCAGCTTGCCGGGAACCCCTGAAGAAAACAGATGTTGTGGCCGTTGTCATGTGGGATTGAAAGGCGGTGTGCTATGACCAAGACAGAAGAAGCCTTCACAGTCCGTTTCGGTGGGCGGTTGTCCTACGCCATGCCTGATGGCCGCTATATCTATCACTATCGGGGTCGGAATTATCTGTTGGAAGGTGCTGTGACCGATCCTGAAGCAGTAATGCGGGATAGTTTGGAGCGTGGGAAGAACCTTCTGATCATGACTTTTCCCGTGGTTGACCTGTACCATGATCCGAACTGTGATTACTGACTTTGAAAGTTGATTTTCAAAAGAAAGGTAGTTCAAGGGATTGAAAAAATGGGCGTACTAAAATCGTACTAATAGCGGTTCAGAGTACGCTTCAACAGTTCATTTTACACTGAATATCACTGAAAAATTGTTCAAATTCGCTACATATTCAGCAGAAAAGAAGCACTTTTCAGCCTTGTTCAGTGTAAGCCGAAACAGAGTGGGAATAAGCAAAAAGTGGATATGAGGGCCCGCAAACCCTTGAAAACACTGACTTTTTGATTTTTCAAATCCCCATTTGATAGCAGATTGATAGCACTCGTCAAATCCCGATTTATTGAGTTTGAAAAGAAAAATCGGGTGGCTTGCGAGTAGCCTAAAAATCCTCATCTTTTTATTCATAAGTAAAAGGTCTAACTGATTTTTGTTGATCAGTTAGACCTTTTTTATTTTGCTCTCATTTATCTGAATTATCTGATTTTGTGCAACAAATGACCTTTCCCGTGGCCTACAAGTGAGGGGGTTAGATCAGACACTCCGGCGGCACTTTGGCGCGGATCTGGCTGCTGTCGTACTCCGGGTAATGGTAACGCCAGCGGTCGTACTCCTCCTGAGAGATCTCTCCGGCCTCCAACTTGGCGGACTGTTCCCGCCAGGTCCAGAGCATCTCGTGCAGTCGGGCGGCATCCTTGTTTTTGCGAAAATCTACCTGCAAGGAAAGCTCACCATCCTGCTCTGTGACTTTCAGCCCGTAGTTGTCCTCCAGGGTGAACAGGGTGTGCATCAGCCCTACATAGGAGTCTATGTCCGGGACAGAGAGTGCATGAGGCGAGACATCCAGCACCTCAGCCAGAGCAGTTGTCAGGTCTGCCTTTGGGGTTCTTGATCCTGTTTCATATTGTGCAAGGCGTACATCAGCAGACTTCTCCGGGAAGCCCAGCACCATACCGAGATATTTTTGTGTCATCCCCCGCAGGAGACGGAAAAAGTGAATTCGTTCGCCGATCGCCATGTAACCAACTCCAGTCTATGATTGTTCTTATTTGAAACATAGCATATTTGCTTAGTTTTGTCAAGATAATCTAAACAAATTTATTTAATAATATTTCTTTCAAAACGCTTGAACTAAACTTATATGTATAGTGTCATAAGAATACTAAGCAAATAAGCTTGGATAACGAAGCGCAAAAAATATTACGCCAGCTTTTTAGTTATACAACTGAGAAAAAAGTGGCAGTAGCAAGTGAGGAGGTCTTTATGAAAAACAAAATTAGCAGGCAGTTACTAACAACAAAGAAAGGAAGGTATTTACTATGGCTAATCAGATTTTTATGCGTGTCAACGAAGTGGCGGAGGAGTTGGGAATCTCCATCCCCTTTGCCTATAGGATCATTCGACAGATGAATGAGGAACTGGCTAAAACCGGCTGCATCACCATTGCCGGGCGAATTGACCGAAAGTTTTTCCACGAGAAATTCTATGGTACAAGATCTGAGACAGAAAGGAAGGAGAAATAATTATGGCAGCGTTCAAAAATAAGGACAATGGCACCTGGTATGTTCAATTCCGCTACACCGATTGGAAGGGCGAACGACAGCAGAAGCTCAAGCGCGGCTTTGCCACCAAGCGAGAAGCGCTGGAATGGGAACGGGAGTTCCTGATGGAAAAACAGGCTGATGTGAACATGACCTTTGAGAGTTTTATTGCTCTCTATGAGAAGGACATTAAACCTAAGCTGAAACTCAATACCTGGCTCACCAAGGAGAGTATCATCAAGAAAAAGATCCTCCCCTATTTTGCAAATCGAAAACTCTCGGAGATCACGGCAAAGGACATTATCCGTTGGCAAAATGAAATCCGGGAGTTGAGAGACTGCCACGGCAAACCTCTTTCGAAAACTTACCTGAAGACAGTTCACAATCAACTTAGTGCCATTTTCAACCATGCTGCCCGGTTTTACGGCCTGAATCTCAACCCAGCTAGACAGGCGGGCAACATGGGGGCGGAGGAACGAAAGGAGATGCTGTTCTGGACCCGAGAGGAGTACACCAGATTTTCCGAAGCCATGATGGACAAGCCGTTGTCCTTCTACGCCTTTGAGGTATTGTACTGGTGCGGTGTCCGTGAAGGCGAGCTGCTGGCCCTGTCCCCGGCAGATTTTGACTTTGAAAAGCGCACCGTTTCCATCAATAAATCTTACCAGCGACTCAATAAGCAGGATGTGATCACTACGCCTAAAACACCCAAGAGTAACCGCGTGATCCAGATGCCGCAGTTCCTCTGTGATGAGTTGCAGGACTACCTCAAGCAGCTCTATGGAGTGGAGCCGGACAGCCGGATGTTCCCCATCAGCAAAAGCTATCTTCACCGAGAAATGGACCGTGGCTGTAAACAAACCGGGGTAAAACGCATTCGCATACACGATTTGAGACATAGCCACATTAGTTTGTTGATCGACATGGGCTTTACCGCCCTGGCTATTGCAGAGCGTGTGGGGCACGAGAGTATCGACATCACCTACCGCTATGCCCATCTGTTCCCCACCCGACAGGTGGAGATGGCTGACAAGTTGGATTTGCTGAAAAATGAGAAGGGGGTGTAAGAAAATGTCTAAGAAGAACTATGACAACCACAACCGTTGGAGAAACAAGACTGTGGCTTTCCGCGTGTCGGCGGAAGAAGATCTCCAACTGGAAACTCTGGTTAAACTTACCGGTCTGACCAAGCAGGATTACATTATCCGTCGGCTATTGGAACGAGATGTGGTGGTGCAGGGCAATCCAAGAGTCTATAAGGCACTGCGAGATCAGCTGGCTGCTGTGCTGGACGAGCTGCGCCGGATCGAAGCCGGACAGGGCGTGAACGATGAGCTGCTGGACACCATCCAGATGATCGCTACTATTATGAACGGGATGCAGGAGGACTTTGCCTATGACCGATGATAAAAAGAAAATGACCGCCCATGGCTCATCTGTTGGCGCAGATGATGGGCAGTCAATCTCTACAAATTCCAAGTTCACTATACCAGACCTGCAGGAAAAAAGCAATTCCCCGGAAAGAGATTTAGAGGAACTTTACCGGAAAATGCGCCGCATGAGTGACCCGGCATACCTCTATACTGTGACCCTGGACGAGCTGATGGATAATGTGTTCGAGGGCAAGTCTGCGGTGATTGAGAACCTGCTCTACACGGGAGCATACATCCTTGCCGGAGCGCCGAAAATCGGCAAGTCCTTCCTGGTGGCGCAAATCGCCCACCATGTCAGTACCGGGCAAGACCTGTGGGGCTATAAAGTCCACCAGGGAACCGTCCTTTATCTTGCTCTGGAAGATGACGAGAGCCGTTTGCAGCGCCGGATGTTCCGCATGTTTGGTGTGGAAGGAACAAGCTCCCTGCATTTTGCCACCAGCGCCAAGATGATCGGTGGTGGCCTAGATGAACAGCTGGAAAAGTTTGTTCGGGAACACAGTGATACCAAGCTGATTATCGTGGATACCCTGCAAAAAGTCCGGGAGGCAGTGAGCGATAGTTATAGCTACTCCAGCGACTATGAGGTGATCGGCAAGCTGAAGCAATTTGCTGACCGATATGGCGTCTGCGTCTTGATTGTCCACCACACCAGAAAGCAACCTGCGGGAGATAGCTTTGAAATGATTTCCGGCACCACGGGCTTGCTGGGCTGTGCGGATGGGGCGCTCCTGATGCAGAAGGAGAAGCGGACAGATAGCAAGGCCACGCTGGAAGTGGTAGGCAGAGACCAGCCGGATCAGCGGCTGTATCTGAGCAAAGACCAAGAGAACCTGGTTTGGGGTCTCGACCATGCAGAGAATGAGCTTTGGAAGCAGCCTCCGGATCCGGTACTGGAAGCTGTGGCAAAGATCGTATCTGTTGATAACCGAGAATGGGAAGGAAGTCCTACTGAGCTGGCCCAAGCGATTCAAACAGATATGGCGGTGAACCGGCTCACCAAGCATTTGAATGTGAATGCCAGCCGCCTGTTGGAAGAACATCAGGTAAAGTATGAGAACAAAACCAAGCACGCCGGACGGCGTATCCGGCTGACCTACATGGTGGTGGAAGCACCTGCGTTTGAAGTAATCGAGTAAAGCACGACGCTTGCAACGGTCGCGACGGTGTTTTGAGGGGTGCTCCCAGCACCGTTGCGACCGTCGCCACCGTCGCGGAAAGAAAAAGATGGGGTGGTATTTTGCCACCCCATCTTCAAGGAGGATGCCCCATTTTAGGGCACCCTAAAAGTATCAGAGGATGTCGCGATTCACGACACCCTATGCCCCGAAACAGGGCACCGGGTACAGGGGCAAAAAGCGTTCGGAGAACGCGCAGCCACAGAATAAAATTCTGTGTTCAGAAGGGGCTTGGGGGCGCTGCCCTCAACAAGCAGACGGCAGGAAATGTGAGTGTGTAT